>OLNF01001982.1_pt1 | contig 16786 bp, 17 predicted proteins | sample 1673061 | NCBI WGS metagenome assembly OLNF01 (sample SAMEA3136751, study PRJEB25190) | human gut metagenome | reverse complement strand
CGATCATCAGACTGGCGGCGGTGTGCCGGAGGGAATGGACGTTCAGCTCCTGCGGTAGGCCGTTCTTCTTGAGGATCAGCTTGAAGCGGTAGGTGAAGGTGGTGGGCGTCATATACACGAATGGCTTCTATGATCTGCTGGACCACTGTTGCCTGACCCAGATCAACTTCTCTGTAAACCCCATGCTCATCAGTGAGACGCTGTTCCAGAGTCTGTCCACCGAGGATCAGGAGATCCTGATGAGGGCTGCTCGTGAGGCTGCTGTTTACGAGCGCGAGAAGATCGCCGCATTTACTGACGAGTGTGTGAAGCTGCTGGAGGAGAAGGGTATGTCCTTTGACACCATCGATCTGGTTCCCTGCAAGGAGGCTGTGGCAAGCGTCATCGACAAGTACGCTGATTCCATTGGTGCTGATGTTATCGAGAATTTCCGCGCCATCATGGACGAGGAATAAACCAACTTTTTAATAACGGTTACGTGATATGAGAAATTTCATCAACAAATGCAGTGACTATCTCAACAAGCTGGTCGTATCGGTGGGATGTGTGATCTTCTTTGTTTTGGTGGTTGCTACGATTATTCAGGTGTTGTGCAGATACTTTCTGAAGGTCTCTGTCCCTTGGACCGAAGAATTGGCACGTTTTGCCTTCATCTGGGCTACAATGCTTGGCGCTTCTGTTCTAGTAAAAACTAAGGGACACCCAGCAGTGGATGTGCTCACTGGAAAGCTGAAAGGTGTGGCTAAAAGCATACAGGAACTGCTTGTTTGTGCTCTTATGTTAGCTGCCTGCTGCATCGGAGTTTATTTCGGATTCCAGCTTGTAAGTAAGACCCTCCTACAGTTTTCTCCTGCACTGCGTGTTCCTTACGGCTATATCTATCTTTCTTTCCCTGTAGGTTGTGCAATAATGCTTGTACACTTGCTGACGGAAATTGTGAACTTGGTGGGAAATATGCATTTGGCTAAAAAGGAGGTTGAGCAATAATGGCATTGTTATTTAGTTGCTTTTTCGTCCTATTAGCACTTGGACTGCCTATCGCGTTTGTCATTTTCACATCGTCCGCTATTTATCTCACTGTCACTGATTTGAGCCCGTTGATTCTCCTGGTGCAAAAAGCGGTGGCAGGAGTGGACTCCTTCTCCCTGATGGCAATACCTCTGTTCATCGTGATGGGTTATTTGATGGAAGCAGCAGGCCTCTCTCAGCGCTTGATTGATTGGACGGAAATGTTCTTTGGCCGAGTCACTGGAGGATTGGGAATGATTGCCATTGTCGCATCGGCAATCTTTGCGGCTTTGACTGGGTCTGGACCTGCTACTGTGGCCGCAATCGGCACCATCATGTTCCCCCGTATGGTGCAGAAAGGGTATCCTCGTGGTGATGCAGCAGGCTTGGTGTCCGCTGCGGCGGCTCTTGGCCCTGTGATTCCTCCCAGCACGGTGATGATCATTTACGCCACAACCATGAGCGTTCCCATCAGTGAGCTCTTTGTGGCAGGTGTTACCCCTGGCGTTCTCATTGCGGTTATCTTCTGCGTGATCAACTACTACTACGCCAAAAAGGTTTGGAGACTTCCAAAAGAGACTAAGAGATATACCTTCAAGGAGAGTATGCGTTTGACGCTGAAAGCGCTGCCGACGCTGCTGCTGCCTGTGATCATTCTAGGCGGCATTTACGGAGGAATCTTTACTCCCACCGAGGCGGGCGCCATTGGTGCAATGTACAGCGTGGTACTAGGCATTGTGTACAGATCTTTGACATGGAAAAAGCTTGTGGACGTATTCAAGAAATCCCTGGAAGCCAGTGCAATGGCAGGTTTCCTTATCGGTATGTCTAGTATTTTTTGCTGGATTATTGCAGCGGCAAAGATTCCCGCACAGATCGTGGATACGCTGTTACCTGTTTTGAATGGCAATACCTTCTTCTTCTGGGTCGCCTTCCTGCTCATCCTGCTGGTTGCTGGTTGCGTGCTGGAAGCCTTGAGCGCGGTAGTCATCTTGGCACCCATTCTGATTCCAGTGGGACTTGCTATGGGCCTTGAACCTATGCACTTGGCTGTTGTCTTCTGTGTCACCATGACCATCGGCATTGTCACACCGCCTTTTGGTGGCGTACTGTTTACCACGGTTTCCATTACAAAGACTCCGTTTGGCGAAGTAGCGAAGGGCGAGATCCCCTACATTTTTGCTATGATTCTGGTATGTGTGCTGATTGCAATTTTCCCGGATTTAGCGCTTTGGCTGCCGAATCTTATGCAGTCATAAGGAGGTCGTGTTATGCGAGAAGAATTGCTCCATGGTGCATATGATCTGCATGTCCACACGGCTCCAGATGTAGTCCCTAGAAAAGTTAACCATCTGGAGGCAGCACAGCGCTGCCTCCAGGCGGGGATGAAAGGTTTTACCATCAAATCGCAATACGCCCTTACTACGGATTTCGCAGAAGAGACGATGCGTGCATATCCTGAGTGCAATGCTATCAGCGGAATTGTACTGAATACAACGGTAGGAGGCATCAACCCGATTGCAGCGGAATATGCATTTCGGCGCGGTGCAAAAATTGTATGGTTTCCCACTATGGATGCACCGAAAGAACAAGCCTTTATCATCAAGCACGCGCCCGATCTGGTGTCTATGCAGATCGCTCTGTCACGAGGGCATATCGCCATACCGGATTGCAGTCTACTAGACGAACGCGGAGAGCTGAGGCAGTCTGCAAAAGACGTGGTGACAGTTGCAAAAAAGCACAATGCTGTGGTTGCGACAGGTCACATCTCTCATGAAGAATGCTTCGCCGTGGCACAAGAGGCATATCGTCAAGGCGTAGAGAAGTTGGTGATCACCCATGCAAATTTGCCTGCAACTCGTTATTCTGTTGCCGAGCAGAAAAAGCTCATTGATTTGGGGGCCATTATAGAAAGATCCTATATCGTACTGTATAAGGGTATGATCGATGCGGAAACCGAGGCTGCGGAGATCGCGGCAGTGGGCGCTGATCATGTATTCCTTTCTTCGGATTTTGGCCGCCCCGAAGCGCCTTTCTTCGATGAAGGCCTCTTGGCGTATATCAATGCTCTGTGCGATCAAGGTGTGAGTGAACAGGACACTTATCGAATGGTGTCCGTAAATCCGACATATTTGGTTGAATAAATAGTGCCTCCTCATATAGGGCTGCTGCGGTTTTCTTTCCTCCACAGTAGCCCTTTTTTGTGTACAAAAAAATCACTCGCTGGGCGAGTGGTTAAAAAAGCGTAAGCATGAAATATAGCGAATAAAAGGCCACTATATCAAGGGGAACTACTGCTCACGTAAGCGTCAAACCAAACCGCGGACACATCAAGTATTGCCCTGTTTAGACTGACTTGACAAAAAGGACTGACACGAAAAACGCGTGTCAGTCCTTTTGTGTGTATGGACTTTGGGGAAAGAAAAGATGGTCATTTGTGGATAGCTTATGCGGCGGCGTGAGCATTGCGGCGGGCAGTGCGCTCCTCGTAGTCCAGCTCCAGCAGGCCAGCCTTACCGGCGGCCCAGGCGACCACCAAAATGAGAGAGACGATAGCAATAAGGATGTAAGTGTTGATGTTTTTCGTGGTGGTGCCTTCCTTAAACGATGTTTTTATATTTTGGATTGGGGTTGGTTTCCTTTTGTGGCTATATAACAGAATATTTAACAGGAAAAGCAAAGCTATGAATATTATATCGGATATTAGAATAACTGGCAGATGTTCAGCGGCAGGATAAGCTCAGGGACTGCGCGTATGTGAACCAGTTTTACATTGAAACACGCTATCCGTCTGACTCGTATATCCCTGTTTCTGAAAAAGAGGCGCAGGATTGCATGGATGCTGCAAGGAAATTGATGGAGCTGCTGGCGTGAGTTCAGACTACTATTTGACTACTACCGCGAAAAAGCCGGGAGGCCTTGCAGCGCAAGACCTCCCGGCTTTTCTTGCAAATTACCGCAAATTTGTGCAATACACACCAAACCATTGTGACACAATGGTTTGCGGTTTGACGGCCTGATAACTCCGACTCTAAAGGCCGCTGGTTCGAATCCAGTCGGGCGTACCAAGTTAACAAACAGGTTTAGATGCCATGCGGTGAAAGCCGCATGGCATCAAGCCTTTCCGGGGTTTTCCACACTCCGATTTTACCGGTTTTGAGCATGGATGTCAGAGCCGTCTGAGAGGCGTTCGACGTGATTTGAACCCCTCTTTTTCTGCTTTCTGGCGGAATTATTGGTTACAGCTCCCTTTTGCACGAGATTTTTCCTCGCAAAAGGGGGCTTTTTTCATAAAAAAGTTTCACAAAGTTTGGGGCGTCGGTTTGTTGGTTTCGTAGAACCATCGAACCGGCGCTCTTTTTGCATTTTCAGGACAGATCAAGGGCGGCAGCCCAGAGAGGAGCAGTATATGCGTGGGCATGCGCTTCGGAGTCCTTTTGGCTGGAATGGTGACGACAGAACGACTGTTTTCCATTCCGGGAATAGGCAGCCTTATCGTGGACAGTATCAGTAAAAAGGACGAGCCGGTCATTATTGCAGCCAGCATCTTGATCGCCTCTGCATTTACCATGCTGATGCTTTTGGTCGATATCGCGTATGCTTATGTAGACCCCAGGATACGTGCCAAATATAGCAGATTGGAGCGGTGAATATGAGTGGGATAACCGGACGAGTAAAGGGCGCCGACAGAGGAGAATTCAAAAAGGCAGGGCAATTCCACGAAATCTTCAGACGCCTCCGAAAAGATCGGGGAGCGATGGTCGGACTTATAATTCTGATCGTACTAATTCTTACCATCATATTTGCGGATGTGATCATCCCCTATCAAGCTGCCATTTCTCAGGATGTCATGAGTAACTTTGAGGCTCCATCAGCGAAGCATCTCATGGGTACGGATATGTATGGACGGGATGTTTTTGCAAGATTCGTACATGGAGCGAGGACTTCCTTGGCCATATCGCTGTTTGCTTCCATGACCTCCTGTATTTTTGGAAGCTTGCTCGGTGCGGCCGCCGGATACTTCGGCGGGAAGGTGGACATGGTGATTATGCGCAGTCTGGATATCTTTATGTCGGTGCCAGACATCCTTTTTACCATGGTCGTAGTGGCGGCGCTGGGTTCCAGCATTCCGGTCCTGATCGTGGCGATGACGCTGGCATACTTTACCAACTATGTCCGCCTGGTGCGTTCTGAGGTCCTGAACCTTTGCGAGCAGGAGTATGTGGAGGCGGCCAGAGCCGGAGGGGCCAGTTCGGCGCGTATCATTTTAAGCCATATTATCCCGAACGCTTTGGGAATCATACTGGTCAACCTCACGCTGAATGTGGCGAGTCTTGTGATTTATCAGTCTTCTCTGAGCTATATCGGACTCAGCCTTCCGCAGCCCACGCCGGAGTGGGGAAGTATGCTCTCTGAGGCCAGAGAGTTTATGCTGAAAGCTCCGCACCTGGTCTTTTTCCCGGCAGCAGCCATTGTTTTGACCGCATTTTCGGTTAACTTGCTGGGCGACGGACTTCGTGACGCGATGGACCCCAGACTGAAGAATTAGTACATGCGAATTTCAGAAGACTACATTACAAAATTTGTTAAGGAGCGCTTAATATGAAGGAGGATGTCATTCTTGCGGTAAAGGATTTAAGCGTGATTTACCAAACGGATCTTGAAACGGTTTATGCGGTGAACGGAGTTTCGTTTACGCTGGGACGAGGAGAAAGCCTCGGACTGGTCGGCGAGACGGGAGCCGGGAAGACTACGCTGGCACTTTCATAATGCAGCTGCTTCCGGAGCGGACGGGAAAAGTGACCGGGGGAGAGATCTGGTTTGAAGGAGAAGAGCTGACGTCCCTTTCCGAACAGAAAATGCGCACGATACGCGGAAACAAGGTCGCCATGATTTTTCAGGATCCGATGACTTCCTTGAACCCCGTTCTGACGGTAGGCGAGCAGATCGCAGAAGCGCTGCTGGTGCATAATGAAGCCGGCTGGACAAAGGAAAAGATCGACCAGCACGTAGACGAAACGCTAAATATGGTAGGGATTCCGCCGGCCCGGAAACATGAGTATCCGCATCAATTCTCCGGAGGAATGAAGCAGCGGGTGGTGATCGCGATGGCGTTGTCCTGTGAGCCGGATCTGCTTATTGCAGATGAGCCGACGACGGCGCTGGATGTGACGATCCAGGCTCAGGTCCTGCTTATGATACGAGAGCTGAGGGACCGGCTGGGTACGTCTATGATCATGATCACGCATGACCTGGGCATTGTGGCGCAAACCTGCGATAACGTGGCGGTGATGTATGCGGGCGAAATCATTGAGATCGGTACGGCAGAAGATATTTTCAACGGGAAAAACCATCATCCCTATACAGAAGGGCTTTTTGGGTCAATTCCTCGTCTGAACACAAGAGTCAAACGCCTGACCCCGATCGACGGCCTGATGCCTGATCCGACGGTGTGCGAACCGGGCTGCAAATTTGCACCCCGCTGCTCAAAATGCATGGACATTTGCCGGGAGAAGAGTCCGGAGGTCCATTATGAGGGTACACACGCAATTCGTTGCCATTTGTTTCAACAGACCGGACAGATAGGAGAGTAGTGCCAATGGAAGTAAATACACCCTTGATTGAAGCAAAAGCATTAAAAAAGTATTTCAAATTGGGGGAAAACCGCTATTTGCATGCTGTTGACAATATCAACCTGCAGATCTATAAAGGCACTACGGTGGGAATTGTAGGAGAGTCAGGGTGTGGAAAAAGCACATTTGGACGTACGCTTCTGCGTCTGACCGAACCGACCAGCGGAGAGATCCTCTATTGCGGAGAGAACATCCTGACGTTTGGGCGGCAGAAGATGAAGCAGATGCGCAAAAATATGCAGATCATCTTTCAAGACCCGTATGCCAGTGTAGATCCTAGAAAATCCGTGGTTGAGATTATTGCCGAATATATGCTGATCCACCACAGCTATCCTACCCGGCGGGAGATCTTTAACCGGGCAGCGCAGCTGATGGATATTGTGGGCTTGGCCAGACGGACTGCGAATTCTTATCCCCACGAATTGGACGGCGGCAGACGGCAGAGAATCGGCATCGCGCGGGCCTTATCCCTGAATCCGCAGTTTATTGTGTGCGATGAACCGGTTTCGGCGCTCGATGTTTCTATTCAGGCACAGATCCTGAATCTGTTGATGGATCTTCAGAGCGAGATGGATCTCACCTATATGTTTGTTACCCATGATCTGAGTGTAGTGAGACACATTTCGGATCATATCATGGTCATGTATTTAGGTGAGAGTCTGGAGTACGCCGAAGCGGATGAACTGTTCAACTCCCCACTTCATCCCTATACCCGTGCGTTGCTTTCTTCTATCCCCGAACCGGATATTTCCATGCGGAACAAGAAGATCTCCGTGATCAAAGGCGAGGTCGTCAGCCCGATCAACCCCAAGCCGGGCTGCCGATTCGCGCCCCGTTGTGAAAACTGCATGGAAATCTGCACACAATGCTCCCCCGAACTGAAGGAGGTGGCTCCGGGACATCTTGTCGCGTGCCACAAATATGCTTGAGACCATATGAAAATAACAAAAAGCGATGATATGCCGAAAGGAGGGACCCCCTATATGCCGTCACAATATCTGCTTGACGCATATGAACCCCGGAGATATATGAGGTATTTTGAGGAGATCACGAGGATCCCGCATGATACCGAAGACGAAGCACATCTTGCAGCATACATCAGAGAAGTCGCAAAAACCGCGGGGCTGGAGTCGTATCAGGATCCGCACGGGAACGTGTTAGTGCGTATGCCTGCAACGGAGGGATATGAGAACGCCCCGGCAGTCCTCTTTCAGGGGCATATGGACATGGTGTGTGTAAAGGACGAAGGCGTTGTCCATGACTTTTCCAAGGATGCGCTGGATCTGTATCTCTATCGGGACGCGGACTATGGGGTCACCCTGGCGGCACGGGGAACCAGCCTGGGAGCGGACAACGGAGTCGGTTTGGCCATGATGCTTACGCTGATGACAACGCCGGAGCTGCTGCATCCGCCGCTGGAATTCCTGTTCACCGTGGAGGAAGAGAGCGGACTATGGGGAGCCAGAAAGTTTGACTATACCCAGATCCGGGCGCGGCACATGATCAATATGGACAGCGGTGACGCTGACATGATGTGTGTGTGCAGCACAGGCGCCGTACACAATCGTTTTCACATGACCTACAAAACTGTACCGCACCGAGGCACCGTATACAGCGGGACTATCGGCGGGCTGCTGGGAGGCCATTCCGGCAACGATATTGCCAAGGGACGCGCTAATGCCATTTCACTGCTGGGCGAATTCCTGGAAAAGCTTACAGGATGTGAAAATGCTTGGCTGATAGATGCGGATGTACAAGAAAGCCAGGGCATCCCGGATCAGGCAACAGTCCGGCTCTGTGTGGAGAACGGTGAAGCGGAGACCCAGCTGCGTCAACTGGCAGATATGCTGCAGAAAAGCTGGAGAAGTGCATACCGTGCGGCAGGCGAGGACAACATTGCGCTTCGCTTGGAGCAAGTGGAAGAGGAAGCACTTGTACATGATTGTATAAGCTGCGAAGATCTCCGGAAAATTGGAGCACTTTTGCAGGGCATACCGTATGGTGTCATTGAATACGGTGGCAAGAACCAGAGCATTCCGTTTTGCACCGGATGCACATCCAGATTCTGCGTAAAGGAGAATGTCTGCCAGCTGTGGTTCAGCGTACGCTCGCTGTCGGAGGCGCTGAAATGGGATACGGAAAAAAGCGTGAAAGAACTGGCATCACAACTGGGTGCTGATGTTGAGATCCTGGATCAGTATCCGGGATGGCCGTACCGGACGGATTCTCCCATGCAAGAGCTATGCAAGAAGCTCTTCCAGGAGATGTATGGCGAGGAAATTAAAATCGAATATGGACAGGGCGGATGTGAGCCGGGAATTATAATTGATAAGCTCCCGGACATGGACGCTTTGGGGTTAGCTCCCACGTCGAGAGGAGCCCATACCACGAGAGAAAGGTTCTATATTGAGACGGTGGAGCCGACCTATCAATTGTTTGTAAGGATGCTGCGGCAAATTGCGGAAAACGGCATATAAGGACTTGTATCACGGGCACCACAAAGGCTGCGGATATTTGGATTATCTTCAAAACTTATTATATGAGGAGGGCACTTCAATGATTATCGGAATTCCCAAGGAACTCAAAGACAAAGAGACTCGTGTCGGTTTGATCCCAAAGTGGGTCCAGCAACTGGTAGCACAGGGACACACCGTCTATTTCCAAAAGGATTTGGCATTACCGGCGGGAATTTCAAACGAGGAATATATGGCTGCGGGCGCGCAGATGCTTGATACGATGGCGGAAGTATATGAAAAGTCCGATATGATCGTAAAGTTTAAGGATCTGATGCCCGGAGACCTGGAAATGCCCTTCCGGAAAGGTCAGCTTCTGTTTACCGCGTTCCATATGGCGGAGGGTACGGCGAAGCCGGAGCAGGTAAAACGACTGCGTGAGGCAGGTGTGACCTGCGTTTCCTACGAGGTTACGCGCTTCCCGGATGGCAGCAGAGCACTGACCCGCCCGATGGGTGAAATCGCCGGACGGATGGCACCGATTCTGGGAACACAGTATATTCAGAGACAGTACGGCGGCAGTGGCGTGAGTATCGTCCCGATTACCGGAGTAAAACGCGCACGGGTTGTGATTATTGGCGGCGGCCATGCGGGATTGGCTGCAGCTCAGGTTGCTGAGGGCCTTGGAGCAGAGGTCATTGTCTTTGAAAAGTCGATTGCGCGGTTGGAGTATTTGAGGACGGTCCTTCACCACACTGACCTGCGCTATATGGACAAGAAGGCATTCGCTGAAGAGGTAGCACTGGCCGATATGCTGATCAACTGTATCTACTCCTATCCGGGAATGGAAGTTCCGGTGGTGACACGGGAGATGGTCCGTAGTATGCGGAAGGGCTCTGTGATTGTGGACCTTGAGGGTGAGGGCATTATTGAAACGGCTCAGTACACGACGATCAGCAATCCGTATTTCATTGAGGAAGGGATCGTCCATGTGGGCATTACGAATATCCCGGCAATGGTGCCTGCGGCAGCCAACGAGACTTTCTCAAGGGCGATTTATCCCATGATTGAAGATACGGCAAACTACGGACTGAAAGAAGCGTGCAAAAAGAACTTCGTACTGCGTTCCGGTATCATTATGGTAGACGGAAAGATCACCCAGAAGGAAGTGGCAGACAGTCAGAAAGAGGCGTATATCCCGCTCGATCCGGATACAATGCTTTCCTAAAGAAGCAGGCTGACCTGCAAGGCGCGGGATCCGCAGGATCCTTTGCAATTGCAATTTCGACACCTTAAACATAGGAGAGGATGATAGTTTCATGCGTACTGTGTACGAGGAAATTCACAGGATCGGCATTATTCCGGTAGCAAAGCTGGATAAGCCGGAGGAGGACTCTGTTCTGGTGGCAGAAGCACTCCGGGAGGGCGGAATTCCGTTGATCGAAGTTACTTTTCGGGCAAATGGAGTCGCCACAGCCATAAGAAAAATAAAACAAGAGGTATCAAATTTCACAGTGGGCGCAGGGACAGTCCTGACCATTGAACAAGCTGAGGAAGCAATTGAAGCGGGAGCCGAGTTTATCGTTTCCCCGGGCCTGGACCCGTCTGTTGTGGAATACTGTAACCATCGGAGAATCCCAATCGTGCCTGGATGCGCGACGGCGTCGGACTGCCAAGCTGCTTACAACATGGGGCTGCAAATCGTAAAGTTTTTCCCGGCAAATATCGCGGGCGGGCTGCCGGCACTTCGTGCGCTGCATACGCCATTCCAAAAGCTCCAATTTATTCCTACTGGAGGCATTACCTTAGATAATCTGGAAGAATTCAGCGCAAGTCCATTTGTATTTGCGTGCGGAGGGACATTCCTTGTGTCAGAGGAGCTTATCCGGAGCCATAATTGGACAGAGATTACGAGAAGAAGCAGACAAGCCGTTGAGCTTGTGCTAAAAGGACGAAAACATGGCTAAAATTGTTACTTTTGGAGAGCTGATGCTGAGATTGAGCCCCGTAGGCTACAACAGACTCTTCCAGACTGAATCGCTTGAAGGAAGCTTCGGCGGCGGGGAAGCAAATGTGGCAGTTTCGCTGGCCCAGATGGGGGATGATGCAGCTTTTGTATCAAAATTCCCGCAGAATATGGTAGGCGAGGCTGCTCTGAGGAAGCTGAAGGCCTATGGGGTAAACACTTCGCATATACTCCGGGGCGGAAAGCGCATGGGAATCTATTATATGGAGAAGGGTGCGTCCCAGAGACCCAGTGTTTGCATCTACGACCGGGAGGGATCCTCCTTCCAAACGTCAAAGCCGGAGGAGTATTGCTGGAAAGAGATTATGCAGGGCGCGCAGTGGTTCCACTTTACGGGGATCACACCGGCGCTGGGCAAAGACATGGTTTCCGCCTGCCTCGATGCCTGCAAGGCTGCAAAAGAGGTCGGGGCAACAATTTCCTGCGATTTAAACTATCGCGGGAAGCTTTGGAGCCGAGAGGATGCCATGGCAGCCATGAGCGAGTTGTGCCAGTATGTGGACGTGTGTATTGGCAACGAGTCAGATGCAGCAGATGTATTCGGGGTGAAGCTGAATAACAGCCAGATTGTAAAAGGAAAGCTGGATATGGACGAATACCGGAAGCTTGCAGAGACGCTTATGGATCGCTTTCCGTTCCGAAAGGTTGCAATGACGCTGCGTGAATCAATCTCTGCCTCGGATAACGACTGGTCGGCCATGATTTACGATGGAGAGCAATGCTATTTTTCCACAAAATATCATCTTCACATGGTTGACCGGGTAGGCGGCGGCGATGCATTTGCCGGAGGTCTGATCCATTCGCTTGCAGAGGGAAGATCTCCCAAATATGCGTTGGAATTCGCCGTTGCCGCCTCAGCCTTAAAGCATTCCATCAATGGCGACTTCAACTTGGTCACACCTGCTGAAGTTGAGACATTGATGAACGGGGACGGTTCGGGCCGGGTACAGAGATAGACGATACCGAAGGCTGTCTCGCTTTCGTGGCAGCACGGTATGTCCGGAGCTGCAGCGACGCCTTGACACGTGCGACCGGATTTCACACAGAGCAGCCACCCGTGAGGCGGTAGCTCTGTGTGAAATTTTTTCCGCCGGTTTTCACAATTTCCGACTGGTAGAATGGGAACATGAAATTCTTAGTGGAAACTTCGAAAACTTTGTGTTATTCTATGTAATTATAGTGAATATGTTTAGCAAGCTGCTCTGCCTGAAACCGCACAGATAAAAACTGATATGAGGTGATACTTATGCAATCGGACCACCGCTCAACAGAACGAGTTTTGGATATTTTGGAACTGCTCGCATTTCGTGACGCATCGGATGGGCTGACACTGACGGAAATATCCAATTCCCTTCAGTCCCCTAAGAGCAGCATATCACCGATCCTCCACACGATGGCTAAGAAAAAGTACTTGTCATACAAGCCGGGATCCTCTACTTATACGTTGGGAATCCGCACTTTGGAAATCGGAAACGCCTATATGCGGAAGGAGTCCTTTTTTGAACGTGCGCTGACAGAATTGCAAAAGGTTGTGGACGCATGTAACGAGACCTGCCACTTGGCAGAACTGGATGGATGCAATGTGCTTTACCTGCTTAAAGTGGACGCGCCTCAATCGATACGCATGTATTCCGCACCCGGGAAAATGCTCCCTGCAAATGCTACGGCGCTTGGGAAAGCGCTCTTGTCCGGCTGTACAAGGGAGGAATTGAGCGAGATTTTTAAAGATGGCGTAAAAAAAATGACAGACAGGACCATTACGGATCTGGATGAGCTATATCAGCAGATCCAGGGGGTAAAGAAGCGCGGGATCGCTTATGAACGTGAGGAAAACTCTGAATTTATTCAATGTATTGCAACACCCCTGCTAAAGGATGGCGTACCTGTGTTTGCCTTGAGTATTGCAATCCCAACCTTCCGTTATACAGAAGAAAAAGAAAGTCAGGTGACGGAACTGCTCCTGACTGCGCGCGCAAAGCTGGAAGCGCTTCTTTTGACGAGATGAGGATGATGGCTGTCTCTTTTCGCTGGCAGGGAAATGGTCACATTTTGCGCTGTTGGAAACAATAAAAGGGTATCAAAACGAAGAAATAGAGCCACCGGGTGGAGAGCAATGCTCCCGCCCGGTGGCTCTGTAGATTCTTGGTATATGATGAGGGCCGTCAGGCAGCCTTTTCCGTCCTGCTTCCGCAGATCACAGAAAGAGGCGCAAAAGCGCAGGGAATCCTCCCTACAAATCAATGTCAGGGGTATCGCCGGAAGTGCCTTCGAGCAGCGGGCGTACCTTGCGCAGGAACGTGTCCACCTGCTCCGGGCAGCGACCGACATAGGCCTCTGGCCTCAGCAGAACGGCGAGGTCTTCTGTATGCATGGAAAAAGCCGGCTCTGCCGCCAGTTGCTCCAGAAGGTCGCAGGGCTCGCCTTCCTTCATCCTTGCGGAGGCCGCGTGGGAACAGCGGCGGATCACCTCGTGCAGCTCCTGACGGTTTCCGCCGCGTTTGACGGCCTCCATCAGCAGATTTTCCGTGGCGATGAAGGGGAGGTATTCCCGAACGGCCTTGCCAATGATCGCCTCATTTACAACAAGTCCGTGGGTCACATTCCTGCAGAGACGCAGGATCGCATCGGCGCAGAGAAATCCCTCCGGCATGGAGATGCGGCGGTTGGCGGAGTCATCCAGCGTGCGTTCCAGCCACTGTACGGACGCCGTCATGGAGGCGTTTACGGCGTCCGAGATCAGAAAGCGGGACAAAGAACAGATTCGCTCACTGCGCATGGGGTTTCGCTTATACGGCATGGCGGAGGAGCCAATCTGGTTTTCTTCAAAGGGCTCCTCTAGCTGCCGGTCATGCTGCAGCAGGCGAATATCGTTTGCCATCCGATAGGCACTCTGCGCAATAGAAGACAGACAATTCAGGATGCGGCTGTCCGCCTTTCGGGGATATGTCTGCCCGCAGACATCAAAACACGCTGCAAATCCGAATTCCGCGCTGATCTGCCGGTTCATCTGGTCGATCTTTTCGGTATCACCATTGAATAGCTCCAGAAAACTGGCCTCGGTGCCGGTGGTCCCACGGCAGCCGAGGAATTTCATGTGTGCCAGTACGTGCTCCAGTTCCTCCAGGTCGGAAAGAAAATCCTGCATCCAGAGTGTCGCCCGTTTGCCCACGGCAACAAGCTGCGCGGGCTGATAGTGGGTATAGCCGAGGGTGGGCAGCGACTTGTATTTCTCCGCAAAGTCCGCAAGATTTTTCAGCACGTCCAGCAGTTCCTTGCGGAGATGGCGCAGACCGTCCCGATAAAGGATCAGATCCCCGTTATCGGTTACATAACAGCTTGTGGCCCCTAAATGGATCACGCCTGCGGCGCCGGGGGCCGCTTTTCCGTAGGCATAGACGTGCGCCATCACATCATGCCGTACCTCTCGCTCCCGTTGTGCGGCGCATGCAAAATCAATGTCATCTATGTGTGCTTCCAGCTCTGCGACCTGTTCTGCCGTAATGGGCAGGCCGAGATCATGCTCCGCCCGGGCCAGCGCGGTCCAGAGCCTTCGCCAGACCTGAATACGCTTTTTCTGGGAGAATAGATACAGCATCTCCTCTGATGCATACCGGGATGACAGGGGCGATTCATATTTTTCGTACATCGTGCTGCCCTTTCTCTGCTTTATTCCGCAGTGACGACCATGCTGCGCGTGGTTTTATCGATATCATGAATTGATACCGAGTACGAAGAATTTGAGAAATGCAAGTCTGTTTGTAGGGACTGTTCACTTTTTCGGCAGCAACCGGAAGGAAAAGGTGTAAGCATATTAAAACTGCCGCCATCTATTCGAAGGTATCCTACTTTTTTGAATGAACTCCGCCTTTCAAAGCTTGGAAGAGAGATGATCTTTTGAAAGGGCTCCGTTTCCCGGATATTCTGTCGAGAAACGGAGTCCTTCTTACATATTTTCTCTCGACGGGCAGGGGGTTCATTTGCTATACTGAAAGCGAAGATAATAATTGGGAGACACCGTGATATGAAGAAAATCTTATTCGTTTGCCACGGCAATATCTGCCGCAGTCCGATGGCGGAGTATGTCATGAAGGACTTAGTAAAAAAAGCCGGTTTGGCAGCACAGTTCCATATAGAGTCCGCTGCAACCAGCCGTGAGGAGATAGGCAACCCCGTCTATCCTCCGGCACGACGTAAGCTGGCAGAACACGGTATATCCTGCGGCGGCCACGCGGCGCGGCAGCTCACCAAAAACGATTACAAAGAATTCGATCTGCTCATCGGCATGGACAGAGCCAACCTACAGAATATGCGGCGTATTTGCGGTGGTGACCCAGATGGCAAGATACATCTGCTGCTGGATTACACCGGCCATCCCCGCGATGTGGCCGACCCGTGGTACACCGGAGATTTCGAGGAAACATGGCAGGATGTGCTGGCGGGGTGTCAGGGATTGCTGAAAGAGTTATCACAGAAACGAGGTGAACAGGATGGCACAAAATGATAAGATCCAACTATTTGAGGACAAACGCATTCGTACTGCGTGGGACGAGGAAAAAGAAGAATGGTACTTTTCCATCGTCGATGTTGTTGCCGTGCTGACTGAGCAGTCTGATTATCAAGCGGCACGCAACTACTGGAAAGTTACCAAGAAGCGGCTTAAAGACGAAGGCAATGAAACGGTTACATCTTGTAACCAGTTGAAAATGACTGCCTCAGATGGCAAAAAGCGTCTGACCGATGTAGCCGACACGGAGCAGCTTCTCCGTATCATCCAGTCTATTCCTTCCCCCAAAGCGGAACCGTTCAAGCTGTGGTTGGCGCAGGTTGGACGGGAACGCATTGAAGAGACCATTGATCCGGAATTGACCATTGAACGAGCCCTGGAAACATACCTCAAGAAAGGCTATACTCGTGAATGGATCAACCAGCGGCTGCAAGCCATCCAAGTCCGAAAGGAACTGACGGATGAATGGGATGCCCGTGGTGTACAGAAGGGCGTGGAGTACGCAATACTTACCGATGAGATCTCCCGTGCATGGTCAGGGATGTCCACACGGCAATATAAAAACCTCAAGGGCTTGAAGAAAGAGAACCTCCGCGACAATATGACTACGTTGGAACTGGTGCTGAATATGCTGGCGGAGGCGACCACCACGGAGATATCCAAGCAGAAAGCTCCGGAGACATTTTCGGAAAACATTGATGTGGCGCGTGCCGGAGGAAAAGTGGCCGGTGATGCACGGAAAGCCATTGAAAGCCAAACTGGCGTCCCTGTCATTACCTCCAAGAACGCTGCACAGCTCCATCAGGTCGTGACAGATCTGCTGGAAGGAGTTACTACGTCACCGGAGGAACAAGACCAAAAGCGCTGATTCACAGACAACAAAAGTAGTGGGTAGCCACAAAAGAGAGCCACCCGAATGGTAGCACCAGATAAGAAAACATTGAAAAAGTCAGTGAAATCAATGTTTTTCATGGTGCAAACACGGTGCGAAGTCGAAACAATCAAATACTGACATGCTCAAAGGGCGTTGATATGCAAGTATCAGCGCCCTTTTCCTATACCCACAAGCCATAGGCATTGAAAACCTATGGCGTTTTTTTATACCCATTTTGAAGGAGGCTGGCAATGAAACTGACAGAAGCAGAAATGAGGATGGTGTTTC
>OLNF01001980.1_pt1 | contig 16793 bp, 8 predicted proteins | sample 1673061 | NCBI WGS metagenome assembly OLNF01 (sample SAMEA3136751, study PRJEB25190) | human gut metagenome | reverse complement strand
GAGGGTATCGAGCACATAGCCCTTGGCGGGAGTGACCGTCAGGGTGACAGCAGTGCCCTTAGAGGCAGTCTTGTGGCTCGCGGTCACGTCGCCGTTCTTGCTGTCGAGCACCTTGACGGTGTAGGTGGTGCTGCCGGAGGAGGAACCGCCGGAAGAACTGCTGTTTTTCTCAAAGATGGCCTTGACGGTCACATCGCTGGCAGGCATGGTGAACTTGTTGTTGGTGATGCTTACACTGCCGCTGACCACCTGCCACTCCTTGAAGTGGTAGCCGCTGTCGGCCGCGGCACTCAGGGCAATCTCGGCGCCTGCCTCAGCACTTGCGGGCGTTGCGCTGGCGCTGCCGTGGCCATCGTTCTGGACGGTGACATTATAGGTGACGGGCGTATCCGCCTTTTCAACTGTTATGGTGCAGTTTGCGGTGTATCGGCCGTCCGCTGCAGCAACGGTGACGGTCGCAGTACCCTCGCCGACAGCCATCACAACGCCACTATTGACCGTCACGACAGAGGCATTGGAGGTCGTCCAGGTAACAGACTGGTTAGTCGCATTTTCCGGCTGAACTGCAGCCGTCAGAGTTGCAGTGCCGCCGACCTTCATGTTCAGCGTGGTCGGGGTCAGTGTAACACCGGTAACATCGACCGGGACCGCGTTCACAGTCACGACGCAGCTTGCAGTCTTATTGCCGTCAACCGTAGTAACAGTGATCGTAGCGGTGCCAGCGCCGACACCCGTCACAACGCCGTTGTTGACCGTCGCAACATTGGCATTCGAGGTCGTCCAGGTAACATTTTTGTTGTCCGCATTGGCGGGGGCTACAGTCGCAGTCAGGGTCTCAGTTCCGCCGACCAGCATGGTGGTTTCAGACTTGTTCAGCGTAACGCCGGTGACGTGGACAGGCGGGGTGTTGATGGTGAGCGTAGCAGATGCGGTCTTGCTTGCCCAAGATATGTCATTGTTATAATCATACGTAGTCAGACTCAGATTCTTTACGCCAATTGCATACTCGCCGGCAGTCGCATCATCCGGAACATGAACAACAATTTTGGAAAAGACAGTTGTTACGGCATTATCAACTGAGGGAACGTACCAGCTTACAATGCCTGTGTTAAGGTTGACGAACCCGGTGTAAGAAATAGCGGGCGTGCCGGATTCAATCGAAACCAGCGTAAATCCATCCGGAAGGTCGACAGTGTAGGAAACACTGCTAAGGCCAAATTCCTTGGACATCTCCAGTGTCAGCGTAACATCCTGTCCAGCTCCAGCCTCAATGCTTGTTTTATCCAGCTCTGCCAGAACCGTTGGCGCATCTTCCGCAAACGCGGTAACACACAACGACAGGCACAAGACAACAGCCAGAATCAATGCCAGAATTTTTTTCATTTTACCTATCCTCCTCGTTTAAGCATCCCAACTTAACTGTTCGCCTCTGAGATATTGACGGTTCATAAGCGCCAAATCAGCTGCATTCACTACGCCATCGCCGTTCACATCGCAGATCATCGTATCAAATTTGCCAATTTGCTTCCCCTGGAGAATTGCACGATTAATCAGCGCAAGATCAGCAGCATTCGTCTCCCCATCTCCATTTGCATCACCCTTGGTTGCAACAACAACCTTTGCAGCCTTGGGAAGCCCCGAGACATCAAAGATATACGTATTGTCCGAATTTCTAGTGCCGATCAGTCGGGTCAGCGTACCGTCAGCAGCCTGAATCATCACAACGCAGGGCTGATCGCACGTTACGGTCAGCGATTTATTTTCTGAATCGTAGATCGTCGATGCAGCCGCAACGCCGATCGTCTTGTTGTCGATCACAATGCTCTCCGTTTCACCGCCGCCAGTTGTCGAACCGCCTGTCGTGGAGCCACCGGTCGTGGAACCGCCCGTTGTAGAGCCGCCTGTCGTGGAGCCACCGGTCGTGGAGCCGCCCGTCGTGGAGTCACCCGTCGTGGAGTCACCGGTTGTACCACCGGGTACGACAGTAGACAAAATACTCTCATTGTTCGCATTTTTAAAGGTCGTCGTTTCAATCTTTACTTGTGTGCCGTCCGAGCAGTCTGCCTTCACCTTGAATTTCAAAGTGAATAGTGTTCCGTCTCCCGTGCATTCATTCTGAACGTTAGCAATAAAATTCACCTTGCCTGTGGCCGTATTACCAATAAGAGTTCCTCCGAAACTTCCATTTTCAATACCTTGTAGTTCCAGTCTCTCCTCATCATACTGGATGGTAAAGTCAAACGCCGCAAAGCCAGGATTGTTCGCTACGGAAACATTCAGTGTAACTTCATCGCCTACCTTGACTGTTTGCTTTACCGTTTCAACAGCTATGATAGCTGCACTGCCGTTGTCTGCATCAATTGCCGCAGCAGTGGTGATACTCATTGTGAACATCACTGCCAAGGAAAGAAATAGAGACAGCAAGCGTTTTCTGCTTTTCATTCTTTTTTCGTTCCTTTCGTTATAAAAATGTGTTGTATCACAGGATACATGAGTTGAATGTGCCCTCCTGCCAGAGAATATGCTTTTCCGAATTCTCTGGCAGGAGAATAATTAATCAGTTCTCATAGCCAGCCAGACGCCTCTGGAGTACCCAGGCATCAAAAATGTCAACATCACCGTCGCCGTTTACATCGCCATTGGCAGGAATAAAGCCTTCGACCTCATATCCGGCAAGATAGCGACTCAATGCGTAGACATCGAAAATATCAACATCGCCATCGCCGTTCACATCGCCTGTCGCAAAGTCAGGTGCTGCAAAGGTCTCATCCAGCTTTGCGATGCGCTGTGCGAGCCAGCTCTGCATATCGGCAAGAACCGAAGTATAGGTGGTGTTCTGCCAAATGTGTTCGGCATTGCTCGGATCTCCCACTCGGATATACGGCCAGAGGACGAAGTTCATTTCCGCACTATCTGTCAGGTGGTCCGCATAACCATAGATCGTACCGTTCTTCGCGATCAGAGCATTGGCTTGCGGAGCAAATGTCTCGTTATAGCACTTGATGACGGCATCCCGGAAATCGGGGATCTGAATCAACGCTTTCGCCAGATAGTGATAGTCGGTCGTTTCCGGCGTGATCTGCTTGGTCCAGCCGGTGCCGAGCGTCATATCCTGATCCCAAATAGGACCGGCATACATGATATTATCCGCATCCTTGTAGAAGTAGAGCGAGGACACAAAGCCGTCCGGATTGAGTGCCAGCTCCTGCAGCAGGAAGATCTTCACGAGCGAATCGCGGTCAACATAGTCGTAATAGTGCTTACCTTCGGCGTTGATGCCGGTGTAATTGCCGGTTTCGTCCGTGGCATAAACCGCATTCTCAAACGCCTGATAGTATTCACTGATATACTTCATGGCTTCGTCGCTGCACCATTTGGGGCTCTTGACATTGATGCCCTTGCCCTGAAGGGTCACAAAGCCGTTGATCTCATCCGGCGCGTTGTGGTTCAGCTCCAGCAAATAGCCGCCCGTGATGTCGGCCGGGTCAGTAAGGCCGGTCGTATAGGTATAGCTCCCTCCATAGGCATTGGTGCCGGTCGCGGGGGTCATGTTCGTCCCGTATCCTGGATTCTTTTCCTTGTACGCCGCTTCCAGATCGGTGATATCGATGCCGGTATCCTTGACCGCATTCTTTTCGCTCAGCAGATACACGCCGCGATACTCACCATCGTAGTACAGGTTCACCCAATCGCAGCTCGCTGTATAGGGCATTCCCAAAGCAGCCGCCATGTCCTTGAACAGCTTGTCGTGCATCAGCGTAGCGTCAAAGTAGCTTGCCAGCAGCACCCAGGTCTTTACGCTCTCGTCGTTTTGCAGCAGATCGGAGACCGTTTCCAGCTTCATCTGATACGACTTCTTTTCTGCGTACGTGAAGGTGGAATTGCCGCGCGCCTTTAGCTCGGTGATGTTCGTCGCGGCGATCTCGCCGCCGTTTGCGTCGATCATCTTGAGCGCGGCTGTCGTGGTGTTCCGCTTGCTGCTGTCTACATAGCTGCGTCCCTGCGCGCTCGTATCCGTGCTTGTCAGATAGAGGGTCGGAAGTTCGGATGCCTGCATGATGCGGACGGTGAACGCCGTGCCGTTTCCGACCTTCGCAGTGATGGTCCGATAGCCGTTCGTCTCGGAAGCCAGCGCCGAAACATCCAATGAATCTGTGCTGGAAACGTTCTGGCTGCCCAGATCGCCCATCACCACCAGATCACCGGTCTCAGCCGAGCGCGTGAACACGGCGTTCAGGCTCGCAAGGTTTGCCGAAGCGGGCAGGAAGAGGTAGTTCGTGCCGTCCATTGCCACCGCGGGGATCTGGACGCTGTCGACCGTTGCCGTCATCGCCTTGACGTCTGCCGAGATGGGAGAGGTCCGTGCGCAGAGGATATTGGACCATTTTGCGCTGCTGTAGACCTTATTGTTTTCCGCCGGAACTTTGGTGCGGCCAGCCGCTACAAAGTAATACTCCGTGTCCTCTTTTAGACCTGTAACCGTAATGGTAGTTTCGGCAGTGGTTCCCATGTAAGTCCGGCGTTCGTTATCCTTGTCGCACTGGTAAACTTCATAATACTCCGCACCAAGTGCGGCGTTCCATGTAAGGGTCAGAGAGTCTTCCGTTGCAGACTCAAGCGCCAGCTTCGTCACATTGTTGGGCACAATGTAATAGGTCAGCGTTTTATCGCCGTAGTAATTTCCTCGGCCTGTACATTTGATCTCGGCCTTGCCGACATTCTTGCTGTCCGGCCATTCCACATACAGATCGGGGATCTGTCCGTTGATGAGGTTGGCGTCATTGTTCTGCGTCAGCACATAGTCACCGCGTTTGGCAAAGCTGCCGGGACGAACACCGGTGCCGGTGTAATAATAGTTGGGGGCCGGTTCGATATCGCGAGGATTTTCAGGGCTTCCGAATTTGAAGACGACATCTTCGCTGTTGATATTGATGCCGTGGAACTGGCAGACCGTGCAGACATGGTTCTCATCCCACTTGTGATCGACGGGGCGCTGAAAATCAGATCGATCCGTTGTCTTGCATTGCGGACAGGTATAGGTAATATAGCCGCCGGTCACGCAGGTGCGGCTGTCGCTCTGCGTGGTAAGGTAGGCATAGCCGTCCGCGCAAGAGTGGTATCTGTTCTCGCCCAGAGAAGAGAACTCGTTCTTCTTGACACTTCCGTTTGCGAGGATGACCTGTTTGCTGTCTGTGGTGGAGAGCAGACCATTGAAAGCATAGCCGTCTTCAGGTTTCAGTGCCGTGCCGCAGACTGCGCAGGAAATCGTTCCAGCGGTCATATCGTACTTGCTGGTTCCACTCACCGTGTGCTTGCCCAACTCGCAGTCGGTGCGCGTTTTGGTGTAGGAATCCAGCTCAGTGCCATCGTACTTGATAGCCTTGACCGTGAAGGACGCTTCCGTTGCCTGCACTGTGAGATACATGCCGTCGTATTCGGTATGAGGCTTGGCGCACGCATAGTACTCCCGATTTTCAAACTTGTTGCTCTTGCCGCTCAAATCGCCGCAGACAAAGTACACAACGCCGTTCCGGCTGTTTTCCACCTGCTTCACGCCACCGAGCATGGGATAGGTGCGGGCGTAGGCATGGTCATCACCGCCGAAGACGAAGCTGAAGCCTGCCTTCTCAATGCTGGCAAGGATTTCCGGTGTTGCGGAAACGGACTCGGTGCCATAGATGGGCTCATGCAACACAAGTACCTTCCAGACGCAGTCGGTGGTCAGGTTCTCGGCAATGTCCGCCAGCGCCTCGGAGAGTTTCGTGCCGTTGTTCACAACGACCACGCAAACCTTGCCGTACTCCAGCTTGTACCAGCTGTTCTGCGTGCTTTCGGGCAGGTCATAGATCGCCTTGCTGATCTTGCCGTCCGCGTCTCCGTAATACTCATGGTTACCCAGCACATGGATCAGGTCCACGCCATTGAGCTTGTCACTGTTGACCGTAGTGAGGAACGGACGCCAGTTCTTAACATACTCCGTCACGTTGTCGATGGCATCGCCGGTCTGGAGAGCAAAGTCATAAGCGGTCTCGCTCGTTCTGAGCACTTCCAGAACATGGGCAAGGTTCGAGGTATCCGAAGATTGGATATCACCGAGAATGAAGAAATTGGTGGCTTCCGCGTCCGCGGCAGGCGTTTTAAAGCTCTGCGTATCAGACCAAGTAGTGCCATCACCCACCTGATAGTAGTAGGTGGTGCCGGGCGTCAGATTGGTAAGCGTTACTTTGTTGCTTCGCAACGCGTCGCCGCGGCTGCTCTGCACAAAGGTCTGGATTGCGGAGGTTCCCTTCACCGTAGCGGCATCGGTGAGTGTGTCATCGGTGGAATACTTTACCTGTGCCTCTGCCGCAGAGCCGTTGATCTGGGTAAGCCAGGTGATGCTCTTGGTTCCGGGCACGGTCACGCCGTTGGTGAGGATACCAAAGGGCTTTCCGTCATTTTCCGTCGTTTTTTCGCAGACGATCACGTGCTGGTTCCAGGAGCGGCCGCTGCCGGCCTTTTCGGCATAGAAGGTATATTCACCCGCCGTGTTAAAGGTTTTGGTAAATGTACCCTTCATGCTGGTGCTGCCCAACTTATGGCTGCCGTCACTGCTCACCTGATAGATATCCGCACGGGAAATCGGCTTGCCGTCGGCATCCGTTACGGTCAGTTCGGCAGGCATCCCGGCAATGGCCTGCTCACAGGTGAGCTGATAGCTTGCCGTCATGGGGACGACCTTTTCCGTACCGGAGAAGGTATAAGTCGTTCCGGTTTCGGTATCGCCCGCGATAGTGTAGCTGCCCTGCGTCACCGTGCATTTCAGCTCGCTGTCCGATGCGGCGTTCTTGGGGATATTGATGATGAGATAGCCCAACTCGGAAACATAGTTATAATCCGTGTCCTGCGCACCGGTACGCATCGCCCGCCGGGCCTGCATAGCTTGCGGCTTTGTGACCGTGATTTTGGCAAGTCCCTTTGCCAAAGCGCTTTGGTCCAGTGTCAGAGTATAGTCGCTGCTGAGTGACTCGACCTTAGCGTCCTTAAGATACTCCGCAGCGTTGCCCATGGCGCGGAAATCCACCGTCAGCTCTGCCTCCGTGACAGTCTCTCCAGTGTTATTTACGATAGCAAAGACGTATTCCTTGCCGATCTCCGGCGCCTCGGGCTGCGGCAGGATGTCAATGGCAGACCGCTTCCCCTGCGCGTCCTCCACGCGGAAGGTGCGCGTCTCGGTGGTCACATTGCCGTAGAAGTCCTTGAGCCGGATTGAGAGGGTGTGAGAGCCGTTACGGAGGTTCACGCCCTTAAGGTAGAGCGAGCCTTCGTTGATTTCCAGCTGGTCGGTGTAGTCCGTGCCGTCCAGCAGCACGCGGATACCGCTCTGATCGATACCGGTGGCATACTTGTCGGTAAGCTCACTGTCAGAATACACCGCCGAGAAGGTGAGGTTGCCGCTGCTCAGCACAGTGGAGCCGTCCCCGGCTAGCACCGTGTTGCTGCCCATCTCCGTAATGGATTCCAGCACTGGTCGGGTAGTATCATTGGTATTAGTGCCGTAGATGAATTGAACATTATCCACAAGAATATTTCCTGCATGTAATGTAGTCATAGTTGCTGTTTTGACCACACGGAAAGTGTAGGCACGGTAGACAGCAATGGGCATCTGCATAGCGGAAATGTCCGCCTCCACCCAAATCCAGCCTTTACCTGCCATATCGCCCAAGGTAGTCAATACAACTTCGTTCCCCTCAGCATCCGTTCCCTTTCCGTAATACTGGGTATACATTGTTGTTCCTTTGGGAATTCGGCCTTTTTGTCCATTTTCGCCGAATCCTACATAAGTAAAGCTGCCGTCGGCATTTAGTGTGTTATATCCGCCATCCGTCTTTGCCTCTGTTTCTCCGGTTACGCCTCCTGCCATAATAGCTTTCAGCAGATAGGGGCAATCCTTTAGGTCTGCAGGCACATTGACCCACATGCCGATTTTTGTGGGCTGCACATTATTAACATAAAGGTCACAGGAAAAGCCGCCATCCGCTGCCGCTGCAGCAGTTGCACCAGCCCCCGTAAAGTTAAAGCAGAGCTTAAACGCTTCCTCTCCAAAACGAACACGCTCATCTTGTGCTGCACTAACAACTCCGGACCCCTCAAAGGAAACTCCCGCGCTAGTCGCAGTCCGAACCCAAAGGCCATGCTGTTGAATATGCTCATTGGTCAACTGTCCAACTGCAGTATTATCGCCGGTGCCGCCATTGCTTTTGCTTGTAATGTAGGTATTCCAATTGGCATTGCTCCCACTTTCAAAATCCATGAGTACCAGAGGCTCCAAACCTACAACAAGTTCGATCTCACCGACTACAGTTTTGTCGTTTGTCAATGAAACTTTAGCTGTTGCACGCAGAGAATTGTTTTCATCCGCAACAAAAGCATTGCCTGAAAACTTTCCAACCGTGAAGATATGATTCAAATTTACACGCTCAGCATTCTGCGCTGCTGTGCACTCTTTCCATGTATTTGTACGCATGTCAAGCATTTCAGCTTTATCATGCGTCAGCGTTGTGTTGACCTTAATATTCCCGTTATCGTAGCTGATTGTACGATTTTTCTCTGTAAAATAAGTATTATATGTTCTAGTTTCTGTAGAGCCCCACTCTATTTTCTGTTGGACACCTATGCTACCATTAAGAGACATATAAACTTTGCCGTTGGAATCTGAGTATTTCCATTTTGGGAAACCTACAGACGGAACATCACGCCCTTCCCACGCTTTCTCCTCAACCAGTGCATTATATTTATAGCTAATGGGCTTACTCTCATCCAGCGTCCACTCAAAGTCCCCATCCTTATATTTGACCTCACGGCCTTGCCATGTGGGCTTGAAGGTCAGGTCACTGGTCTCGCCAAAGTCTATGGAAACACTGGAGTTTGTAAAGCCCAGTTTATCCGGCCACTGAACCTGAATGCTGGTCTGGCCAACAATTTTTTCACCGGATTTCAGGCCCACAGTAACTTTGCCACAGGTATCGGCTGCCGTGTAAAGTCCATTGGCCTCAATTCTTCCGTTGCCAGAGAGAACCGTCCAGGCAGCGTCCTTGGGAACATCTGCACTGCCGCCGGCCGCATCTACGCCAGCTGCGCTAAACTGCACCGTGCTGCCGGGGGTGTAAACCTCCGCATTAGGTGTCAGCACTGCGTGATCGAACTGCCCTGTGGGCTGTGCCTTAGAAAGCACCATAATGGTGTTGGACACCTTGCGCTCGTAACCATCGGACGGACGGCAGCGCAGGGTCAGGCCAGCCGATGTATCGTTTTCCGGCTCACCCTCACGCTGGGTTGCGAAGGTGGAGGAACCGCCGCCGTCCAGATTAACGGCCTGCACGCAGCCCAGAGACTCCATTGTAGCACCGACCTCCGCCATGGTCATGCCAACGGAGTAAGGTGCCTGGCGGCCGTCTACCATCATCATTACCACCGTACCGTCCGCCTTAATGCCGATGGCTGTGCGGGATGAACGGGTAGAATTGTCAAGGTCACTGCGGGCGTGGCCATCTTCAAAAATATCGCCACCAAAGCCGGCAACTGCCTCCAGCACATTGCCGGCCGCAAGGGCATCCTTACACTCCTGCGCGCTGGTGATACGCGCCTTACCGTCTTTATCGATCCAGAATGTAGTGCCGGTCGGCTCATTGATCACAGTACCGCTCATGATAAAAGCACCGCTGGGGCGGCCATTGCTCATGTCGTAGCCGCCGGCATTGATCGCGCCCACAACATTGGTGGTGCGGCGGGTCTGCATACTCTGCGCCTGTGCGGTTGTCTCCGTCATGGCCCAGTTTGTGCCGGTTTTAATGGCGTCAATGTTATCGTCACCGTAGCCCACTGCCACAGAGGCCGTGGAGTCCTTGCCGACCTTGATCTCCATCACATGCCCCATCATCTGCTGTGTCAGCGATGCATTATTTAAGATCCATTCATACTCTGTCACATCGGGTGTGACAGCATATTTTTTCTCTGATATTTGCTGAATCCCCAGTGTTCCAAGGCCTCCCTCCGCCTTGGTATCCACCGCCAGCACCTGCATAGGGATCAGAGAAACCACCATGCACAATGCAAGCAAAACCGTTAGCATTCTTCTTCGCATCATTTCTTCTCCTTTGTTTTTATTGGGCTTCATTTTTGAAAACTGAACACTCTTTATTCAACGCCGGTTTAAATGCAAAAAGAGATTGCCCCCCATGGGGCTTGGTAATTTTACTGCAGTCTGTACTTACATATATCTACAGTGTATTTTCACCTTATGAATGGAATTGCAAGGGGATACTTCGAAATTTTTGCAAAAATTTTTTAAAGTGTTGTCCTCTCGGCTCGATATGGTAATTTATGTATTTTTTCCCGTTTTTTACCAGTTATAGGTTTTTGCCCTATCGACGAAGATCTGGCGATATGTCGTTAATCTTCTGCAGCATATCTGCCACCGAATATTAAAAAATCACCCCAAATACGGCAGGTCATAGATTTGCCGCATTTGAGGTGGGTCATACTGTTAAACTTACCGGTTACTGTCCTCCGGTGCAGGTGCTTGTTCGCCGCCGGTGACGCCCTCCGGCTGTGCCGTTGCCGAGTCTGCCGGAGTGTCCGGGGTGGAGGCCGCGCTTTCCTCCGGAGAGCGGCTCGGCGCCGCCGAGGTGGTCGTTGGCTCCGCTGGCTCCGCTGTCGTAGCGGCAGCCACAGGGTTCTCCTGCTGGGTATTGCCGGTTGTGCTGCCGATTATACCGTCGCTGCTCAAATTAGGGGTACCGGAGTAAGAGCCCCACTGCGGGGTAACGGTCAGCTTGCTGTCTGCATCGGCGTTTACCTTAAAGTGCAATTCACCGGTGGAGAGCTGCTCGGTATAGTAGTCACCCTCGGCATAACTGATTTTGCAGTATCCGTTTTGGGCTGTGCCGGTGGGGGTGAGCGTGATAGTATACTCTCCTGCGGCGGTAAAGGTGACTGTGGTAGTGCCGCTCCCGGGTTCAATTTTTACAGACTTGTTTTCATCAGCAGATACATCGACCGTATAGTTGGCAGCCTGAATCACCGTCGTTCCTGTGGAGGTGGTCGCGGTAAACCAAGCCCAGCTTACGCCGCACAGACAGATGAGACAGGCGCAAAGTCCCACAGCGGAAAGGGCCAGGAGGTGAAGAAGGCCATCGCTTTGTTTTTTTGTTTCGATACGCTTGGGCCGGTAGCCCGCCCGGGTAAACAGCCGCATACTTCTGCGCTCCTTTCACGGATTTCATGAAAAATGATAGGCAATCAAAAGGCATATCGCCCTTACCCCGGGGATGTGCCCTTTGATTGCCCCTCCGCCCTTAGGCGGAGGGGACAAACCTCTGTTATCCCTTATTGAGCGGCAACGCTCCATGTGCTGCCGTTCTGAACCATCTGCAGACCGTCCGCCAGGAAATAGTGCGCCGTATCGTCCACGAATGTCACGGGAGCATCGGCCGTAATCCCCAGCTTGAACAGCGAGTAGTTGTATTTTGCCTCCATCGAATACACCGGGTTTGTAATGTCACCCTTCACCAGCGTAATCGTCGGGAGTTCAGTCTTCACGCCGCTCGACTCAAACTTGATGCCCTTGATTTCCGGTCTGCTCTCCACACTCAGCGAACCGACCGTGAGGGTTGCTTCGCCCTTGGCGTGCACCGCATAGGATGTTCCGTACTCATCGGTACGGCCATCCTTTGCGTTCGCCAAAATTCTGCCGCCCGTCACCGTGGCATGCGAGCCCGTATACAGATCCAATCCGTACAAACCGCCGATGATCTGGCCGCCGGAGATGTTCAGAGTCATGCCATTGCTGGCGCTGATGGCACGGCTTTTGGTCTGCCTCTCAGGAACCGTAACTGTACCGCCGGCGATGGTAACCGTACACTCCTTCTTCGCACTGTTGCCGATCACGATAGAATAGAGATTATCCTTTTCATTGCCCTCCAGCGTACCGCTGAGCAATGTAAACTTGGCTTGAGCTCCGAGATCGATCATTGTGACATCGGCCTTGCCTACATAACCGTTGCTGAGCTTTCCGCTCTGATCGGCGCTGCTGTCCTTCATGGTCAGCTCCGCTCCGGACGCAAGCTTCAGCGTATTTTTATTCGTGCTGTTGAGGGTATAACCGTTCAAGTCAATAGTAAGCTCCTTGTTGACCGTAAACGCGCTGCTGCCGGTTACAGAGGCTGCCAGCTTTACCGTGTCACCCGCTTTGGCATCCTTCAGCGCAGCGGTGAACTCCTCTGCCGTCGTTACTGAAATGGTCTTGGGCGGATACTGGGCATCCTTGTCGTACTGATCGTCAAAGCTGTCGTTCTCATAGGTGTCCTGTGTAGCCACCACACTGATGCCCAGGTCGATGGACGGAGCATTCTTGCCCGTCAGGTGATTGGCTTCGTTGCCCACGGTGGTAGGCATCCAGACAACCAGGGTCACGACCTTCTGGCTGTTGTCCGTGCCAGTAGCCGTCAGGTGGTTCTCTGCGGTGTAGCCTTCCTTGATGAGCTTGCTGTCCGTTGCGGCGGCCACCAGAGCATCACGGTCAACGCTGTTTCCGGTCCGGTCGCCATCCAGCACTGCGAAGCGGATGTAGTCGGACAGCTTGAACTCGTTGCCGAGGACATTGGTGCTGCCGGTCTCGCTTGCAATGTTGATGCCCAGCTTGTACTTCAGAGCCAAGGAACCTGCGTTGCTGACCCTCAGCACTACATACTCCACATGGCCCGGCTCCCACAGAGCGCCCTCTTTGAACACCTTGGTGTTCTTGTCGGCCTTTGTGAAATTAGGCGTGTCGCTGTTCTTGTACTCCAATTCCACATCCAGATTTCCCGCCTGGATCTTATTGACCCCGGTGGAGGCGGTGTCGGTGAACCACGCGAAGGTGGCACCCACGAGCATGGCCACGCACATGAGCAGAGCCAGTACGCTGGTGAGCAATGCCCGCTTGGTAGATTTGCTGCTTGTCATTGTTTGCTTTCTCCTTCATAATTTTGTCGGCATTTCGGGAACCGAAGCTCCGAACAATGCCGCCAAAATCGGAGCTTTGTCATTTTGCATTTCCCCCAGAGCGATTAGTCGTTTTGACTAACAGGGGCATCCGTATCCCCCCCCATTGTGGGATTTACCAGTTGTGCAGTTTGCATAAACGCAACCTCCTTATGTACTCGCGGCTCTCCGCGTTTACAACATGGTAGTGTCGGCGGTATTATCCTCCGTTTTTTCGTCTGTGCTCTTTTCCTGCGCCATCTGCGCCTTCATCTGCAGCAGCTCCTGCATCATCCGCTGGGTCTCGGCGCGGTCGGCGGCAATCTTATCCCGCTCGGCCTGCAGCTGGGCCTGCTGCTCCGCCTTGTACTTGCGGAACAGGCGAATACACCGCACGCCCTCCAGCAGAATCAGCACCAAAAACGGCACCAGAATGCACACGATATACCCGGGGGTGGACTTCAAAAACTGGAAGAAGGTGCCCGCCTTGGGAATGTGGCTGCTGTATTTGCCCAGCACATAGGGATAGGTGACCACGGTCTCGTCGTCCGTGTCCGTGGTGGTGCCGTAGGTGATAAAGCCCGGCTCACCGCTGGCGTCGGTGGTGAGGCTGCGTATCTTATGGGTGACGGTTTCCCCGTAGTTTGCGGTGTTTTGGGAGGTGTAGGCGATGATGTCGCCCTCCTGCAGGGTGGCGGGGTCAACCTCCTTGACCAGCACCAAATCCCCGGCATTAAAGTCGGTTTTGCTCATGGAGTCGGACAGGACGATGAACGCCTTGTAGCCGAAGAGCTTCCGGTCCGCCCGGTCAAAGGTGGACACGGATATGACGGTGAACACCATCATCCCCACGGCAAGAACCACCATCAGCCACACGAAAATGCTTCTGATAACCTTCCATGCCTTCATTTGCGTTGCTCCTTATGTATCGTTTTTCACTCGAACAGTTTATTCGGATTATTCTTGGTTTGGGTTGCCTCGGCGCACAGGGTAAAGAGGAGGTCCAGGTTTTCGCTCTCGTTGCCGCTATTTTCCGGGTAGTGGAAGGTCACGGTCAGATTCCGGCGCTGGCCCACCGGCAGAATGTCTTCTGCGGCGGTGACATTCTCCCGAGTCAGCTGCCCGGCGGTGCCGGTGCAGAGGACCTTGTCCCCGTCCTTTACCGTCACGGTCAGCACATCGGCAAGGCCCCCGGAGACATTGTCCAGGTACAGCCGGTAATACACATCCCAGGTGCTGTCGTTTTCCACGAAGAAGCTCTTTACAACGGTCATCCCCGGCTCAAAACGGAACTCATGCTCCCGGATCACGGGCTTGCCGTCGTTGAGATTGATTTTGACCTCCCCTGTGTGGAAGCGGTTGTTCTCCACGGAAACGGAGGTGTATACCAGAGCAAAGGTGGTGATGCAGAGGCAGATCACAAGAATAATGATGGTGATAATGCCCCCGGTGAGCTTTTTGGCGGTTTTGGTCTCAGACATTGGCTTCGCCCTCCTTCCGCTTGCGCAGTACCAGGAGAAGGAGCAGCCCGCCGGAGCAGACCCCGGCCACGGCCCACAGCACCCCCCGGGAGGTATCGCCCGTTTCCGGGCTGTCCAGGCTGCCGGTTTCCTCCACCCACCACTGGAAGTCGGCGATTAGGTCCTGATTCTGATATGCATTGCCCACGCTTGTGTCTAAGTACGCGGTGATCTCATAGTACAGCTCCTGGGTGACGGAGCTTTCGGAGGCCAGCTTATGCGTCAGGCTCTGGGGCATAGCCGCTATCCCGCCGTCGTAGAGGGTCTCCCCTGTGGTGAGGAGCTTGACCCGCACCTGCAGCACCTGGGCTAATTTCTCGTAGCCCGGGCGGACGACGTCCTTATAATGCACGGTGACCTTGTCGTGATAGGACACCTGCACGCAAAAATACTTTGTCTCGCTGTCGCCGGGGAACATATTGCCCACCGTAAAGGGTGTGTTGTCCTCCGGGTGCTTATTATAGAGGGCAATGGTGGTCGCCTTTTGGGCCGCGGCGGCGCTCTGGGCGGGCGCCGGGGCGGAGGAGGTGCCGGTGCCGCTGCCGGGAGTCCGGGTGTCCTCCGTTTCGGTGTCCTCCTCGGGGGTAATCAGGTTATCCGGCACGGTCACGGTGCCGGGGTCGCTATCGGTCAGCCTGGCGCGGATAAGAGTACCGGCCAGGGCCAAAAGACTGAGCCCCAGGAGTACAGCCAATATAATTATGATAATCTTGGTTTTCTTTTTCTGCTCCACTTCCGACTCACTCCTCCTTCAATTATTCTTTCTTCGCTGAAAGCAAAGGCTTTGGCAATCGGATTCTCTCCGTTCTTAAAGCGCTGAAGAGTTTTCAAATGATAATAGCGCAGGACACCCTTCTTGGGTTTCCTGCGCACACCTTCCCTTTCCGGTATCGTAGTAAGCCTACTTTATCGACAGTTCAGTACGCAACATCTCTGTATAATTAAGTAAGTGCTGCTCACTCATGTACCCTTAAAAAATATACCATCGCTCTTTGAAGGAATCCAGTGAAATCACAGGTTTTTTGCGCCCGATCAAAAAATCGATTATCAAAGCGCCGAAATGACCCGCTCCCTATTCCTGCAACTGTTCTGCATGGATACACTATTTTTCCCATTGTCTTTTTTACGCTATGGATTATACAATAACTCGTTTCCTATTTCAAGTCTTTTTTAAGGAAGTCCTCGTTTTCTCATTTAGCTATATAAAAATAATCCGTCCGTTTTTGTGCAAAAGAACGGCAATTTGACCGTCTCCCCCTCTTTTGCCCCATTTCCGTCTCCGTCTGCAAAAAAACTTACAAAAACCTATTGACAATGTCGGTTAGATGTGCTAAACTCCGTAGCAGTTAGATGAATCTAACCGCAGGAAATGATCTTCCCTACTTTCATGACCTGCATGGCAGACCACTGCCGCTGCCTGCGCTCCGGCGTCCGGCCGGACCCTGTGGCGGCTGTCTGAATAAATCTAACGGAAAGGAGTTTTTCCCATGTTATCCTGGTTTTCTGCCAACCTATCAACCATTGTCATTTCCCTTCTCTTACTTGCTGTTATCTTTCTCATTGTTCGCCATTTGATTCGCCAGCGAAAGCAGGGAAAGCACTCCTGCGGTGGCAACTGCGGTGCCTGCGGCGCCTGCAAAAGCTGCCACAGCAAACCCTGAACTCGGAAAACTGCGAGGGTCGCCACCCCCGCGGTTTTTCGTTTCCCGCCACATTAGCACTCTACACACAAGAGTGCTAAAATTCATATTCTGTTCATAAAATTTGCTGGATTTGTTCACACCTCCGCCGTAGAATCATAATTGTTCCGAGGGGAACAGAAAAAGTAATTCCAAACCGTTTATATAGGAGGTCATCATCATGTTGAATCGTAATCATGCACTGAGTGTTTTCGATCCCTTCCGCGAGATCGAGAAAGTCGAAAAGAGCTTCTTCGATGATCCCTGGGCCAATTTTGGCCGGACCTTCACCGACTCCTTCCGTACCGATGTCACCGACGAGGGCGACCACTTCAAGATCACCGCAGATCTGCCGGGCTTTGAGAAGGAGAATATCCACCTGGATCTGAGCGACGATGTCCTGACCATCTCGGCCCAGCGTCATTCCGAGCACGAGAACAAGGATAAGCGCGGCAAGTACCTGTGCTGCGAGCGCAGCTATGGCACCTACAGCCGCAGCTTCAATGTCGCCGGCATCGACACCGCCAACATCAAGGCCAAGTACGACAAGGGTGTCCTGGAGCTGATCCTGCCCAAGGTCACCCAGGAGGCC
>OLNF01001979.1_pt1 | contig 16796 bp, 20 predicted proteins | sample 1673061 | NCBI WGS metagenome assembly OLNF01 (sample SAMEA3136751, study PRJEB25190) | human gut metagenome | reverse complement strand
ATAAATTTTCATAAAATTTAATAAGATAACTATTATCTTCTTTTATATTTAAATAATTATTAAAATAATTACTTCTAACTAGTGCATTTCTAAAATAAACTGATTTATCTTTAAATAAAGTATTATCTACGTTATAGCCTAAACTAATTAAATACTTTTCAATAAATAAAGCAGTTGTTCTAGTATTACCTTCTCTAAAAGGATGTACTTGCCATATACTAGAAGAAAATTTAGTTATGTTATTAATAACCTCTACTATATTCATTTTTTCATAATTTTTTTCTTTTTCTAATGATATATCGTATTCTAATGATGCAGTTAAAGTAGTACAATCTCCATATGCTACTGAATCATTATTAAGTATTTTTTCATGTTTAGAAAAATCTATTTTTCTAAATTCACCAGCGAATTTATAAACATCTTGAAATAAAAATTTATGAGCATATTTTAAGTAATCCACTGATAAATTGAAATTATCTTTATTTAATAATTCAACTATTCTAGTAGATACAAAATCACATTCTAATTCATTATGATTTATTTCATTTTTATTTTCTTTTTCAATATAGTATTCTCTTAATTCTTTTTCTACTTCTTCTATTGTTAAAGTACCTTCTATTTCTTCTTTTAATAGTTTTTCTAAGTATTTAGAAGGCTTTAAATTATCTACTTCTTGTAATCCAATAGCCATATCCCATTGTAATTGTTTTACACAATTACTAGATTTATATTTTTCTTCATATTCATTAACACTCGAATCTAATTCTTTCTCAGTCATAATTTAAACCTCCATATTTAATCGAAATTTATTTCTTCTTGAGCAATATTGTATATTTCCACTCTGTTCTTAACATCCACTTGATTAACCAACCATCCTCTTAATGAACATTGATTTATAAATTCTGATATTCTATTAATTCCGTTAATTTCCTTTAAAGTAATTACTACTCCGAACTTAACTCCTTCTCCATCTCTCTTTGCCAATCTCTCTTTAGACTTAATACTTAATCCCCAGAGAATATTATCATATTTCTGTTTTGGGCGAACATTTTCTTTTAATATTTGAGTAATGTGTTTAACATTATCCCATTTTCTATAAAATTGTCTTGCTTCCTTTTCCATTACTCCCGATTCACTACCTTCAGATTGTACATTCTGATTTATCGACTTAATATTTCCTTTATTATCTATTCGTCCAAAATATATATCCAGTTCAGTATTCGTATAATCTACACCTTGATTTCTTGAGCACTTTGGAAAATAGCACATTGTTGCCTTTGCAATAAATGGATATTTATCTTTATACAAAGGAACAGGTATATTATGTGTATATGTATCATATAAATTTGAAGTTCCTTCTATATAAAACTTTATTTCATCATCAGCAGAATTAATAACATCATTTATATGTATTGGAACTTTGCCAAATCCTATAAACTTCGTTTTTTTATCACAGATATAATTCCAAGTTGTTGCTGAATCAATTATTAATGCTTTAGCTATTTCACGAGTTAATCCCATAACATCAATTAAATATGACATTTTTCGTGATATCCATGGAGCGGCATAGGAAGTCCCTATTCCTGGCTTTGCTCCAGTACCAACGCATGTAATAAATGCTCCATTTCTATCTCCACCATAATATGAAATATCAGGCTTATTATAAAAAGAAAGAACATTGCCTTTTCGTGCATACGATGGTATTTCACCAGAAAAATTTAAAGAATTTACTACTAAAGCATTTATAGAATCAGCAGGTGAACCTATTTTTTTATTTAGTGAATTATCATTATCATTAGTTCCAGCTATTACAAATATAACATTTTTTTCATATTGTATTTTGTCTAATAAAGCTGCTTCTGGAGAAATAAAATTAGGATTTATTTCTAAATCAGAACCCAAAGATAAATTCCAAACATGAATATCTGGATTTTCTTCAACAATTTGTTCAATATTTCTAATTATTGTAAGAGAACTATTTTTTCCATGCACCGCTACTCCGAAATGTCTTACTCTAAAATTTCCACATCCGTCATCATACTGCGGATTAAAAGATGGACCATCGACTATTATTGATGTTACAGAAGTTCCATGTTCATAATCATTTGGTGTTTTTGGGATATTTTCATCAACCATATCATGATACTCAACCCACTTATTGAAATAGACATTTTTATCAAATAAAGTATCAATTACACCAATTACAGGTTCATTTTCTGGATCTTTAATCGTCATAATAGGTGTATCTAATATACCATTATTAAAAGTATAAAAATCATACTGTGAAATATCTGTAGTTGACATTGAAATGAGGTAAGGAACATTTTTTGTAAATATATTTAACGATTTTGGATTTTTAAACTTTATAACATTATTGTCTATTTTAGTATAATCAACATTAGTTATACCTATTTTATCCATTAAATCTTCAACAGACAATTCTATTTCATATAAATTAATTATAGTATCAGTATTAATATTTTGACCATTATCAATAGTTCCAAATTTTTCCACATTACATGCGTCTGTTACAATATTTATAAAAGTAGATTTTGACATATTATTTTTTTTTATAATATTTATGAATTTTTTAACATTTTTTAGTTTTTCATTGTCTATGTAACCATCAAAACATTTATTCATTATGTAAATGGCATTATTTAATTTTTCTATATTTTTTTTAATTGTATTCAAACTCACAAAATGCGTAATAATATGTTTTTCTCCATCTTCAGAAAATTTAGCTCCTTTTATAGATTCATTTGATAATTCAGAACCTTTTGATAATAAAGTTTTTATTCTTTTACTCTTTGGCACAATCCTATCATAAAATACGCTAACAAGAGCACCATCTATTATTTGATCATTACTCCATCTGTTATATAATCCTTCTAAATCTTTTTTTAGTGAGATTAATTTTTCAGTGCTAGTTCCTCTATTTGTTGAAAAAGAAGCTTGACCAGGAGTGCTTAAATTTTTCTTTTCGTTTAATGGTCCTTTTAACCTAATAAGATTATTCATTATTTAGCCCCCTAGAAACTTGACTTTTTGATATTCCTGTTAAATGCTCAATTTCTCTAATTGTAAATCCTTGTTCTTGTAATTTTTTAATATTCCCATCAATTTTGGTTGATGTTATATTTTCATATAATCTAATCAAATAATCATATTGATTGTTCATGTTACTAAATGCCAATGAAGTTTTTATTATATTTTTTAAATCACCAGGATAAATCAATGGATCCATAAGTGATATTATCTTTCTATATAATCTCAAATCTTTAGCCACATTATCAAATTTTGATAAATATTCATTTAATATAGATTCTGCAACCTCAACTAAATCCTCTTTAGTATATCTATTAAAGTTTATAATTGAGTCAAATCTTCTTATTAATGCTTTATCAAATGACTTATATAAATTTGTTGTTGCAATCAATACAATATTATCATGTAATTTATCTAGTTCTTTTAACAATGTTGATGTTGCTCTTCCCATTTCTCTTAGATCATTATTATTTAATCTATCCATTGCTATAGCATCTATTTCATCAAATAATATCACAATTTTTTCAGGGTGAGGTAATTTATTTATTTCATCAAATGCAATAGTTATATTTTTAGATGTTTGTCCTAATTTACTATCAATTATCGAATCAAATTTTGCCATATATAAATCTCTATTTAATATTCTAGCTATTTGTTTAACTGTTTCAGTTTTTCCTGTTCCAGGTGCACCTTCAAATAAAAACTTATTAACTCCAACATTATGTCCTACAGCATTAACAATGCCAATAACATCATTTTTTATTTTTTCAGGTAATGGCAATGGTGAATTAATTATTTCAACTTTTTCAAAAAAAGAAGAAGAATAATCAGAAGATTGTGGTATAAAGGTATTAGCATCAGAAAGTAATGCCATAATATATTCAGCTAGTTGTATATCGCCGGAATTATCAAAATCATTGGCAATTTTATATGCTTCATTTCTAAAAGCATAATCATTTCCTTCAGAATAATACTTAATTAAATTTATTACGTTAATTTTTTTCATTTCTATCACCAATAATATTATAACATATGTTGGGACAAAATAAACATTTTTTGAAATCTTTTTTGTTTTTTTCGTTGACTTATGTAAAATAATAATGCTATAATGTAATCGTCAATTATGACACAAAAAAGGAAAATAGCTAATGATATAGTTATTCCCCAGCAAGATAATTATATCATATTCCTTCTAAAATTTAAATTATTTTTTTAGTTCTAGCATGAAAGGAGCTGATATAATGGCAGTAAAAACAATAAAAGAAACATCAACTGGCAAAAATATAATGTTTCAAGATACTGGAAATCATCATAAAATGACATTAAATGAATTTGTTAAAAAGATTGAAAGTGGTACATCTGTATATAGTGAAAATTACTATATTAAACATGATCAAAGTGGTAAAACTCCAGTATCAAAGCCAAACAAAAGTAAAAAAGATAATCTAGAGTAATTACCCCTCTTCTATTAACTATTTTATAGAGAAAATTAATTAATTTTCTCTTTTTATTTGCATTTTCTTTTTAAATTTATTTCAATATATCCATCTTAATACCCAATCAAATTATGTAATGCCAAATAAACTCGCCACCTCCTGCATTTATGTGATTGGATATTAATATTGTATTAGGGTCCCCACCAAAGGCTTCATTAGCTCTTTTTAATCTATCTGCTCTACTTAAGTCTTCATCAAAATCTCTTGTAATAACTACAGGAACTCCTAACTGTTTAAATCTATCATACATATATAAAGCAGCTTCTAAAGTAAAGTCTTTTTCCTTTAAATTACCACTAATAGCACCAGGGTCACTTCCACCATGTCCAGCATCTACAACCACTCCACCATTTACACGCTTATCCATATTCTCACCTCAATATAAAATATGAATAAACTAGTAATTTGACACTAAAACACCTAGAAAATCATTTATTACTCAACTTCGTAACCATTTTTTATTTCTAGCACTAAACCTTTTTATTTCTTATTATTTTCTTTTAAATTAATTTTTTTATAATCATATTTTTCCTGTTTCTCATATCTTGATGTTACATAATGATCAGAATAACCTTTTCTATCAGTATCTTCTACTATTTCTTTCAACTCAAAATCACACATATCATCAAAAATTGATTTACGGTACTTTGCATGGGAAACATAGTGATATAATGAGGATATTATAGAAAGAAGTCCTTTTCTTACAGAACTATATCATTTAATTAGAGATGAAAAGAACAGAGAGTAGTTGTTTCCAGTAAATACTACTCTTTTATTCTTGCATTATATAACCCTCTAAAACCATCTATTTCTTAAATGTCACTTGAAATGTTGTTATACCATCCATTGATGAGGACTTTATCTTACCTTTATGTAATAAAACAATATTTTTAGCAATAGCTAATCCTAAACCATATCTGTTATCCTTTCCACTTCTTGCTTTATCAACTCGGTAAAATCTTTCAAATATTTTTTCTTCTTCTCCTTTAGGAATAGCTTCACCTTCATTTTCTACTAATAAATTTATTTGTCCATCTTTCTTTAATGAAAGATTAATAGTTCCCTTTTTCTTAGAGTGTTTAATAGCATTATCAAGTAGTATTTATACTAATTCTTTAATACTATCTTCATCCATTAACATAAAAATATTATCTTCTATATCATAATTAAATTTAATATCTTTTTCATATGCTCTTCCTTCAAAGGTTAATAATGATAACTCTACTATTTTAGATAAATTATTATTAAATAATCTAACTTTCTTTCTCTGCTCACTCTTAGCAAGACTAAGTAGTTTACTAATAAGAAGATTCATTCTATTAGTTTCATATTCTATATTCTTTAACCATTTACTATTTTTCTCATCTATATCTATCGCTTCACTACTAGCTACTATGACTGATAAAGGAGTTTTTAGTTCATGAGAGGCATCAGCAATAAATTGTTTCTGTTTATCAAAACTTTCTTTTACTGGTTTAATCAACCAAGAAGTTAAATATTTACTACCTATAATAATTAGTAGTTCTAAAATACTAAATATTAAGATAGACATTTCTAAAGATAATTGCAAAGACTTTTTAATCTTACTATTATCAAATATCACTAATGTATCCCCTTTTAAGTAAGAATATGAATAATCACTTAGATATAAGCAACCAATATATCTAGTTTTAATCTTTTTATCTTTAAGTATTTTGATAGATAGTTAACTTATTTTCTCATTAGATACTCCATTATTAGAATGATTAATAACATCTAGAATATTATCATTATCATCTAAAAGTACCGTATATATTACTGAATCCATAAATTTAATATTTCTATTTCCCACATTATTAATATCACTACGTTTCTTTATCTTAGCTGGCAGTATTTTTCTATCTCTTTTATTAAGAGAAACATTTAAGCTATTATTAATAGAATTTTTCTGTTCCAAATAGTTTTGAATATTAAAGATACTTACTACTGACAATATAGAAATAGTTAATATTAGAACTAGGGTATAAAATATTTTTTTACTTAATTTCTTTATTTCCATATTCTATCTTATACCCCATTCCTCTTACTGATTTAATTACTACTTTAGATTCTATCACTCTTAGTTTTTTTCTAATAAATGATAGATAAGCTTCTAAATTATTAGATTCTATTTCATTCTCTATTCCCCAGACTCTATCATATATTTGTTTTTTAGATAGTACTTGATTAGGATTATTAATAAAGTACTCTAATAACTGAAATTCTTTCTTTATAAGTTCCACTACTTCATTAGTCTTAGCACAAGTTACTTTCAAGGTAGTAGTATTAAGTACTAAATCACCAAATGATAGATTATTCTTATTACCATTTCTTTTTAATTGAATATTTACTCTTGCTACTAATTCATCCATATGAAACGGTTTAGTTAGATAATCATCTGCTCCATTCTCTAAACCATTTAATTTATCTTCAATAGTAGACCTTGCTGTTAACATTATTATTTTACTATTTATATTATCAGTTCTCAATTTATTAAGTATCTGAAATCCAGACATATTAGGAAACATCACATCTAATATTATTAACTCATATGTATTAGTTGAAGCATAATATTACCCTTCTTCTCCATCTTCTACTATATCAACAGTTAATTTTTTTTCTAATCTTTCTTTAATCACATCTGCTAAATTATATTCATCTTCAATAATTAATACTTTCATACTCATCACCAATATTAGTTAATCATTTATTTATTAAATAAATATTAAATTTTTATCTATTATAGCACAGAAAAGGTCTTGTTAATTGACTAAGTTATGTGCTATAATTTAGTTGTAGCACTTAGGGGATTAGTTTAATGGTAAAATAGGAGTCTCCAAAACTTTAGATGGGAGTTCGATTCTCTCATCCCCTGCCATTTAGATTATTAAGCTGTCAGAATCTTTCTGGCAGTTTTTTATTTGTAATTATTAAGCTGTCTAGATACTACATTTTACTTGACAATGATTGTAATTTTTTAATTTATTTTTCATTAGATACGGTCTATAATGATAATAGAGGTAAGGTGTTTGGCGGTGATAGTATATTAGTGAGAATTTTTAACAATAAAAATAAATTGAAAGTTAGGAGTAAAAATGAAAAAAAATATTAAATTAACAGCATTGTTAACCCTGTTAGTTATTTCCCTAACAGGATGTGTAAAGTTTAATTCTACAATGGAAATAAAGAAAGATAAATCTATGGACTATAAAATAATATATGCCTTTGATAAATCATTATTTGGAGATCAAGAAATATTAACTAGTAATGATAAAAAGGAACTAGAAAATAAAGGATTTACAGTTTCTAATTATGTTGATGGTAATATGAAGGGATTCAAAGTATCTAAAAACATTAAAAACATTGATGATGTAAGTTCTACTAACAACGCAACTTACGATTTATCGGGATTACTTGATAGTAACAAGAGTGAAAGTAAAGTGTTTAAAGTAAAAAAAGGTTTCTTAAAAAACACTTATACAGCTAGTTTCAAATTTGATTCATCAGATAGTGATTTAAATAATAGTACAAGTAATGACACAACAATTGATAACGATTTTACAACAGATGATAATAATACTACAACAGACTCTGATTTTGATTTTTCTAACATAAATACTAATATGGATTTAAGTTTCAATGTTAAGTTACCTTATAAAGCTATAAGTAGTAATGCTACTACTAAGAAAAATGATGATAAAGAGTTAAGTTGGAACTTATCATCAACTGGGGAAGATAAAATAGAATTTTCTTTTGCATTATATAATATGACTAATATTTATATATGTGGTGGAGTTATAGTCTTATTAATTATTATCGTTATAGTAAGTATTTTAAATAAAGGCAAGAAAAACAAAGTTTCTAATAAAGATGCAACTAATGATAAACAAACTACAACTTTTAATTCTTCTGTTGAAACACCAATTATGAGCAATAATGTAACAAGTCAAAGTATTGATAATCAAAGTATTCAAGAACAAGCTTCTACAAATTCACAATCAACGGTTTTTTCCACAACTAATGTTGATAACGCCCCTGTAAACAAAACTTTATCCACAAGCTCAGTGGATAACCAAACTTTTCCACAACCAGTTCAAACAAAAGACATATTTTCCACAACTAATGTTGATAATAATCTTGCAAATCAGACTTTATCCACAGATACTGTTAATAATCAACAATCTAATGTAAACAATGATAATCAAATTGATACTTTATAGTAAATTACTAGACTTATGTCTAGTTTTTTATATATAATTAGGATGGTGAATGATATGAATAATAAAAACAGATTAATAGAAATAATAAGTATTATAAAAATTAATAATTTAGTAGATGACAGAAGTCCTAAAAATCTTAGAAAAACCATTGAAGACTTAGGACCAACTTTTATAAAAATAGGGCAGATTCTTTCTACAAGAGTTGATTTAATTCCTAATGAATATGCTAAAGAATTATCAAAATTAAGAGGCAACGTTACGCCACTACCTTATCCACAAATAGAAAAGATTCTTAAGAAAGAGTACAAAAATTTAGATAATATATTTGCCCATATCTACGAAAAGCCAATTGGTTCAGCTTCTATTGCACAAGTTCATAAGGCAAGGTTAAAAGATAAAAGAACTGTTGTTTTAAAAATCAGAAGACCAAATATTGAAGAAGAAATAAAACAAGATATAGAATTATTAAAGCAAGCTACTAAAATATTACATCTTAATCATTTTATCAAAATAATGGATTTAGATAAGGTTTTAGATGAGCTATACACAACTACTATGATGGAACTTGATTTTTCTAAGGAAAAAGAAAATATGTTGTTCTTTGAAAATCATAACAAAGATATTCCTTATATATCTTCCCCTAAAGTGATAGAAGAATTATCAACTAAAAATATTTTAGTTATGGAATATATTGATGGTATAATGATATCTAATATAGAAAAATTAGATAATGAAAATTATGATAAGAGTCTTATTGCTAAAGAGTTGAGTAAAAACTATATCAAACAAGCTTTAGAAGATGGTATGTTTCATGCTGATCCTCATCCTGACAATATAACAATTTATAATGATAAAATATATTTTCTAGATTGGGGTATGGTAGGAACTCTATCAAAGCTTAATAGAGCTTTATTAAATAAATGTACGAAAGCTATTATTACGGAAGATTATCAAGAAGTTGCTAATTGTCTATTATCGATGTCTATAAAAAAAGATGAAACTGATTACCAAAAACTAGTTGATAATATTAAAGAAATTTTAGAAGAGTTTTCTACCCTTGGTCTTGATGAAATAGATACTAGGAAATTTATTACTAATATGTTTAAAATGCTTCAAGAAAATAATTTAATATTAGACCATAATGTTACTATGCTAATACGTGGTATTGGTGTAATTGAAGGAGTCTTACAGTCACTCGATTCCACTATCAGTCTAACTAGTGTTTTAAAGGATAAAGTATTAGAAAATGAGAAGAAAGCTTTACTATCAGGAGAAACGTTAAAAAAAATAGAGAAAAAAGTTTTAAAAAGTAGTAAAAGTTTAATAAATATTCCTGAAGAGACCGAAAGTTTACTAAAATATATAAAACAAGGAAACTTTAAATTTAAATTAGAACTAAGCAATTCAACTAAACATATTGATAAACTAGAAAATCTTCTTCATGAGTTAATACTTGGTTTTATTGATGGTTGTTTAATACTAGCTTATAGTTTTACAAAAACAGAATTAGCTAAATTTATTATACTTACTTTTATAATTATTGTATCAGCTTTATTAACATTTAAAATGGTAAGAGACTTATTACATAAAGGATATTAGTGATAATATTCTTTTATTATTGCCCCATTTCATTATAAATCCAGACCATTATATTATCTACTATCTCATCTATTTCTTGTTTTGTTAAGCATCTATCTTTATCTATATGATACCATTTAGAAAGGCAAGTTCTACAACAAGTAGCTGTAGCATGCATGGCAATAAAAACGGGATGACCTCTCATTGGTGTTTGTTTACCATCATTTAAAGTAGGATATGGTGCTAACCTTTTACATATAAAATCATAAGCATGCGACTTTATTACTTTATAACCCTTATCTGAAACATATTTCCTATCTTTATTAGAAAGATGAAACCTACTACGGAACTTAGAGGTTTTAAACCTTTCTAATTTTTTATCTATTATATATTTTTCACTCATCTTCATCTTGATTCACCACATAAATTCTATCTCATTCTTACAAATTTAACAAGTGACTTTTTTCTTTCTAATTCCTTAATAAAAATCGAATAATTATTACTAGGTACTAACAAATAACATCTATTTCTAGTTCTAGTTATTGCCACATAAAATAGCCTTCTTTCTTCACTATAAGGATAATCTTCTGCTTTTTTAGTTACTAATCTCATTATCCTTTCTTCTTTTATTTGATTAGGAAAGCCTAGCACACTATTAAAAAAGTTAATCACTATAACATTATCAGCTTCTAATCCTTTAGACTTATGTATGGTTAAATAATTAATAACTAAATCTTTTCTCTTTTTATATACTATCTTATCATTATCAACTACTAACAGATCACTTAAGATAAGATTTATATCATTGTTATTTCTACCTAAAATGAAGATACTACCTTTATCTAACTTATCAAGTACCTTTAAAATAGTACTTTTTAAATCATTTGAATAAATAACTTGTAGTGGATAATCAATATGCTTAAATGATGTTAATTCTTTTCTTAACTGATATTTATTTTTCAATATAAATTCACTAGCTATTTTTATAAGTTCTTCACTATTTCTATAGGTATTTCTTATTTTATGAGTAACTGCCTCTTTATAATAATCTTTAAAATTATAAAAAAGACTTATATCACAACCACTAAATCTATAAATAGATTGAAAATCATCTCCTACTACCATTAAAGAACTATTCATATTATCTACTAATTCTTTAATAAATAAGAATCTAACATAAGATGTATCTTGGTACTCATCAATAATAATATAAGATATTTTTCTTTTATAGTATTTAACTCTGTCTTTAGCAATAAATAGTAAATCATCAAAATCAAGTTCTTTATTTTCCTTCTTTTCTTTTTCATATAGCAGATATATATTTAAAGTAAGTAAAAGAAAGTACTTTTCTTTTAAATAAGTAATTGGTAAAAGATAGCTTTTTATTTTTTTAAAGAATTTCTGATAATCTTCCATTTTGTAGTTACCACATTTAAACAAGCGAATAAAAGTCATTATTTGTCTTTTCAGTAATAGTATTTCCTTACTTTTAGTTACCAATATTTTTTGATAGCTCTTATAATAATCTCTACTAAAATATATATTAAAATATCTTAATACTACTTTTAAAAGATTTGGTGAAGATAAAATATCTATATTAAAAAAGTTTTCCACAACCATTGTTAATAATTCGTCACTAGCTATTTCATAAGTATAGTTAGTCTCATCTAGTATTTTCATAGCCAACTTATGAAAGGTATAGCATTCTATATCGTCATTAATTTCTTCCCTTATTTTCTTTTTCAAGTTTTCAACTGCCATATTTGTAAAGGTAATACAAACTATCTCTTCTTTTGGAATATGTTTTACTTCTATTAAGTATTTTATCTTACCAAGTATAGTCAAAGTTTTTCCACTACCTGCTCCTGCTAAAACAAAGAGGTATTTATTATCATCTTTAACAATTTCTAGTTGGTCATTATCAAGTTTATAGTTCATTACTGTAAAGTCCAGATTCATCACCTCCAAATTTGTATATATAATATCTCATAAACATATGTTCGTCAATACTTTTTTATTTTATTTTTCTATTTAGACAAAATGCAAACCTTACATAATCGCTTCTAACACTTGCATCATATATATGCCCATTCCAAATACCATTTATTACATAACATACTAATAGAGGTGAAAAAATTGTTTGAAGCATTTAAAAACTTATCTCCTGTTTGGCAAACATTAATTGCTACTTTGTTCACTTGGGGTGTAACTGCATTAGGAGCTAGTATTGTCTTTTTCTTTAAAAAGGTCAATAAAACAGTAATGGATGCGATGCTTGGTTTCTCTGCTGGAGTAATGATAGCAGCCAGTTTCTTTAGTCTAATTGAGCCTGCCTTAGAAATGACAAAAAGTTTAAAAATGAATGGACCAGTAATAATATCAATAGGTTTTCTATTAGGTGGTACTTTACTATTTATTGGTGATAAGATATATAATCTAGTTGATAAAAAGAAAGATGGTAACAAAGGCAGTAGAAAAAGATGCTTTATGTTAATATCATCCATAACTATTCATAATATTCCTGAAGGACTTGCTGTCGGAGTAGCTTTTGGTAGTCTAGCCTATAACATAACAGGTACTACTCTATTATCTGCTCTTACTATCGCTCTTGGTATAGGATTACAAAACTTTCCGGAAGGTAGTGCTGTTAGTCTTCCATTAAGAAGAGAAGGATACAGTAGAAAAAAAGCCTTCTTTTATGGACAACTATCTGGAGTAGTAGAACCAATATCAGCAGTTATTGGTACTATACTTGTTTTAAAGATAAAGACTATTCTACCATTCTTATTAGCTTTTGCAGCTGGATCTATGATTTATGTTGTAGTAGAAGAATTGATACCAGAAAGTCAAACTAACCCAAAAAAAGACCTGATGGCCTTCTTTACATTATTTGGTTTTGTCCTTATGATGATATTAGATATAACTCTAGGATGAAAGATTATTCAATATATAATTTTTCATTTTCTTTTAATTCTATCGCATATAAACCATTTTGCTTACAAGTAAACACTAATTCTATTTTTCTAGTTGAAGTATTATTCTGATTATCAGTTACTTCTTCTTTTTTTGTTTCTTCTTTTATAGATTCTATTTTCTTAAATGTATAACCATTACTATTTAATACTTTTATACTATCGTCTATCCAAAGACAATCAACTGGATTTTTAGGATTATTAATAGACCAATAACCACTTTCATTCTTATGCCAACCACTACCAGTAAACTTTCCTTTTCCACACTCCATATGCACATGATTACCAGTTACATTTCCCTTAGTTCCTTCTTCATAAAACCTTGTTCCTCTAGGAATTACTTGACCAACTTTCAAATTAGAAACATCATTATCATGAGCGAATAACATAGTCATATAATCAATTGTGCCATCAGGATACTCTACTTTATCAACACTCTCTAACCATACTTCGTTAGCATCATTGGGATAAATCTTTTTAATAACTCCCGTAAATGGTGCTAGAATAAAATCTATTCCCGAATCACTTCCCCCATCATCTATAGCAAAACTATTCTTATGAGTTCCTACTTCATAACCTTGCGTTATTCGCATATAAGGGCTAGGATAAAGAGGCTTCTCCATTATTTTTTACTCCTCTCTATAACATTTTTCTTATTAATCACAATACTTTCACTATTAGTTAAATCTCTATATGATTTAAGCTTACCTTCTAAAGATTTATAGATTGTATCAGCTCCAATAAAACTAAAAAAGCCTACCCATAAACTTTCAGGAAAGGTAATAGAGGTAAAAGTAATGCAGAAAAGAACACCTAATACCAAATTGACAGCAAAGCTATAAAGACATAAACATGAAGAACACTTTAAACATCTTTTCGTTTTTTGAACTAGAGCACAAGTAATAGTACTTAAGGCGATGGAAACTACTAACATCTGTTGTAAAATAGTTAGTTTTAACATACACATTCCTCCCTCTAAAGTAATTTATGCAAAACTAAAAAAAATGCTACTATTTTTTTACTTTCAAATCATGTTTAAAACGAAAACTTCCACTTGCAGCTCTATTTAAATAACCATTATAACTTGCCAAAGTTTTATCAAGCATTTCTGGTTTATTTTTTCTAACATATTTTACTCTTTTTATCACTCTTTTCTTTGTATCACTACTTAATAGCATTAATAATTTCTTATCTTCTAATATAAACCTATATCCAAGGAAACAAAATCCATGATGAATTTCTAGTATTTGAGTCTTTTTATTTAGTTTTAATTTAACCTCAGCTAATTTTTTTTCAATCTCACCTAAACAATATTTAAGATACTCTCTATCCTCATGAAAAAGAATAAAATCATCCATATATCTTACATAACATTTTATTCCTAGTTTTTCTTTAATATAGTGATCCAAATCATTAAGATAATAAACCGCTAATATCTGGCTAGTCATATTACCAATAGGTAACCCCTTACCTTTTTTATAAAGAGGAATACTCTTAAGACTATTAACATGTTCTTGATAATCGTTAATAGGAAGAGTTTTTAATCTTTTTATTTCTTTATCAATAGACTTATTAATACACTCATTAACATAATCATAATTAGTACTTATAATCACTTCTTTTACTAAATTAAATACTCTATCATCATCAATCAAATTTTTTAATTTTTCAAGTAATATTTCTTGATCAATTGAATAAAAATATTTGGCTATATCACACTTTAAAACATATATTTTATCATACTTATACTTTAGTTTGTTAATATATTTCTTTATATAGTATATTCCCTTATCAGAACCCATTAAAGGTCTTGTAGCAACATTCATCGGTAATAGTAAGGGATCAATTAAAGGAAATAGAAAATAAGTACTAATTAAGTGATTAATTATTTTATCAGGCATACACTCACTCATGATAAGTCTATACTTAGGTTCTTTAATAATAAAGATATTATATTTTCCATGTTTATACTCTTCACTTTTCAATATATTGTAAATAGAAATAATATTGCAAGAAAAAAATAGTTCAAATACGAAAATTTTTTCTTTATGCCTTGTATTATTTCTAACAGTTTTATATACATCCATAAGATTTTCGATTGTAACTACTTTATCATAACTAAGTGTCTTTCTTTTCACTTTTAATCACCCCATAAGAAATCTTTTTCATCTCAATTAAAAAATTACTAACGGATATGTACTTCTTAGGGCTAATAATTTTTTTCTTATAACTAACTCGCATATAATAATCTAACATTGAAATCTGTATCAATAATGATTTTAAATACTTAAGTTTTATTCTATTTGTATCCTCTATTCGATAAGAGAATATATCCTCAATTATTAAATACATAGTTTTTTCAATATTTTGTTTTAATACTACTTCCTTTTTAGGAAAATTAACCAGTTGTTTATTTATATAATCAATAGTCTTTTCACTACTAGATAAAAGCTTAAATCCATCATTAGAGTTCATCAACAAACTCCTTGATTTTATTATAGTTATCTTTATTTGTTGTTATTAAATTTTTAATTCTTTCTAATAATAACTCATTAGAACATTTACTGTAGTAACTTCTTTCTGCAATTCTTGCTATATCATTATACAAGTTATCATCACTTCTATAGTTTTTATCTTCTTCTTCAAAAATATAGAAAGAGATGTTTTTCTCTTTCAAATTAGCACATACTTTTTCAAAAGCTGAAATAGGAAAGCCTAGTTTACCATTATTTATCTGATAGGAAAACAAATAATTTAAAACTATTGCATCTTTAGAAAAAGTAACATAGAAACTACCTACTTTAAATAATACTACTTCATCTTGATGTAGGCATTTAATTTCTTCATATTTATCTTTTACTTTCATTTTTCACCCATACTAGTTATGCCAAAGACCAGCCTTGTTTCCAATCTAATGATTATGGTTATTACCATTACTTCCTCAGATTATCAACCTTAATCGATAATTCACGGTCAAATATAGGATAGACAAACCTAATTTATAGTAGGAATCTGGGCGGACACCGATGGAATTCGTCACGTTATTCCACGGATTCAAACTGCCTGATGGCATCACATTCCAAACGTTAGCATTCGAGTTGTTAGAATTGAAGTTAGACGGAGAGAGCGAAAAACTTGAATACAAGGTTGGAAAGGAGAGAGTCCGTTAATAGACTGCCCTTTTAACTTTTTTTCAATGCACCATATTTTTCAACTAAATAGAAAATATTCTTTCTAGCTAATTGAAGTATACATTATATCTTCTGGCATAATTTCTTCTTTTATTTTTTATTATATATATTTTTTGCTAGGCAAAATGATGAGTCATTTTGCCTAACGCACTTTCTATGATACTACAAATGGATTTAGTGATGTTCCATCTCCCTTAGTTATCAGTGTATCAGCTTTTAGGTTGATAACTGGGCGGACACCGATGGAATCCGCCACGTTATCCCACGGAGCCA
>OLNF01001977.1_pt1 | contig 16799 bp, 11 predicted proteins | sample 1673061 | NCBI WGS metagenome assembly OLNF01 (sample SAMEA3136751, study PRJEB25190) | human gut metagenome | reverse complement strand
CGAGCGGCACCTGGGTGCGCACGAGCTTAACGGCCGGGCGCATGCGGGCAAACAGCGGCACGTACTCGATGATGATGGCCGAGTTCTCAAGACCATACCAGCGTGCCGGGCTTCCGCAGGCGCGGCGGACGGCGTACTTGATGGCCATCACGCGGTGGTCATTGCGGTTGATGTCCGTTTCGGGGGCAAGCATCTTGCGCAGCATGCAAAAGCGGAAGTCACCCACGTTGCCGCGTGTCTCGTAGATGGAGTAGGTGTGATGTTGCGGCGGCAGCTCGCCCGATGCCATCAAGTCGCCGACGATCTGACGCAGATAGGCGTTGACGCGCTGGTTGACCTTAAAGCCCAGGTCCAGGCGAACGCGGAAGAGGAAGTCTGTGCCAAAGGTCTCGACGGAATACTCGTGCGTATAGGGCTCATCGGTAACGTGTACGTTAATGAACCAATATGCCTTGGCGCGCTTGGGATGCTTATCCAGGATGGAATAGAGCACGTCGCGGTCGAGCGTGAGCGGGTCGGGGCTGTTGGTGAGAAATACCAGATTGTCAGCGAGCACGGGATAGGTCTCGTCATTGCGCAGGCGATTGAGCTGGTCGATGTACTTGGAGACGGGCAGCAGGATCGTCTGCGTGCGCTCGATGGCGGTGCCACGGCGCCACACATACATAAGGCCGAACAGCAGTGCGGCCAGGAAGATCATGACGTAGCCGCCGTCAAAGAACATGGTGAGGCACGAGGCGAAGAAGCACAGCTCAATGGCACCGAAGAGCAGGGCGAAGACGCAGGCGCCCAGCTTGTGCTTGAGAATGCCAGCGATATAGCTCGTCAAAAGCGTGGTGGTCATGAGCATGGTCACGGTAATGGCGAGGCCGTAGGCGCTTTCCATGCGCTCGGAGTTCTGGAACAGCAGCACGATGAAGATGCAGCCGACCCACATGATGTTGTTGACGAGCGGAATATAGAGTTGACCCTTGGTGTCGCTGGGGTAGTGGATGCGCAGGTGCGGCATAAGGTTGAGGCGCGTTGCCTCGGATACCAGCGAGAACGAGCCGGTGATGAGCGCCTGCGAGGCGATGATGGCCGCCACGGCCGAAAGCACAATGGCAAAGGGGCGCAGGGGCTCGGGAAGCATCATATAGAACGGGTTAACGATATCCATCGCGAGCATCTGGGGGTTGGAGTTGTTGGCGAGCAGCCAAGCGCCCTGGCCCAGATAGTTAAGGATGAGGGCCGCCTTAACAAACGGCCAGGATGCGTAGATGTTGGCCTTGCCCACGTGGCCCATGTCTGAATAGAGCGCCTCGGCGCCGGTCGTCGACAGGAAGACGAAGCCGAGAACCATGATGCCCGAGTGGTTGATGGGCGAGAACAGGAACATAATGCCGCGGATGGGGTTGAGCGCGCGCAAGATGGACAGGTTGCCGAGCATGTTGAACAGACCGGCGCCTGCCAGGAACAGGAACCACAGCGTCATGAGCGGGCCGAAGAGCTTGCCGATTGACGAGGTGCCGGCGCGCTGCATGGCAAATAGGCCGCAGATAATGATGATTGTGATGATGATGACGTTGGTCTGGCCGTCGCCCAGCAGCGCATGGCCCCATTCGATGGTGCGCAGACCCTCGATGGCTGTGGTGACCGTGACGGCGGGGGTGAGGATGCCGTCGGCAAGCAGTGCCGCACCGCCGATCATGGCGGGCAGAATCAGCCATGGTGCCACCTTGCGTACGAGGCTGAACAGGGCGAAGATGCCGCCTTCGTTGTGGTTGTCGGCCTTCATGGCGATTACCACGTACTTGACCGTGGTCACGAGCGTCATGGTCCAGATGACGAGCGAAAGCGCGCCCAGGATCATGTCCTCGCTGACGGTACCGATGCCGCCGTTGTTGGCGACGATTGATTTCATGGTGTACATGGGGCTCGTGCCGATGTCGCCATAGACGACGCCGAGCGTTACAAGCAGCATGCCAGCGGAGAGGGGGATGGCTCCGTGCCCGCCTTGACCACGCTGGTCTTGGGGGCTTGCCTCCAGTTTGTTGTGTGCCACGTGGACTCCCTTAGACATCCGGTTATCTGTCTAGGACAGATAATCTTTATGCCGTCTTTATACATACAAGAGCAGTTTGGCACATCAGGTTATTTTAGACAATAATCCCCAGCTGGGGATTATTTATGTACGTAGGTAGCATTTCAAAGCAGGGGCTATTAAGCACGTGCTGCCTGGGCGATGCCAGCCTTGGCGTTTGCGCGTTTGCCGGCGAGTTCGCAAAAAATCGCGCCGCCGATGATAAGCGCGGCACCCATCAGGCGGACCGGTGTTATGGCTTCGCCCAAAAGGACGGCCGAGAACACGACGGCCGAAAGCGGCTCGAGGTAGCCGACGACCGCGACGGTCTGGACGGGCAGCTTGGCGACGGCACTAAAGTAGAGCAGGCAACCGATGCCGGTGTTGACGACGCCGAGCATGACGACGGCGCGCCAATCAATACTGGCGGCGACGCCGGCGGACAGGAATGAGGGAGCGCCCTGCGTGATGAGCGTGAGGACCAGCGCGGTCACAAAGGCGGCGCTCACCTGGAGCGTGGAGTTCTCGAGGCCTTCGATGTGTGGCGCACCCTTGCTAGCGATGACCATCAGCGCATAGCAAAATGCCGAGGCGATACCGCAGACGATACCCGCAATGGGCATATTGCCGCCTAGACCTTGTGCTGCAATGAGAAAAGCACCGCAGGCGACGGCGATAAACCCGGCGATTTTGCCGCCGGTCAGTTTTTCACCAAAGATGAGTGGGGAGAGCGCCATGACAATGATGGGGCCACAGTAGTACAGTAGCGAGGATACGCCGACGCCGATCGTCTGGTAGGCGCGGAACAGAAAAATCCAGCTGGCGCCCAGCGCAGCTCCGACAGAAGGAGTGCTGCGGCTTCGCGGGGACGAGATGGCGCCTGCAGTTTATGGCGTTGGGTGATGGCAAGGATAGTGACAAGCGAGAGGGCGCCCAAAAACGTGCGCAGTAGCACGATATCCGAGCTCGGCAGCGCGATGGCAGCGGCGATGATGCCGTTGAAGCCAAACAATAGCAATGCTGCTAAGTACGTAAACAGTCCGTTGTTCATGTGCTTCCGTCCCCTCTATATCCGAACAAGTTCACTATGGGTGAACTGGCTTTAGAAGAAAAGCGAATATAATGCATAGTTAACATGACAAAAACTCATGCATAGGTGGAGGCGCCTCGTGGAAACGAATATTCAAAAGATGCAGGTGCTGCTGGAGACGGTGCGCGCCGGAAGCTTTACGCGTGCTGCCGAGCGGCTGAGCTATTCGCAGTCGGGCGTGAGCCGTATGGTGGCCGATCTTGAGGCCGATTGGGGCTTTAAGGTGCTCGACCGCAGTCGCGAGGGCGTAGTGCTTTCTGCCGACGGGCGGCAGGTCATGCCGGCTGTCGAGGCGCTCTGTGAGGAATTCACTCGCTTGCAGCGACGGGTGGATGAGATGCGCGGGCTCATGCGCGGCAAAATCTGCATCGGTACGTTTTCGAGTGTGGCGACCCACGTGCTGCCGCCAGTGATTGCGCGCTTTCGCGCCGATCACCCGGACGTCGATTACGAGTTGCTGATGGGCGATTACTCAGAGATTGAACAATGGGTGTCAGAGGGCCGCTGCGATCTGGGCTTTATCCCGCATGAGCCCCGAGAAAACGGCATGGCATCGCGGCCTTTGGTGCGCGACGAGTTGATGGCGGTAGTGCCGGCAGGCTCTTTGCTTGCCACGGCGGAGGCCGTCTCTCTTTCCGATTTGGCTAACGAGCAGTTTATTCTGCTAGAACGCGGCACCGATGACGAGATTACGCCGCTGTTTCGCCGCGCGGGCCTGGCGGTGCGCTCTAAGCTGTCGACTTGGGATGACTATGCGATTATGGCTATGGTCGAGGACGGCTTGGGCGCGAGCATTCTTCCCGCGCTCATCTTGCGCCGCTGTCAGTTCGATGTTGCCGTGCGACCACTCGAGGGACATCCCCATCGGCAGATCAATGCGATATATCGCACGGCTGACGTTTCGCTTGCCGCCGCTCGATTCCTTGAATACCTCTAAACGTGTGCACGTCATTGTCCGCTTTGGGCAAAACTCGGAGTTCCGTACGTTTTCTTATGAAATTGAACTTTCGAATGAGGTACGGCGCTATACTGCTTGCTAAATTGAACCTTGGTTCAATTCGTGTTCTATAAATTGAACTTTGCCAGCAAGGAGGTTCCTGTGGCCCAAGAGACGTTTTGCGATCGCCTGCGACAGACTATGTCCAATCGCGACGTTCGCCAGTCGGACGTAATCCGCGCATCGGAGATGCTCGGCAAAAAACTCGGCAAGAGTCAGATGAGCCAATATGTGAGCGGCAAGACGATTCCGCGGCGCGATGTGGCAGAGCTGCTCGCCCGCATTTTGGAGGTCGATGTTACCTGGCTGCTTGCCGGCGACGCCGATCAAGGCGAGGCATCATCACCCCGCAACGATTCCAAGCCCGAACCCCATCCCTCAGCTCAAATTGCAAGGAGCACCACCATGCGTACTTTTTCTAAATCCACCAAACTCGACAACGTCCTGTATGACGTGCGCGGTCCCGTCGTCGACGAGGCCGCCCGTATGGAGGACGAGGGCGAGCGCATCCTCAAGCTCAATATCGGCAACCCGGCGCCCTTCGGTTTCCGCACGCCCGACGAGGTCATCAAGGACATGCGCCAGCAGCTGCCCGACTGCGAAGGCTATTCCAACTCGCGTGGCCTGTTCTCCGCGCGCAAGGCGATCATGCAGTATTCGCAGATCAAGGGCCTGCCCAACGTTCAGATGGAGCATATCTACACGGGCAACGGTGTGTCCGAGCTCATTCAGCTTTCGATGAACGCGCTGCTCGACAACGGCGATGAGATCCTGATCCCCAGCCCCGACTACCCGCTCTGGACGGCGTGCGCAACCCTTGCCGGCGGTCATCCCGTACATTATCTGTGTGATGAGCAGGCGGATTGGTATCCCGACCTGGAGGATATGGAGTCCAAGATTACGAGCGCGACCAAAGCCCTCGTCATCATCAACCCCAACAACCCCACGGGTTCTGTCTATCCGCGCGAGGTGCTCGAGGGCATCGTCGAGATTGCACGCAGGCATCAGCTGATGATCTTTGCCGATGAGATCTACGACCGCCTGTGCATGGACGGCTACGAGCACGTCTCGATTGCCTCGCTCGCTCCCGATCTGCCCTGTGTCACCTTTAGCGGCCTTTCCAAGTCGCACATGATCGCGGGCTATCGCATTGGCTGGATGGTGCTTTCGGGCAACCAGCGCTGCATGAGCGACTTCATCATGGGCATCAACATGCTCTCCAACATGCGCCTGTGCTCCAACGTGCCGGCTCAGTCGATCGTCCAGACGGCGCTCGGCGGCCATCAGTCCGTTAACGACTACATCCGTCCCGGCGGCCGTGTCTACGAGCAGCGCAACTTTGTGTATGAGGCGCTCAGCAAGATTGACGGCATCTCGGTGGTTAAGCCGCGTGCGGCGTTCTACATCTTCCCCAAGATGGATGTTAAAAAGTTCAACATCACCGATGACGAGCAGTTTGCCCTCGACCTGCTGCACGAGAAGAAGATTCTGATCACGCGCGGCGGCGGCTTTAACTGGGCAGAGCCCGATCACTTCCGCATCGTGTACCTGCCGCGCATGGAAGTGCTCAAAGAGTCGCTCGAAGACCTCGCCGACTTCTTTGATCATTACCGCCAGGCGTAACGGCAAAGGTAGCCTGTAATGAAACGGTCGGCCCGCAACGGATGCGGGCCGACCGTTTTCTGTTAAAGCTCGCGTTGTCGGCGTCTCGATCGTTTGGGCGAGTGGGAATCGCGTGTGAACGGAAAACTGTATTCCAAAATGGAATACAGTGTGCTTCAACTGGAATTGATGTCCGTGTGTCCGCTTTTTTAGAATGTTCTCGACAAGATGAAAGGCGGTCCCCACCAATGATTATCGATGCAAATTCCTACTGGTTTGACGAGCGCATCTTCCATGACGAGACACTCTGTGAACAGTTTTTGGCCGAGGTGCCCCGCGCTTACGACACCGAGGGCTACCTGACCGTAAGCCCCACGGGCAAGCGACAGATTGTGATCGAAAAGCCCGCTGGCTTCCCAGGCCTCAACTATATCGAGGGAGACTACACCCTTGAGAAGCGTCTGGCAGACATGGACGAGGCGGGGGTCGATAAAGCGATTCTCAAACTCCCCGGCTGCCATGAGTGGATGTCACTCGAGATGTGCCGGCGCTTCAACGACGGTATGGCCGCTGACGCAAAAGCGTCGAACGGTCGCTTGATACCGCTTGTCGCCGTGCCTCCCTTTGGCACCGAGGCGAACCTCGAGGAGCTCGATCGCAGGCTCGACGAGGGTTTCGCGGGCGTGCAGCTCTGCGCTCACTACGGCAAGCGTTATCTTGACGATCCGATCTTTTCGAACTTTTTTGAGCGACTGAACGAACGCAGCGTCACCGTTTACGTGCACCATGTGCCCGTACCGGTCGAGCATACGTCGCTGCTCGCATACGACAACCTGCGTCGCTCCTACGGCCGTTGCGTCGACCAGACCACGGCAATCGGTCGTGAAATCTTCAGCGACTTCTTCGAGCGTTATCCCAACGTCAAGATGGTCCACTCCATGCTCGGTGGCGCTTATTTTGCGTTTAAGGAGATGCTGCTGCCGCACGGTCCCAAGCGTTCAGATGCCTCGGGTCGCTTCCAGACCGATACCGAGACGGTCTCCAAGCGTCTTGAGAACAACATCTATTTCGACATGTCCCATGCTCAGCCTTGGGGCGAGACGCTTCTTGCCTGTGCGGTTGAAGTCCTTGGTGCAGACCATATTGTCTTTGGTACGAGTTATCCCGTTAAACGCGAGTGGCTAACAGAGGGTGTCGCCTGCGTCCGCGCCACAGATTTAAGTGATACGGACAAGGACCTTATGCTTGGCGGCACGGCACAGCGCTTGTACGGCATCGAGTGAGCGACAGATAAAGGAGGGCGTTCGCCATGGATAAGGGAGAGATGAAGGCCGGAGCCGCCCGGGTGGCCATTAACTTAGAGGACGTATTGCCGTTCGACGGTTTCGACGCACTCCGTCATGAAATCTTTGCCCGTGCCTTCGTGGTCGAAGGGATGGGGCGGCGCGCTTGCATCCTTTCACTTGAGGTTACCTCGATCGCTCCGGCCCTACTCGTCGATCTGCGTGAGGTTGTCAAGGATGTCTCCAATTGCGACGGCGCCTTTTCTTGGGTGGTCCCGACCCACACGTTTTCTGCGCCTCACGTGCGCACCCCTGGGCATCTGGCCGACACCGATGCCCGCGATCGAAATGAGCGCTATCGTGCCGCGCTCATCGCCGCGACACGCGCGGCCGTTGAGCAGGCGGTTGCGGGCATTCGCTCTGTCACGCTCGCCTCGGCGGAGGGCTACTGTCCTGTGAACGTTAACCGCGACATTGAGACACCGGCCGGCTGGTGGCTGGGAGTAGACCCCAAGGGGTTTGCCGACCACGCGATGCCCGTACTTGTCGCGAGGGATGCCGAGGGCGGGCTCGTTGCCATGCTTGCGACGGCTGATGTCCAGTCTTCCGTGCTCGACGGATCGCACGATTCTCAGGGGAAGCGCTTGGTGAGCGGGGACCTCTTTGGCTTTGCCGCCATGGCTCTCGAGCGCGAATCGGGCGGAGTCGCGTTGCTGCTACCCGGTGCCGCGGGGGATCAGAGTCCGGCGGAGCGCGCCGTGACCGTTGCGTTCGATTCGACCGGGGCGAAGCAAACGTTAGATGCTCACGAGAGTGGATATCGCATGCTGCATCGACAGGGTCGCGCTATGAGCGATGCGTTGATTGAGGCCGTCCGTGCGGCGCGTGAGGACGATGCCATCGGCGTCGATGCTCGCACGGTCGACGTCCTTTTGCCCGCCCAGACGCGCGCCGACTTCTGCTCATTGGCCCCGCATCGAACTTATGAGTTTCATGCGGCAGGCGAACAGCGTACGAGGGTCTATTTACTTCGGCTGGGAAATGCCGAGTTCGTTGGTATCCAGCCCGAGGTTTCGAGCTCGTTTGGCGCCGCCGTGCGCGCCGCCCGATTCTGCCCCGTGCTCTTTGCCACGCTTGTCAACGGAGGGCAGAAGTATCTGCCGGCCCCCGATGCGTACGAGAAAATCACCTATGAGGCCATGAACTCCGGTTTTGCCGCCGGCTCCCATGAGCGCCTCCTCCAAACCATCCTTGCCGCTTTGAACGCGGCGCGACAAAAAGGAGAACTTGCATGAATATCGGACATGCACGCCGCAAGATCACCCCGCAAGGCGACATCTATCTAATCGGATACCGTAACCTCCCCAACCGTCTGGAGCCTGCGACAGGCGTCCATGACGACGTCTTCGCCAACGCGATTCTTTTCCAACAGGACGACCGCGAAGTTTTTCTCTTCAACGCCGATGTTCTCGAGTTTGAGGAAAGCATGGCCGAGGAGGTTAAGACGATGCTCGCCGAGCGCTATGGAATCGACCGTGACTGCGTTCTGCTCTCGGCGACGCACGACCATACTTCAATCGTCGCTTACCACCGCAGCTGGTGGACGGGAAAATTCGACGAGAACTACTATCGCTGGTTCCTCGATACCATCTGTCAATGCTTCGAAGAGTGCCGCGCCAACGCGCGACCTGCGACCTGCCGCATGGGCAAAAAAGTCATCACCGGTTTCTACGACAACCGCATCATTCCCGGAGAGCTTGCCGACAATGAGGTTATCGTGGTGTCGTTCTTCGATGACGAAGGCAAATCGTTTGCGGGCTTTGTGAACTGGGCGGTGCATTCTGCCTGTGTCGGACCCGACTGCACGGAGCTCACGAGCGAACTCGCCGGTCTTACCGGCAAAAAGCTCGCTCAGAGTCTTGGTTACTATCCGGCCATGGTCGTCGGTGCTGCTGGCGACTGTAGCGACCGCAATTTTCGCCAGGGACGCGGCATTCCCGAGGTCGAGCGCGTTTCGACCGGTCTTGCCGAGGCGATTTTCCAGATCAAGCTCGATCGCGAGGTCGTTCTCGATCGCATCGAGCCTCAGACGTTCTATCACACCGTTGCCCATGACGACTTTTCGCTCACGCTTAAGTGTGCCGTCATCAGTTTGGGCGGCCTGCATCTCTTTGTGTTCCCGAGTGAGCTCGGCAGCGACTTGGGTATTCGCATGAAGCGCGAATGCCCGGTCGAGGGAATAGTTTGCGGTTACACCAACGGCTATTTCGAGTATTTCCTTCCGGCACGCGAGTACGGCCTCTCCTTTGAGACCGAGCGTACTCAGATTCCCCAGGGCGAACCGGAACGCCTGTGTGACAAGTTCTGCCAGACGACGAGACTTCTCGGCGCAGCAGATTCGCGTCTGTAGGCCTGATTGCGTGACATGGGCCAATGAGGCTCGCTGCCATGTGATCGGCATTTTCCATCTTCTCTGCCGTTTCCCATCCCGGGCGTACGTGCGGCCGCGGATTTCAAAGGGGGAAGCGGGTTCCTTGCCCTCCCACGTCGACTACGGAGGCATGAAATCGATGCTATACCCCGCTCAGAAAAAGGAGAATTCCATGAAATACCAGAAGCTTTGCGATGAAATCATCACAAAGGTCGGTGGTCGAGACAATGTGTTAGACGTGAGCCACTGCATTACGCGTCTCCGCTTCCACCTCAAGGATGAATCGCTCGCCCAGACCAATGAGCTTAAGGCGACGAAGGGCGTCGTTGACGTCATCCAGGCCGGCGGACAGTATCAGGTCGTGATTGGTGCCACTGTCGAGGCCGTCTACAACGACCTTGTTCAGATTGGCGGGTTCGACTCCAAACCCGCACTCGATATCGATGAAGGCGACGACGTCAAAAAGGGCGATCCATTCTCGCGTCTGCTGGCCATCATCTCCGAGATTCTGCAACCGGTTCTTGGCGTGCTTATGGCCGGTGGCTTTATCAAGTCGATGCTCGCGCTCTGCACGGTTGCCGGTTGGCTTGCCAAGGACAGCAATACGTATGTGACGCTCTCGGCAATCGGAGATTCGGTTTTCTATTACTTTCCGCTAATCATTGGCTGGACGTCGGCCAAGAAGTTCGGACTTAAGCCCGTTATGGGAATGGCGCTCGGTGGTATCCTCGTCTACCCGACGCTCGTTGCCCTTATGGGCGGAGATCCGCTCTATACGCTCGGCGCCGGCACGGTCTTCGAGTCCAATGTCTACGGTGATATTTTTGGCATCCCGCTGATCATGCAGAATTACTCATCGACGATTCTGCCTGCGATCTTTATCGTCTGGATTGCCTCCAAGGTGCACAAGGCCCTTTCTAACGCGCTGCCCGCGCTTGTGAGCTCGTTCTTCTCCAACATCCTGACGCTCCTCATTTGCGGCATCCTTGGCCTGCTTGTGGTCGGTCCGGTCATGACGGTCCTCTCCAACATCGTTGCCCAGATCATCTTGATGCTCATCAACTTCCAGCCCGCCATCGCCGGCTTCGTCATCGGCACGTTCTGGAGCCTGCTCGTCATGTTCGGCCTGCACTGGGGTATCATCCCGCTGTGGTTTCTCGATGTCGCAACCTACGGCTATGACCTCATTAACCCGCTCGTGTATGCAGGCGGTTGTGCCATCGCCGGTGCTGTGCTTGGCATGGTCATCCGAACCAAGGACTCCGAGGAAAATGCTACCGTCAACATTCCCGCCCTTGTCTCTTCGATTTTCGGTGTCAACGAGCCTGCGCTTTACGCCATCTTGCTGCCGCGTAAGCGTCTTATGTGGGCAACCTTTATTTCCGCTGGTGTAGGCGGCGCCATTGCCGGCCTCATGGGTGCCAAACTCTATGCCTTCGGTGCCTCCGGCCCGCTCGGTTTCCCGAGCTTTATTAACCCTGCCGGCATCGACACGGGCTTTATCGGCCTTGTCATCTCCGGTGTGGTCGCTTTCGTTCTGGCTCTTGTCGCCGCTATGGCGATCGGTACCAGGAAGGACGAGGGCGGTAAGGCGCTCAACATCTCGGTGGACTAGTCTGTCTGCGCACTTTAACTAAATATGCCTCGGACGGCGACGTGCCGCCCGAGGCATATTTGTGTTTTGTGCCGTTGTCAGCGTGTTTGCGGACACAAGTCTGCGGTTGTGGAGCAGCGGGGATTATGACGGTCGTGCCGCGGTGGAAGACGCACGGTCGCCCTGCAGGAGCTGACGGTAGGGGAGGAAGCCGATGAACGAGACGACCGCCTGCGAGTGCGCGGCGTTCCGCTTGAGGTAGAGCCTGACCTCGGAGGTCGTCGCGGGCTCAAGCGGCACCAGGGCTACCTTTCCGCTGGCAAGCGATTCCGCCGGCTTGCGCATGAGGAATGAGACGCCGGCGCCGCGTGTGACAAGAGAGATGATGTTCTCGGCTCGTTTGCCGGTGAACGTAACGCGTGGGCCAAATCCAGCTTCGCGACAAAGGGAAAGGACGAGCTCGCTTACGAACGAGCCTTGGGGAAGCATGAGGAAATTCTCGTCGATAAGGTCGTCTATCTCGACGGTGTCACGTTCGGTGAGCGGATGGTCGAGCGGAAGGACGGCCACGAGCCGGTCAGTCGTAAAGGGAATCTTTTTGAACTCCGGTTCGATGGCGCCACTGTCACGGATGAAGGCCAGGTCAATGTCCTCGTGCAGGAGCATACGCTTGAGTGTGTCGCCCTCGCCCTCGATGAGCTCAACAGAATATGAGGGGTTCGCCTGCTGAAAATCGATGACGGCGTCCGTGATCCCATAAGGGGCCATAATGGGGATAGAACCTACGGTGAGGTGCTCGAGCGGCTCACCTGCGCCTATTTGAATGGCGGCAAGATAGCGGTGCTGAAGCGTCGCAATTTTTTGCGCATAGGGGAGGAGCGCTTCACCTTGCGCGGTGAGTGTTACGTGGCGCTGGCTTCGATCGATGAGCTTGCAGCCGAGTTCGTGCTCCATTGCCATGATGTGCTTGGAGAGGGTTGATTGCGACATGAAAAGCAGTTCCGCCGCATCAAGAAACGTGCGTGACTGCGCTAAGATGGCGAATTCGCCAAAGCGGCTGATATCCATAGGGAGGCCTCCGGTACCCTCATTTTGGCAGGTGGCCTAAACCACGACGCCATTGCAGTGGTCGATTTCGTGCTGGATGATCTCGGCGGTGTAGCCCGAGAAGTTTTTGATGCGGTGAACGAAGTTCTCGTCCAAATACTCAACCTTAATGCGGCGATAGCGGGTACAGGGACGCTCGCCGGTCAGCGAGAGGCATCCTTCGCTCGTCTGATAGGCATTGACCTGCTCAAGAATTTGAGGGTTGTACATCAGGAGTGTCCTGTTGCCGTCCTTTACGCAGATGATGCGTTTGCGCACGCCGATCATGTTGGCGGCGAGGCCCACGCACTCGCGCTCATGCTCGTGGAGTGTATCCAGGAGATCCTGCCCGGTTGCGGCATCGTCGGGTCCCGCGTCTTCGGAAGGCAGACGCAAAAAGAACTCGGATTTCATGATGGGCTTAATCATGGCGGGCTCCTCATGTCTTATGCTTTCGTGGACTTTTAATAATAGCGCGGAAGGAAAGCTGCGCGTCCGCGTTACAATCTTTCGACGTTGGACCATGTTGCCAGATTCGTCGTGTACGGCGTCTGGCGTAAGTCTAGGGCTCATTTTTCGCCCTGGACCGTTCCTCTGGGGCGATGCGACTGTCGTTCCAAGAGGAAGGAAATGCATGGGGAGCAAATCTCAGCAACAAGTTCAAGTAACGCCATCGGCCTCTGCGGCGATTCTCGTCGTAATGTATATTGCAGCCTTTGTTGCCGCGTTTAACGAGAACATCATTAACGTGGCGTTGCACGACATTATGGCAGCCTTTTCGGTGAGTGCCACCACGGCACAGTGGCTCGTCTCGGGCTACATGATCGTGACGTCGATCTTTACGGCCATCATGGCCTTCCTGTCCGGCCGTTTCTCGACGCGCAAGCTGCTGTTTTTCGCATGCGGATGCATGGTCGCCGGCGAAGTCCTGTGCCTGGTCGCTCCGTCGTTTAGCGTTTTGCTGCCAAGTCGTATTTTGCAGGCTGCGGGATCGGGCATCTTGTTCCCGCTCATGATGAACGTGGTGCTGTCTTGCGCCCCGCGCGAGAAGCTCGGTTTGTATCTGAGCCTGGGCGGCGCCTGCATTACGCTAGGACCGGCGTTTGGACCCGTGACTAGCGGTCTTATGTGCACGTTATTTGGCTGGAGGGCGGTGTTCGTAGTGCCGCTGGTGGGCGGCATTGTGGTCGCTGCGGCGGGCGTTAAGCTTGTTCAGAATGTCGGAGAGCGCTCGAACACCACGCTTGATATTCTGTCGGTTGTTTTGCTCGCCGCCGGCATTACGGCATTTGTGTATTCCGTAGGCGAGTTCTCGACCAATCTGATTGCCGGCATCGTGGCGCTTTTCGCCGCCATTGTGCTGCTCGGCCTGTTTGCGGCCCGTCAGCTCAAGCTCGAGCATCCGGTGCTTAACGTGCGTCCCATGGCGAGCGTTCGTTTTTGGCCTGCGTGCCTGCTTGTGGTGGTGTCGATGATGACGACGTTCTCGATGAGCGTTTTGTTGCCGCTCTATTTTGAGGGCGCATACGGCATGACCGCACTTATTGCGGGCTTGCTCATTTTGCCGGCGATTGCCTGCAACGCCGTGACCTCGATTGTGGGCGGACGCGTGATGGACGCCCGTGGCGCATGGCCGCTGCTGCCGGTCGGCTTTGCCCTGATTGCCGTGGGGCAGACTGCCATCTCGATGACGGCGGCAAGCATGAACATCGGCGTCGTTGTGGCGCTGACCGTTGTGGTGTATGCCGGAGTCGGTTTGGTGCTGAGCCCCTCGCAAACGGCCGGATTGGAGACGCTGCCTGCCGCTGAACATCCTCACGGAACGGCATTGCTTAACACGTGGAACATGATTGCCGCATCGTTTGGCCCGTCGCTGTTTATCGGTCTGCTCTCGAGCTCTGCTGCGACCGCCGGCGCCGCTGGCGCTGCGACAGACGTTGCCCAGGCGATTGGATTTGCAGCTGCCGTGCGTGTAGCGGCTGTAATTGCCGTGGTCGGGTTCGTGGCGTCGCTGGTGTACGCTCGTCGCGAGTCACACATGTCGCATTAATGTGTGCACATAGATTCTGCAGCTAGATTGGATGGCGACACCATAAACTAATGGACGTTTTGCCGAGAGGCATGAATGTTTAAAGCGCAAAGAGTGCGCGACGGGCCCCGCGAATGGGGCGATGATGCCCGAGAGGGCCAAGAAGGAGTCTCATGTCCGAGAACGAAGAGATCATGAACGAGACCGAGAACGAGACCATGGCTGCCGAGGTCGAGGCAGTCGAGACCGTGGAGACCGAAGCTGCCGAGGTTGAGGCTGCTGACGAGGTTTCCGCCGAGGAGGAGGCCGAGGTTGTCGAGGCCGCCGTTGATTACGATGACGAAGAGCTGATGGACAAGATGCAGAAGGCCGCCCGCCTGCTGCGTAGCCGTCGCTTTGCTATTTCCAAGGAGGAGGAGGCCAAGGCCGAGCGCATGGCGAACATCGAGCGCGCCATCAAGCTTCTTGACCTCAAGCCCAAGATGGAGCAGAAGGAAATGTCCGACCTGCTGGGCATGCGCCTCCGTGAGCTCGATGGCCTGATGGCCGAGGCCGAGGCCGCCGTGCGGACATGTGCCGTATTTGTGAATCATCAGGTAGCCCGCGAAATCCTCCGGATTCATGCCCTTTTTCAGCATCTTCGCCACCTGCGTGTCGTAATCGTGGATGCGCTGGCCGCCGGTCGTCACCTCCAGCCCGCGGAAGAGCAGATCAAAGGAGAGCGTGTAGCGCGGGTCTTCGGGGTCGTCCGCCGCGTAGAACGGGCGCTTCTTGCTCGGGTAATGCGTGACGAACACGAATTCGCTGCCGTATTCCTCCGCGAACAGGCGGCTGATGAGCTGCTCCTCCTCCGGCTCGAGGTCGAACGGATCGCGGATCGCGCGGCCGTATTTCTCGCTGACCATGCGCTTCGCCTCGTCAAACCGAACCGCCGGGATGCGCGTCACATCCGGCAGGGCGACGTGCAGCGCGGCCAGCTGCGGCGCGTAATCCGCCTTCAGCCCCGCCATGATGTTTTGCAGCACCTTGGTTTCCATCTGCATGACGTCCTCGAACCCGTCGATAAAGCCCATCTCAAAATCCATCGACGTGTATTCGTTCAGGTGGCGCTGCGTGTTGTGCTTCTCCGCGCGGAACACCGGACCGATTTCAAACACGCGCTCGTAAACCGGCACCATCGCCTGCTTGTAAAACTGCGGGCTCTGCGCCAGATACGCGCGGCGGCCGAAGTATTCCATGCGGAACAGGTTCGCGCCGCCCTCCGCGTTCTGGGCGACGATCTTCGGGGAATGGATTTCCGTGAAGCCCTCTTTTTGCAGCGCCTCGCGGAAACCGCGGACAATGCCCTCCTGAATCTTGAACACCGCGCGCTTGCGGAGGTTGCGCAGCGTCACAAAGCGCAGCGACAAATCCGTGTCGAGCGACAGGTTCATCTTGTTTTTGCCGATCGGCACGGGCATGGCCTCCGCCGCGCGGGAGAGCACCTTGACGCGCTGCGCGTGCAGCTCCACGCCGCCCGGCGCGCGCTCGTCGCGCACCGCCTCGCCGCTGACCGTCACCGCGTCGCCGTCGCGAACGTCTTCTTCCGCGCCCAGCACGCACTGCAAAACGCCCTGCGGCATTCTCAGCAGCGCGAAGCGCACGTCGCCCAAGTCGCGCAGGGTGTGCACCAGCCCGTGCACCGTCGCCTGCGCGCCCGTTTCCATCGCCAGCACCTCATCCAGCGTGCTGTGCCTTCCTTCGGTTTTGCCTGTCATTGCCTGCATCGTCATCAGCCTTCCTTTCGCCCGCATGGGCAACCCTTTGGCTGTTCGGTTCGCTTTTTTCCAAAAGAAAAACCGCCCCGAACAGATTCGTTCTGCTCGGGACGGGATCGTGTATACGCATACCCCGCGGTACCACCCAAGTTGCTGCCTGCGGCCATCACCCGGCAGCCCCTCTCATCCTTAACGCGGATCAATCGGATGCGCCTGGGCGACTGCGTTGGCGCACCGGCTCGGGAGTGTTCTTTCCGCCCGCGGGGTTTCTGCGCATGGCTCTCAGCCGGCGGCCATGCCTCTCTGGTTGAAAACGCGGGGTACTCGTCTCTTTCATTGCCGTTTTTGCTTTGGATGGATGGGATTATAGCGCATCCGCATGAAGCTGTCAAGCGTTTTCTTTCGATTTCTTTTCAAAACCAGCTCAATTCTATCAGTTTATGAAAGTTTATATTGTTTTCCGTCATTTTTTGTATGAGTTTGACATCGTTCTCCGCTTCGGGGTATACTGTTCACAGCATGATTGATCGTTACGCGAACGGAGGCATCACCATGGCGTATTCTCAGCCTATCGCAGACGTGCTGCGCGAGTTTTTCGTGCTTTCCAATATCGACGCAGGCTTTGAGGAGCAGGCGGGCTGCGGCGTTTTCACCTTCCGCACAAAGCTGCATTGCCGCATGCAGACGGCGCAGATGACCGTGCTCGTGCGCGAGGATAATTTTTCCACGCTGACCGCCATCCCCCTCGCTGCCGACAAAAACAGCCGTCTGGCCGTCGCGGAATACCTGACGCGCGTGAACTTCAACATGCGAAACGGCAATTTTGAATTGGATATGGAGACCGGAGAAATCCGCTTCAAGACCTACG
>OLNF01001975.1_pt1 | contig 16802 bp, 15 predicted proteins | sample 1673061 | NCBI WGS metagenome assembly OLNF01 (sample SAMEA3136751, study PRJEB25190) | human gut metagenome | reverse complement strand
TTCGACCCTCTGGACTCCCTTTCGCGCGATTGAGTTGCGCGCGATTGCATACTGTGTCCGCATGTTTATGCAGGGATTTCGCTCCTGCGGGAGCGACCAAAGAGCATGAAAACAGGCATCGTCTGCGATCGTCCTTTGGAAACCTTCGGGTACACACTTTTGTTACTTGATTTTTATTGGAAGTTATTCGTTGGTGTGCGTTGGGTTTCCCCAATAAACACTACCAAATAGTAACATGGGTGTGCATGCGAAGCAGTCCAGAGGGCGACCGCAAAGCCCTCTGGTCGCCACCGCAGTGGCGAAACCCCTGCGACAAATCAAGTCAATATAGTAGAAGAAATCCATCAAGCACAGCAAGCCGCCAAGCGCGCAACCCGCGCTCATCGGGTCACCCGCCAATGCTCCGGCATCAGCCGCCGATACGCCGGATAGCTGTACCGGTCATCCAGCAGCAGCGCGACCCCCGTATCCGTCTCCGTGCGAATCACCCGCCCGACCGCCTGCGTCACCTTCTGCATTCCCGGCAGCATGTACGCATACAGGAAGCCGTCGCCCAGCGTCCGCTCGAAGTGCGCCCGAAGCACCTCTTGATACAGATTCACCTGCGGCAGCCCGACCCCGACGACCACCACGCCGTCCAGCTGCCGCCCCGGCAGGTCAATTCCCTCCGAAAACACGCCGCCGAGGACGCACAGGCTCAGCGCGTCGCCGCCCTCCTGCCGATAAGCATCCAGAAACGCCCTGCGCGCCGCCTCGTCCATCTGCTTCTCCTGCACCTGACACGGCAGCATCAGCCGCTCCGCCGTCATCCGCAGAAATGCAAAACTGGGGAAAAACACAAGGTACTTGCCGGGTTTTCGCGTCACAAGCGCTGTAATCTGCCGCGCAATTTCCATGCACGCCGATGTGCGGTGCGCATAGCGTGTGTTCACGTCCACTTGGCGGATTTGCAGGTGCTCCGGCGGAAACGGCGACGGCATGGCGAAACACGCGTCATCCTCCGCACCGCCCAAAAGAAGCCGCATTTCCGGCAGCGGATGCAGCGTCGCGGAAAAGCACGTTACGCCCGAAAGCCCCTGCGTCGCCTGCTGGAAATACCCCGCGCTGTCGAGTGCAAACGCGGTAATCTTCGGATGCCTGCGCCCCTCCCAGAGTATCGCGTAGTCCGCCGAATCCCGCTGACGGGCGCGGTTGAAAGACAGCAGCGGCATCAGCGTGTCGCCGAGCCGTCCGCCCGCATCCTCCCACGGGAAATGCTCCTGCCGCGCGTCCATGAACGCATCCGCCAGTGACAAGCATACGCGGTCAAAATCATCCGGCAGTGTCGGCAGTGTCCCTTCCGTCGAGCCATCCTCCGGCAGCAGCAGGCTGTCCACCGCGCGAATCACGTCTGTCATCGCCTTGTACAGCGGATGCTTCTTCCCCGCCGCCTTGCCGACGACCGTCCGCAGTTTCCGCAGCCCGGCGGAATCCACCGACCCGGACAGCATATCGCGAATCCGCTCCGGCAGGTGGTGCGCCTCGTCGATGAGCAGCGTCACGTCGCGTGTTGCGTCGAAAATCCGCCGGATGTGCACTGCCGGGTCAAGCGCGTAGTTGTAGTCGCAGATGACCACGTCCGCGATTTCGCACAGCGACATGGCGAATTCAAACGGGCACAGGCAGTATTTGTCCGCCACCGCCCGCACGTTCTCCGCCGACCAGTCGTCCGCAGCCATCATCTCCTCGATGGCTTCCGTGTCGCGCAGAAAATGCCCCTTCGCCCGCTCGCAGTAGTCCGGGTGGCACAGCGTGTGTGTCGGGCATTGCTTGTCCTTCGCGTCAATCACCAGCGCCCAAAGGTGCAGCGTCTGCTGATGCAGGCGCGCCAGCGCGTCGAGCGCCCCCTGCCGCTGCGTCGTGCGCGCGGTGAGGGAGTAAACCTGCCCTGTCAGCCCCTCGCCAAGCGCTTTGAGCGCCGGAAAGAGTGTCGCGGAGGATTTGCCCGTGCCCGTGGGCATACAGGCGAAGAGCCGCTTTTTCCGCTTAATAGCGGTGTACACCTGCACCGCCATTTCCCGCTGACCCGGTCGGTAATTGGCATACGGGAATTTCAGCGCGGCGAGCGACGCATTCCGCGCCCGCGTGTGCCGCCGAACCGCCCGAATCCGCCGCAGATACGGCAGCAGCACCGACTGGAATTCCGCCCGACATTCTTCCGCCGTCAGCCGCTCCGGAAATTCCCCCTGCACCTTCCCGCGCCGCGTCACATACACCACGCGCACGTCCACTGCCGGAAGTCCACGCGTTTCGCAGAGCATATGCCCATAGCAGACCGCCTGCATCCGGTGTGCGGGAATCGGCGCTTCCGGCGAATGTTCCCCCTGCCAGAGCTTGATTTCCTCCACGCACGGGACGTCGGCTGCGTCGCGGAAAGCGTCCATCCGCCCGCCGAGCAGGAGCGTCAGTTCCTCGTCCTCCACGGGAATCGGCAGATTGAGCGGCACTTCCGCCTGCCAGCCGTCCCCCAGCAGCTTCTGCCGCGCCTGATGACCCAGCGTGCCGTCCAGCATGTCCTGCATCCGCCCGGATACGAGCCGGATATCCGCGCCGTGCAGGGTAAATTCGACAAGTTCCCGAACCGAGACGCGAAGTTCCTCCACGGCGCGCTCCTTTCCGACAAAAAGCGGCAGACAGCTGCTTCGCCATCTGCCGCTCTGACTGCCTATTTTGCGCTATTTCTGCATAGCGCGCACAGGGGATTTCGCTCCTGCGGGAGCGACCAAAGGACTTTCCGGTCGCCCTTTGGGAACCTTCGGCGCCGCCACTTTTGGGGTTTAACCCAACTGGGCAATAGCGCAAGTTGGAAATTATGTGCCGGAAATTGTCTGCCTTACAGCAGCTTGCTCAGGCCGTTCAGGGCATTCTGCGCCTGCTCGTAGTAGGACTTTGCCGACGCTTTCAGGCTGTTCACCTGCGCGGTCAGGTCTTCCTTCTGCTTCGTCAGGTCGCTCAGCTGCTGACGGGCCTCGTTCTCTGCGTTCGCCAGAATCTGGGATGCTTTCGTCTGCGCATCCGCAATCGTCTGATCCTTGACACGCTTCGCCATTTCGAGAATCTCGCGGAAGCTGTCGTCCGTCGCCGCTTCCGGGCGGGTCTGCTGGGGCACGGTATTGCTGCCGTTCGCCTGCGCCGCCTTCAGCTGCGCAATTTCCTGCCGCAGGGTGTTCATTTCCGCGTCGCGGCGGTCAAACTCGTCGCAAATCTGGTCGAGGTATTCATCAACCTCCTGTTGATTGAAGCCCTTCGCCACCGTGCTGAATTTCTTGTCCAGAATGCTGTCCACCGTAATCCGCTGTTCCATTGTCGCTGCTCCTTTCTAATGCTTCCTTATGTTTTATGATGACCTTTCCCGTTTGAATACTTCCAATTGGATGCTGATTCTATCTTTGCGCGTCCGACCGCCGATTTCCGTCAGTCGAATGCGCCCAAACCCGCGGATGGAGAGCAGATCGCCCGCTTCCAGCAGGGTATCAACGCGTTCCTCCGGCGTGTGATTCCGCTGCACAAGGCCTTGCCGGATGATTTCCGCCGCGCGCGCCCGCGAAAGCGACATGCCCGCCGCCAGCACGCAGTCCAGCCGCAGGGACGCCACCGTATCGCGCATTTGCGCCCCTTGCGGCGGCGTGAACTGCGGCGGCGCGTCCAGCAGGCGCACGCGAATCGCCGTGTGCCCCGCCTCGTGCCACTCGTCCTGAAGTGACTTCGCCGCTTCAGGCATTGCCAGCAGGTACGCCGTGGCATCCTCCACCATCAAATCCCCGAACAGGCTTCTGTCCATGCCCAGCGCCATCAGGCTGCCAAGCAGGTCACTGTGCCCAACGCGGGCGAATTTCGCCGCCCAGCTGATTTCCAGCCAAACCGCCGTAAATTCCGCGTCCACCCCGTCCGGGTGAAAACACACCTGCACACGTTCCGCGTCGTCCCAGCCGCCGTCAAAGGAAGCCAAAACGCCGCAGGCCTTCGCCTCCCGCTGCGCCTCCTGCCGCTCCATGCCGGTCACAAAGCGCCCCGGAACCGCGCGGTCAAGTTTCTCCGCACGCTGTGCTCCCTGCCGAAGCCGAAGCGCGGTTTGCCCTTCCGCGTCCGCCCTCATAGCAGAATCGCGCGCACCAGCCACACAAGCAGCAGCAGCACCAGCGGCGACAAGTCAACCGCGTTCCAGCTCTCCGGCAGGTGCTTGTTCAGCTGCGCCCGAATCGGCGAGAGCAGCGGCTCCGTCATGCGGTCAAGCAGGTTCGTCCACTTGTTCGGCGTCACCTGCAGCACGCGGATGATAACCACCGCCAGCACGACGAGCATGTACAGGCGGAGCAGCATATCCAGAATCTTCAAGGCAATCATGCTATGTACCTCCCTTAGCGAGCGTTTTGATAGCCCCCGACGGTGCGGTAATTGGCCTGTACGCCGCCGAAAGACGACGTGAATCCGCCGTTGTCCGGGTAGGGCCAGTTGAGCTGAATATCCTGTTCGCCCATCCGGCGGAGGCCGTCGAATGCTGCCAGCTTCACGTCGGCGGGGGCGATGATGTAGAGCGTATCGCGCGAGACACGCGTCAGGCGGCATTTCGATACCACGCATGCGCCGTAGAGGATGTCCAGGCAGCGGCGCGCTTCCATGCGGTCGGAGATATCCTCGGCGTTCACCAGCAGAATCTCGTTATTTTGAAGGAACTCAATCAGCCGATAGCACGACGACACGCTTGTCACCTGCACGACGTTGAGCACCGCGCGGTAGCTGGTGCCGTCCTCCTCCACAAACGAGCCGGGGAAGTAGCTCACATTGCCTCTCACCTGCTCCGGCGCGTTCTGCTGCGTCCGGTTCATCTGCCCGGTGGGCTGCTGATACGGCTGATTCATCCCGTATGGCTGCTGATAGCCCGTCTGTCCGCCCACAGGCGTGCCCTGCACGGGCTGACCGCTCATCGTGTTGCCCCGCGGCGGATTCGCATAGTTCTGCGGCGGATTATGATAGCCCGTCTGCCCGCCCATGCTGCCCTGCGGTTGATACCCTGTGTAACCCGGCTGTCCGTTCGGCTGTTGATTATACCCCGTATTGTACCGCTGGCTTGCGCCCATCGGCTGCCCCTGCGGAGCGAACTGTGCACTCTGGAAGCGCTGGCTCGTGCCGTACTGCGGATTGTTGTACTGCGCGTTCGTGCTCTGCGTGTTCTGCGCGTTCGGGAAGCGCTGGCCCATGCCGTACTGCGGATTATTGTAGGGATTCTGGCTATTCATGGCGTTTCCGCCGCCCTGCGCATACTGCCCGTTGTTCTGGAAGCGCTGCCCCTGCCCGTACGGCACATTGCCCGTCTGCTGCTGCGGCTGCACGGGCTGCTGCCGCTGCGTGCCGCTCTGCTTATCCTGCTTGCCGAGCGCGCGGTTGAGCAGGTCTTGGAAGGAGCGGTGCTTCGCCGTCTGCTGAGGAGCCGCCCCGCTGGGATTCTGCCGCCCCGTCGCCGCGACGCTCTCAAAGCCGGCATTCCCGCCGAACATGGTGTCCGGCATCACGCCGCCGCCGAACGCGCCCGCCGGAACTTCCTGCTGCGGCTGGGGGGTATTTTGATTGCGCACCGGGCGATAGCCGCTCGTGCCGCCGTTGCTGCGCCGGTTGCGGTTCGCCTGCTCGCTGCCCTGCATGAATCCCTGAAATTTCTCCTTGGCTTTATCGAAAATCGCCATGCTGCTTCTCTGCTCCTCCAGCTTCGGGCATGTTCCGACGAATCAGAACAGCCGCCATCAATGTTGCCCTTGCGGGCCGTAGTCGCGCGCACCCATCAGCGCACTGCCGATGCGTACCATCGTTGCGCCGTGCCGCGCCGCCAATTCGTAATCATGGGACATGCCCATGGAAAGCTCCTTCATCTCAATGCCGGGAATCGCCTCCGCCCGCGCCCGCTCAAAGAGGGTGCGCATATCAGCGAACAGCTTGTCCAGCAGCGCCGTATCCGGCGTGTTGGGCATCACCGCCATCAGCCCCTGCACGGAAAGCCCCGGCAGCTGCGAAACCGTGCGCAGGAAGGGGATTAGCTCTTCAGGGGGCAATCCGCCCTTCTGCGCCTCGCCGCAGGGGGACACCTGAATCAGCACAGTCATCACGCGATTGTGCTTCTGCGCCTGACGGTCGATTTCCTGCGCGAGGGACAGCCTGTCCACCGAGTGAATCAGGCATACATGGTCTATTATATACTTTACTTTATTGGATTGCAACCTTCCGATGAGGTGAATCCGAAAATTCTTCTCCAGCGCAGGCAGTTTTTCCATGATTTCCTGCACTTTATTTTCCCCGATGTCCGTGACGCCGAGATTTTGCAGCGGCAGAATGTCCTCTGCCGGGTGCGTTTTGGTGACGGCGATGAGCTTCGGGACGGGGTAGCGCCCGTCCGACACAGCGGCAAGGCGCTGCTGAATCAGCGTCAGGTTGGCTTGCAAGTTTTCCATGCGAATGCTTCCTATCTTCCAGAAATTACTTGCCTTGTTTGCAGGATTTCGCTCCTGCGGATTGCTTTTTATCGTTGCAGAGCGTTTGCGCCCGTGATAATCCCCTATCAGAACAGCTTGACCGTCAGCCCCTCATAGAGCAGCCCTTGCTGGACGGGCTGGAAGTAGATGTAGCCATCCGCCTTCGTCAGCACGCTGATGGGGTGGAAAGATTCCGTCTGCCCCTCGACGACGACGATGCCCTGCGTCTCGTTCTGCACATACAGCGCGCGCTCCGGGACGCGGAAGGTGTCCATGTTCTCGCCCAGCGTCGCTTCGGTCGAGCGCATGTACAGCACGGGATGCACGTCGCTTTCGACCCGCAAACGCACCAGCAGTTCGCCGCCGGAGCGGCTGAAGGATTCCACCGTTGCGGAGACCTGCGTGCTGTCAAAGCGCCCAAGTTTCAGCTGATAGGTCTGCCCGTTGACCGGGTTCCAGTCTTTATCCGCCGAGAGGAACAGCACGTTCCACGAGCCGTTCTGCACGATGCGGTAGAGCGTCGTTTTGCCGCGGAGGGCGTCATCCTGATCCGGCACCTGCCCGCGAACCATCTGCCGCACCTGCGTGGGCGTGAAGCTCTGGTAGGTCTGGGAGGTGAGCGCATATTCGTAGCCATCCAGGTAGAACGACACGATGCCGACGTAGTTGCTCGTGAAGTCCTTCGTCCAGCTGTTGATGCGCTGCTGCTGGGAGAGTTCGTCATCCAGCTTGCGGGAGAAGCGCTGGTCATCCGCATAGGTGGTCTTAATCTGCTCCTGCCGCGTCTTGATGGAGGCTTTCAGCAGCGTCTCCTGATTGTCAAGCGACCCCGTGTTGCTCCAAATCATCTCGCGCAGCTCGCGCAAATGCCCCGTCACTTCGCTCATCAGGCGATCCATGCGCGCGTCGCTGATGGCGCTGGTGATAAGGTCTTTCTGATAATCGCGGATTTCCTCCTGATAGCTTTGCAGCGTCGTCACCTCGCGCGTGGAGAAACCTGCCGAGTAAACCTGACAGATGCGCGTTTCCTGCGCAACTTCGCTGCCCTCCTCCGCAATGTAGGTGATGGAGGTCACGCCGTCGGCGGTGTAGGGCGCTTCGTTGCGGGCAATCAGCGCGTCGCCGGTGTGGGTGGCGTTGATGCTTGCCAGCTCAATCGCGCCGTAGCGCGCCGCCTGCGGGGCAAACTGCTCGTAGCAGAACCACGCGGTCAGGCCGATAACGGCGAGCATAATCATCACCATCAAGGGGGTGATATGCAGCCGCGGGCGCACCTTGCCGGGCTCTTTGCCCGCTTCGGTGAAACCGCCGGGGGTCTGCTCCGCGGGCTGCGGCAGCGGATTGCCGTTCACGTCATACACTGCCGGAATGCCATACACCAGCTGCCCCTGCTCGTTGAAGCCCATGGTGTCCCAAATCGGGCGGCCCTGCTCATCCTGTCCGCAGATGCCGCTGAACACCGGCTGCTTGTAAGCATCATAGCCCTGAAACACGCCGAAAATCGGATTTCCGACCGCATCGCTGCCGACGTACTCCCCATAAATCGGATTTCCGGCATCGTCGTTGCCCATGTACACGCGCTGATTCTGGTCGTTCATGATGCTCGCATTTTCCTTTCCTCTATAACCAATGGCGGGGATTACTGCACTGCCGGCGTCATTTTCTCCCGCAGCCGCGTCAGTAGACGGCGTTCCATCCGGCTGACCTGCATTTGGCTCACGCCGAGGGCGCGCGCCGTCTCCCGCTGTCCCAATCGTTCCTCAAACCGCTTTTGCAGCAGCAGCTTTTCCATCGGCGTCACCTGCTCGTACACCCAGTTCAGCCACTGTGCCTGTTCCACCTGCTCATAGCCCTCGTCCAGCCGCCCCAGAAACGTCTCCAGCCGCGGCGCTTCCGCGTCGTCCGACGTTTCCGCGTCCAGCGACACGGTCTGTGCCGAGTGGCGCGCGTCCAGCAGCGTCAGCAGCTCTTCCGGCGGCAGTTCCATTGCCTCCGCCAGCTCGCGCATGGACGGCTCACGCTGCAATTTGCGCGTCAGCTCGTCGCTCACGCGGCGGAGCTTCGTCAGCTGCTCGCGAAGGGAGCGCGTCAGGCGAATCGTACCGCCCCGGTCGCGCAGGTAGTTGCGGACGCTGCCCGCAATCGTCGGCAGCGCAAAGGTGGAGAATTGCAGACCGCGTTCGGGGTCGAAGCGCTCAATTGCCTGCATGAGCGCCATTGCCGCCACCTGTTCGAGGTCGTCCTTCTCCACGCCCTGCCCCTGAAATTTCCGTGCTACCGCCTGACTCAGCGGCAGATTTTCCTCCACCAGCCGCGCCATCACCGCATGGTCGCGGCTTCGGGCATACTCCCGGAAAAGGTCGTCCGCTTCCGGGCGTGTCATTGCTTTTTCAGCGGCGCAGTCGCCTTGTGCAGCAGCAGCGTAATGCACTGCACGCAGTCGCCGCAGCGGGTCATCTCCACGTCACTGGCGAGGGTCTGCAAAACGGCGCGGGTGATCTCCGTTTCGTCCTCGCAGGGGCATTTTTTCTCACCGTAGCACGCGGAAATCGCCACTTTCAAGTAGTCGCCCTCATCATAGACGGCGACTTCCAGATGGTCAACCGTTCTTCCTTGATGCAGCAGGCAGTCGCACATTTCGTCCGCCGCCATGCGCAGGTCATCGAGGGTATCCGCGTCCAAATCCTTCAAAATCGCCACACCGCCCAGCGCGGTGCGAATCGCCAGCGCATACTGCCTGTCTCCCGGCACGCGCAGCAGAACTTCCGGCTCTGACACTTGCACACCTCCCGATTTTTTCCATCACGTCAGGGCATACTGATGCCTTTCCGCGATTCTCTTATCATAACACAAAAAGGTGCCTTTTTGCAAGCAAAAGACACCCTTTCGCGCCGTTTCCGGCGGGTTTTCATCAAATTTTCATTTTCGGGATGCGGATTTATACGATTTTCAAACGAGAATGTGCCAGAATCAACATGGCGCAGGCGAATGCAGGAAATCGTATCACTTCACGAAGGCGTTGTAAATCGCCTGAATCGTGCTTTCATAGTCCGCGTCGTTCACGCCGACGATAATCGACAGCTCGCTCGACCCCTGATCAATCATGCGGACGTTGATGCCCGCCTTGCTCATCGCCGCGAACAGGCGCGCCGCTGTGCCGCAGTTGTGCACCATGCCGCGGCCGACCGTCGCGATAATCGACATGTTGTCGTAGACCGTGATGGTGTCCGGGTTCGTCTCATGCACGATGCGGGAGAGGATGATATCGCGCTTGGGCGCAAACACTTCGCCCGACACCACGACGCACAGCGTATCAATGCCCGTAGGCAGGTGCTCAAAGGACACGCAGTTCTCCTCAAACGCCTGCAAAACCTTGCGCCCGAAGCCCAGCTCGCTGTTCATCATCGCCTTTTCAATGCTGATGACCGAGAAGCCCTTGCGCCCCGCAATGCCGGTGATGGTGGGATGCAAATCATCATGCGGCGCGTTCAGGCTGATAATCGTGCCCGGATGCGACGGGTCGTTGGTGTTGCGGATGTTGGTGGGAATACCCGCCTTGTGCACGGGGAACATGGCGTCCTCATGCAGGACGGACGCACCCATATAGGACAGTTCACGCAGCTCCTTGTAAGTGATGGAGCTGATTTCGCGCGGATGCGGCACAATGCGCGGGTCAGCCATCAGGAAGCCCGACACGTCCGTCCAGTTTTCGTACACGCTGGCTTCGACCGCGCGGGCGACAATCGCGCCCGTGATATCCGATCCGCCGCGCGAGAACGTCTTAATTGTGCCGTCCGGATAGCTGCCATAGAAGCCCGGCACGACCGTCGGCACGCCGTCGGACAGCTTCTCCGCCATCAGCGTGTTCGTCGTCTCCGCGTCAAACGCGCCATCCGCCGTGAACTTGACTGCTTCCGCCGCGTCCATGAACCGCCAGCCCATGAAGTCCGCCAGCAGCAAGCCGTTCAGGTACTCGCCGCGGGAGGCGCAGTAATCCGCGTTCGCGCCCGCGTCAATCTTTTCGTTCACCTCGTCCAGCGCCGCGCCCAAATCCACATGCAGACCGAGTTCCTCCGCAATGTCCATGTAGCGCGCGGCGATCAGGTCAAACGTATCCTGATAGTCCTCGCCCGCCGACTTCTGCTTGTGGCAGCGGTAGAGCAGGTCTGTCACCTTGTCGTCGTCCTTGAAGCGGCGGCCCGGCGCAGAGGGAATCACATACTGCCGCGCTTCGTCCAGCAGCAGAATGTCCTTTACTTTGCGGAACTGTCCGGCATCCGCCAGTGAGCTGCCGCCAAACTTCGTTACAATCTTTTTCATGCGCCCAATCCTCCAAGGCATCATCCCGCTTCTTTGCGGCATGACATCCGAATATTTTTTGCGATGCGCCTCTCATCATACCGTTTTCCAGCGCGATTGTCAACAATTCCGCCGCAAAAATACAGATTCCGAACGAAAAGGGGGGCGATACGCCTGATTTTTCCCCGTCACGCGTCGGCAAAGCGCGACAGAATCAGCACATCGCGGTACGCGCCGTCGCGCCACAGCTCCTTTTCCAGCCGCCCCTCCTCACGGAAGCCGCAGGACAGGTAGCACCGCACAGCCGCTTCGTTGAACGCGAACACCGACACGCGCAGCTTGTGCAGGTTCATCTCCCGGAAGCAGAAGTCGCACAGCAGTTCCATCGCTTCCTTGCCGTATCCCCTGCCGCGGTAGGGCTTGCCAATCATGATGGCGAGTTTTGCCATGCGGTTCTTCCAGTCCACGCGGATGATGCCGCAGCGCCCCGCAAGCTCGTCGCCATCGACCGTCTCCACCGCGAACTGGTACTCCCCGCGCGTGTAGCTGGACTGCTGGGACAGCCACTGCTGTTCATCCGCGTAGGACGACGGGAACGGGATGCCGCTCATCATCCCGCGCAAGGTTTCCGGGTCGTTGACGAACTCGTGGTTTGCCGCCGCGTCCGTGCCTTCAAACGCACGCAGGCGGATTCGCTTGCCCTCTATCATGCCTGTTCCTCCCGTTTCGCCCACTCGTCGCGCAGCACTGCCATGGACACGATGTCGTGGAACTTGCCGTTCTTCCACGTTTTCTGACGCGCCACGCCTTCCTCGGTGAAGCCCGCTTTCAAGTAGCAGAGCCTTGCGCGGCTGTTTTCCGCGAACACGGTCAATTCCACGCGGCGCAGCCCCAGCGTATCGAACGCATAGCGCAGCAGCAGCGAAAGCGCCTCGCGCCCAATGCCCTTGCCGCGGTGCTCCTCCTTCGCCAGCACGATGCCGACTTCCGCCGTGCCGTCGCGGCGGCTGATGCGCTCCAGCGAAATCTGCCCCCAGTATTCCTCAGTCACGGGGTCAGCCATGACGAACATCATGCGCTCGCTGCCGCCGGAAAGCGCGTAATTCAGGAAATCCTCGCCGTTTTTCTCGGTATACGGCTGGTCGAAAATTTCGGTCAGGTAGCGGGTGGCTTCGGTGTCGTTTGTCCACGACAGAATGCCGGGGAGGTCGCTGCGGCGGTACGGGCGCAGCAGGACGTTTTTTCCTCGCAGGATGGGCATTGTGATGGGACTCCTTTCGTTGTTCGTGAAAGCACTGGGAAATCGGTGTTTTTTTTCGGGGTGAATTGCGTTGACTTTTCTTTCAAGCTGGACATATTAGCGGCTTCCAGCAGGCAATCACAGACTTCGTCTGTTTCCATGCTCTTCGGTCGCGCCCATTTGGCGCGACACAGCGCAGGTGTTGGAGGGAGCAGCTTGGGGGCGCTTCTGAGGAAGCGCAAAGTTACTGGCAGGGACGCTTCGCTGCCTGCTCCTTTGTTGACTGCGTCCTTGAAATTGAGCGTCCGAGGAACAGTTGGGGCGTTGCCCCAAACCCCACAAGGGACGCTGTCCCTTGACCCTGCAAGGGGAAATTTTCCCCTTGACCCCTTCGCGCGATTGAGTTGGTCGCGCTTTCATGCTGCTTCCGCGTGTTGCTTTTTCTTTTTTACTTCTCTATGGGCGCGCCGAACACATCCACCTTCGGCAGCATCGTCGCCACCTGCCGCAGTCGGTCACTCAGCGTCGTATACCGCTTCATGATGTGGTCATTCTCCACCATCTGCCGGATAATCTCTTCCCTGCCGACCAGCACCACCAGCTTTCTCGCGCGGGTCAACGCCGTGTAGAACAGATTCCTTGTCAGCAGCATCATCGGGCCGTATACCACCGGCAGAATCACCACCGGGAACTCGCTGCCCTGACTTTTGTGCACGGACAGGCAGTACGCTAAATCGAGGTCTTCCAGCTGCTGACCCGTGTATTCCGCGTCCTTTTCGTCGTCGAAGCGGACGGTCAGCGCGTGATTCTCCGTATCCACCGCCGTCACGAAGCCCACGTCGCCGTTGAAAACGCCCTTGCCGTCCTCCCAGCCCAGATTCACGCGCCTGCGCCATTCCATGTCGTAATCGTTGCGCGTCTGCATCACCTTATCGCCAACGCGGAAGATGGTTTCCCCGTAAGTGATGCTCGGCTTGCCGGACGCGGGCGGATTGAGCGCCTCCTGCAAACGAATATTCAGCGCCTGTACGCCGCATTCGCCCTTTTTCATCGGCGCGAGCACCTGAATTTCACGCACGGAGCGGCTGCGCCAGTCGTCGCCGAACTTCAGGAACCTCGGCAGACGCTGCGTCGTCAGGGCGACGATGGTGTCCGCCGCCTGCTGCAAGCTCATCTGCCGCTCAAAGAAGAAGTCGGTGTTCTTCTCGTTCAGCAGCGGCATCTTCCCCTCGTTGATGCGGTGCGCGTTGGTGACGATGCGGCTTGTTTCGGACTGGCGGAAGATGTCGGTCAGGTGAATCGACGGAATCACGCCGCTTTGCAGGATGTCGCCCAATACGTTGCCCGCGCCGACGGACGGCAGCTGATCAGCATCGCCGACGAGAATCAGGCGTGTACCCGGCGCAACCGCGCGCAGGAAGGAGCGCATGAGCATCATATCCACCATGGACGTTTCGTCGGCAATGATGCAGTCGCCCTCAATGGGCGTATCCTGATTGCGGCCGAACTGCCCCTCTTCGCCGCCGTACTCCAGCAGGCGGTGGATGGTTTTCGCCTCATACCCGGTGGTTTCGGTCATGCGCTTGGCGGCGCGGCCCGTCGGCGCGCACAGCACCACCTCCCCGAACTCGGACAGGAGGGAAATAATGCACTTGATGATGGTCGTTTTGCCCGTGCCGGGGCCGCCGGTAATCACCAGCAAGCCGCGCCGGAGCGCCATCAAAATGGCTTCCCGCTGCCGCTGGCTGAACTCGATGTGATAACGTGCTTCAAACGCGTCGATGCTATCCTCGGCATCTGTGGCGCACGACGGCACGGTGGACGCCATCAATTCGCACAGGCGCGTCGCCACCTCGCGTTCGGCGCTGTCATACGCGGGCAGGTACACATGCTCATCGCCATCGTCGCCGGAAATCACCAGTTCACGCAGCAGCTGCATCGTTTTCAGCTGATGCGCCACCATCTCCCGCGAAACCCGCAAAAGCGCCGTGCACCGGTTCAGCAGCTCATCCATCGGCAGATAGACATGCCCCATGCTCACTGCCTGATCGCGCAGGACGTACTTGAGCGCGGCGCTGATTCGCCCGTCGCTGTCCGGGGGGATGCCGATGGCCGTGCCGATAGCGTCCGCCGTTTTGAAGCCCACGCCGTCAATATCGTCGCACAGCTGATACGGATTCGCCCGGATGACCGCCTGCGTCCGCTCACCGTACACTTTGCTGATTTTCAGCGCCAGCGACGCGCTCACGCCGTACGTCTGCAAAAAAACCATTGCCGCGCGCGTGCTCTGCTGCTGCTGATAGTCCTCAATAATCTGCTTCCAGCGTTTTTTGCCCATGTTGGGCACTTCCTGCAATCGTTCGGGGTGCTCATCGAGGATTTTCAGCGTATCTTCGCCAAAGCAGTTGACAATATCGCGCGCGGTTTTTGCGCCAACCCCGTGGATGATGCCGCTGGAGAGATACTTCAGGATGCCCTGCAGGGTTGTCGGGCGCTGCAGGTCCACCTTCTGGCACTTGAATTGCCGTCCGTACTGCGGATGCTCCATCCACTCGCCGGAGAAGATGCCCATTTCGCCGCCGGACAGCATCGGCAGTGTACCGACGACCGTCACGGTTCTCAGCCCTATTTTCTGCTCCGGCCTCACCGTCACGACGGAATACCCGTTTTCGGCATTGCGGTAAACCGTCCCCTCCACCGTTGCTTCGAGCTGATCCATCTCGGCATCCCCCTTAACACTTTCTCAAAAATCAGTATATCACCATTTGCGGAAAAATGGAATGCCCTGAGGAAGGCATTTTTCCGCCTTTGCGGAGGACTTTGTGTGGCTGGCGGAATTGGCTGCTTTTCCGCAACTGGTCTTTTCCGCAAGTTCCAGAGGGCAATGAGAACAGACGAAGTCTGCGGTCGCCCTCTGGACTTCTTCGCGCTCCCCTCCGGATGCGGCTTGGATTTTGGCGAAATTTTTTAGCTGCTGTGCTTTTTGGTATTCTGTACGCGGCTTTATTCCGCATTCCGCATTCCGATTTCCGCATTCCTAATTGCTTTTTTACCTTATTAGTGCTAAAATAAAACCCGGTTTCACTTTCCACCCCGAAAAGGAGTTATCATCATGAATGTATGCATCGACGTTCAGGACGTTTCCTTCACCTATGAGGATGCCCCTGAACCCGCTCTCCACCATGTCTCCCTGCAAGTCCACGAAGGCGAATTTCTCGCTGTCCTCGGTCATAACGGCTCCGGCAAATCCACCCTCGCAAAGCTCCTCAATGCCCTCTATCTGCCCACAGAAGGGCATATCACCGTCTGCGGCATGGATACCCAAAGCGACGAGAATCTCTGGAAAATCCGCCAAAAGGCAGGGATGATTTTCCAGAATCCCGATAATCAGCTTGTCGCGACCGTCGTTCGGGAGGATGTCGCGTTTGGGCTGGAGAACCTTGGCGTTCCCCGCAAAGAGATGATTCCGCGCATCGACGCGGCGCTTCAAGCGGTTGGCATGAGCCAGTTCGCCGAAGCCGCGCCGCATATGCTCTCCGGCGGACAGAAGCAGCGCATCGCCATCGCGGGCATTCTGGCCATGCAGCCGTCCGTCATTATCGCGGATGAATCCACCGCCATGCTTGACCCGTCCGGGCGGCGGGAGGTGCTGTCCACCATCCGCCGTCTCAACCGCGAAAAGGGCATCACCGTCGTGTGGATTACCCACTTCATGGAAGAAGCGGCGCAGGCAGACCGCATCATCGTGATGAATCAGGGCGAGGTGGCGCTGTCCGGCACGCCGCGCGAGGTGTTCCCGCAGGTGGATACCCTGCGCGAATTGCACCTTGACGTGCCGCACATGACCGCATTGGCGGATTCGCTCCGCCGGGACGGGATGCCCCTGCCGGGGAACATCCTGACCGTTGACGAAATGACCAAGGAGGTGCTGACGCTGCTATGTCCCTCGAAGTAAAGCACTTGACCCACACATACAGCGCCGGCAGCGCTTTTCAGGCAACCGCCGTGCATGACGTGTCGCTGACGATTGAGGACGGCGAATTTGTGTGCATCGTCGGGCACACGGGCAGCGGCAAATCGACGCTGGTGCAGCATTTGAACGGACTGCTCAAGCCCACCAGCGGGCAGGTGCTCGTCGACGGCAGCGTCGACGCCATCGTGTATGAGGACGACGCGCCGCGCGGCGGCTTCTTCGCAAGGCTCTTCGGCTGATGGAGATCCCCGTTTCGCAGCAGGCCCTGACCTTCGCGCAGGGGACGCTGCTCGGCCTCGGGCTGTGCGTGTGCTATGACGCGCTGCGCGCCCTCCGGCGCAGGTGCCCGCGCGGGACGCTGTTTGCGGACATGCTGTTTGGGCTGCTGCTCGCCGCGGCGTTTTTGCTGTTCGCGCTGACATACGGCGGCGGGCAGTTCCGGCTGTATCTGTTTCCGGCGGTGGGGCTCACGGCGATCTTGTATTTTCTGACGCTGAGCCCGGCCGTGGTGCGGCTGTTTCAGGCGCTTTTTTCCTTGCTTGGCAGGTTTGTGCAGGTCATTCTGACGCCCGCGCGTTTTTTTCTGAAATTTCTCAAAAAAATTTTAAAAACCCTCTTTGCAAGTTTCCGAAAATGGGGTACAATGACCTGTAAGCATATTCTCGATTGGAAACACGCACAACTGGAAAGGAGCAGACGCCGGAATGAAATTCGTCAAGTCGTCTCTGCTGGTCAAGCTGGTGATTCTGATCCTCGTTGTGTACGCCACTGTTACCCTGGTGCGCCTTCG
>OLNF01001974.1_pt1 | contig 16809 bp, 18 predicted proteins | sample 1673061 | NCBI WGS metagenome assembly OLNF01 (sample SAMEA3136751, study PRJEB25190) | human gut metagenome | reverse complement strand
ATACCAAGTCTTTCTCATGGACCGGGGTAAGCCACGATGATGAACTAAATAGAAAATTTACCCCGCATCTCAAACCCATGATCCATCGGTCCGCTTCCTTTTCCCAGATCTAACATGGCTTCCAACGCCCCGCTGATATATTCTTTCGCGCGGTGAATAGATTCTTCCAGAGAATATCCTTTTGCCAGATTGGATGCGATTGCGCTGGATAAGGTACAGCCGGTTCCGTGAGTGTTCGGGTTGTTGATTCTTTTTCCGTGGAACCATGTTGTTTCTCCATCCTGGTATAGGAGATCATTCGCATCATTCAGGCTGTGTCCGCCTTTGCATAAGACTGCACAGTGATACATTTCATGAATCTTCTTTGCTGCTTCCACCATATCATCTTCTGATCTAATCTCCATTTCTGCAAGAACTTCTGCCTCTGGGATATTCGGTGTGATCACAGTTGCCATTGGCAGCAGCTGTGTTTTTAATGTATCAATCGCGGTTTCACTGATCAGTCTGGATCCGCTTGTTGCTACCATCACTGGATCAACTACGATATTCTCCAGATGGTACTCTTTTAGTTTCTTTGATATCATTTTTATTAACTCTTCTGATGACACCATACCGATTTTCACTGCATCCGGACGGATGTCTGTGATAACTGCGTCCAACTGTTGTTCTAGAAATTCCGGAGATACTTCCATGATTCCGGTTACTCCGGTTGTATTCTGGGCTGTCAGTGCGGTGATTGCACTCATTGCGTAGACTCCGTTTGCCTGCATCGTCTTGATGTCTGCCTGAATTCCTGCACCTCCACTTGAATCACTTCCGGCGATTGTAATTGCTGTCTTTTTTTTCATAAGTTCTGCCCACTCTCTACAATACCAGTCTACTTCTCTCTGAACCTCTTCCTGGTCATCCTTACTTGCTTCATCATAGATTCCTACAACCTGGAACCCTGCCTGCTTTGCAGTACGGATTGCATGAATGACATCTTCGAATACAACCGTCTCCTCCGGACGGGTTCCGAGATATTCTGCTGCCCGCAGATAAATATCCGGCTTCGTCTTTCCCGCACCGACCTCTTCACAGGTAAAGATCCGGTCAAAATATTTTGCAATTCCCAGACGCTCAAATGCCATCTCTATCTCTTTTTTATTATTGGATGATGCAACCGTCATTGGGATATTATGCTTATCAAGCTTTTCCAGAAGTTCCTTCACTCCACTCTTTAATAGTGCGGTTTTCTTATAATAATTGCTGATGATGTCCAGAACTCCCTGCACAATTTCTTCCGGCTCCTGGGACAGATGATAATGTTCTTTTACATATGCTGCACCTTCCTGGATGCTCATTGTAAATAACACCGTCCCAAGATCCGGCTCTGCCTCTATACCGATACTGTTCAGATAACGGACTCCTACGTCTTCCCAGATCTCCATGGAATCCAGAAGGGTTCCGTCTACATCAAATATTGCTCCTTTTATCATGCTTTCACCATTTCTCCTGTTAAACTTTTTAGTTTCTCTGTCGCTTTTTTAATATCTTTTTCTGCAAATATCGCACTGATCACGGCAATTCCACAGATTCCGGTTCCTGCAAGCTCTGATACATTTTCTTTACTGATTCCGCCGATTGCGATTACCGGAATGTCTACCGCATCACAGATTGCTTTTAATGTCTCACGACTTACCTCAGCAACATCGGCTTTCGAATTTGTATGGAATACTGCTCCGACTCCCAGATAATCAGCTCCTCTCTTTTCGGCAAGAACTGCCTGTTCTACCGTCTGTGCAGATACACCGATGATCTTATCCGGTCCAAGCTTTGCTCTTACGTCGTCTGCTTCCATATCACTCTGTCCGACATGTACACCATCGGCGTCCATTTCCAGTGCAATATCTACATTGTCATTGATCACAAACGGCACCCGGTATCTGGCACAAAGTTCTTTGATTTCTTTTGCTTCTTTCAGGAAATGTGCTTCATCCAGTTCTTTTTCTCTCAGCTGTACGAATGTCGTACCGCCTTCCAGCGTTTTCTCTACCTGACTGTATAACGTCTCACCATTTAACCAGTGGCGATCTGTCACCGCATACAGAAGTAAATCTTCTTTTTTCATCTTTTTACACATATGTTCTGTCTTCTCCTTCATCTGATCTTTTTCGAGCTCCTTATCTGATCTCATATTTTGCACCTTTATCCAATGTCTCTTTATCCATATTGTAGATAGCATCAATGATACGGTTGCGGTAAGTAGCGTTACCGTCACCTTTCTGCATATAACTCCATCCGATCTCTCCGGCCAGCCCCATTGTACATACAGCTGCTGCAGCTGCTTCCAGTTTCTGTTCCGGATTCGCTGTTAAGAACGCTGTCATCATTCCCGATAACTGACATCCTGTTCCCGTAATCTTTCCCATCTCCGGACGACCGTTGCGGATCACATAGCATCGGTCTGCATCACTTACCAGGTCAATCGCACCTGTAATCGCAACGATACATCCCGCCTTTTTGGCAAATGCTTTGGTAAATGCAATACCTTCTTCCAGATTCTCTTCTGTTACGGCATCTGTCACATCTGCATCTACCCCTTTTGTTGTTCCGCTGCCCTGTGCCAGTGTTTTTACTTCCGAGATATTTCCACGGATCACATCGAACCTGATCTTCTCCATCAGTTCTACAGCTGTATTCGTCCGAAGTGTGCTCGCTCCTGCTCCGACCGGATCCAATAACGTTGCATGCCCCAGCTCATTGGCACGCGCTCCGGCTGCGAACATTCCCTCAATACTTCTTTTGCTCAAAGTACCAATGTTGATATTCAGCCCTCCGCAGATTGAAGTGATTTCCTTTACATCCTCCGGTTCATCTGACATGATCGGGCTTCCACCACAGGCTAACAATACATTCGCAACGTCATTTACCGTTACATAATTGGTGATGTTGTGTACCAACGGTACATTCTTTCTTACATTTTCGATACAGTTTCCTAACATATTTTCTTCCTCCTGTTATTCATGTATTCCCGATTTTTCCATCTACAGGACCTGCCACCTCCAGGGCCTGCCACTGGCAGCCCCTTACGGATACTTTGGTAACTGGCAGCTCCTTTCGAATGCATGGTAATCAAAAAAGGACAGATCTACCTGTTTTTCAGATACATCTGCCCTGTCGGCAACTTTTCTTTCCCTACGTTGGCATGATCCAAATCAGTTTCCCGGGTCAAGACATCTTTAGTCTACTCTCAGCCCGCTCAGATTACGGACTCCCCTTTTCCTTTAATGACCTCCATTATACTACGCTTTTAATATTTGCGCAATGTATCATGACTGTCATCTGTTGTATTGTCAATATTTTTGATCACGATATAATATCCGTCATTTCCGTTGGTCTTAACAAGTACACGGTCTCCGACCTTATGTCCCTGTATCGCTTTGCCGAGTGGTGATTCAATACTGATCAGGCCCTGAAGGGAATTCCCCCTGATACTGGTTACAAGACGATATGTCTCTGTCTCATCATCATCTTCAAAATAGACCTCGACCGTATTATTGATTCCGACTTCATCTGCTTTCGATGTATCTGATACGATCTTCGCATTCTTAAGCATTCTCTCCAGATAACGGATACGGCTTTCATTTCGGTTCTTATCCTGTTTTGCTGCCTTGTACTCAAAGTTCTCGCTTAAGTCGCCCTGCGCTCTTGCCTCTTTTACAGCTTCCAGTTCTTTCTTACGCACAACAATCTTGCGGTATTCAATCTCTTCTTTGATCTTCTTAACATCACTTTCGGTTAACTGTTCTCCCATGAAAATGCACTTCCCTTCTTCTCTCCGTATATTATAATACTCTGATACACGCTCTGCAAATTCTAAATCAATCCATAATGCTCCATCGCCTTATAAAGCCCGTCATTCTCCACTGTATCTGTAATGTATTCTGCATATGGCTCCAGAACCGGATCATGATGCCCCATGATCACTCCATGTCCGGCAGCTTTGATCATATCAAGGTCATTGCTGCTATCTCCGAATGCATAGATTTCATCATCAGCCAGATGCAGTTCTTTCTGTATGTACTCAATTGCAGTTGCCTTGGAATACTCTTTCTGTACACATTCATAGACACCTCCCAGACGGTCGATATGGTTAAATACATCTTCTGTTTCTTTAAAGAATCGTTCCCCATCTGCCATCTTATCTATATAGATCAGTATCTTATCAAAATCATAGCCTGTATCTTCCATTGCCTGTTCTCTTCCAAGCCCAAGTCCTGCCATATACCTTCTGCTGCTTTCTACCGGCTCCAGTCTGGAGATCCGGTTCGAATAATAGATATCCTCTGTTCCTTCCAGAAATCCTTCTACTTTACAGTCCTTCATGCTTTTAATAATTTCACGTCCTCTTTCATAGGGAATCGAATGATGAAACACAACCTGTTCTCCATAGATCAGATGCGTTCCGCATCCACACAGGAATCCATCAAATGATATCCTCTTTATCATCGGTGGTACACTGCATATGGTACGCCCGGTATTGATAAATGTCTTGTGACCGTTCTCCTGTGCCTTATGTAATGCCTCCAGTGCACTTTCCGGTATTTTATGTGTAATCTCACTTAAAATTGTTCCATCAATATCAAAAAATAATGCTGACATAATTTCCTCCATGATCTGTACTGCCAGTTTTTTAATCTTCCTGATCTGTCACCGACTTTTTTACAAGCGTCCGGCACAAAAAACTGACATCGTCTATTATAAATAAACGGTTCGCTCTTTTCAATAGATACAGCGGTTTCTATCTTCCATTTCCGACAAATATCTGGTAGTATAAATATATTATCTATAGAGCATGAAGTACAATAGTATGCACTTCACTGTTTTAAAACAGGAGGTATTCATTATGATTACATTAGAACATTTTGATGAAGTCGACATGAGAGTTGGCACTATTACAGCTGTATCGTTGAATAAAAGGGCAAGAAAACCTGCTTATAAAATCACCGTAGATCTCGGCGATTTCGGAACCAAGAACAGCTCCGCTCAGTTAACCAACTATGAGCCTGAAGAACTGGTTGGAAAGCAGGTAGTCTGTGTATGCAACTTTGAACCCATGAGAATCGGTGATGTAAAAAGTGAAGTACGTCTGCTCGGAAGTGATACCGATGAAGGATGTATCCTTCTTACTTCTCTGACTCCGGTGAAAAACGGAAGTAAAATATTTTAAATCGCCCAGGACTTGCCACCGGCAGCTTCTTCCGAATACCTGGTAAATGTAAAACAGGGTCAGAGAACCGTTCTTCTCTGACCCTGTTTTTTATTCATATCTTACATTAATTTTCTGAACAGATCTTTCAGATCTTCTACGCTTGCATCTTTCGGGTTACCCGGTGCACATGCATCTGCGTGAGCGGATTCAGCAAGGAACTGAAGGTCTTCTTCTTTCAGAGCTTCCAGTTTTGTAGGAATTCCGACATCAACAGATAATTTACGTACAGCATCTACTGCTGCTTTTCTGTATTCTTCTACAGACATATCATCTACGCCTTCAACGCCCATTGCTTTTGCGATTTCTTTATATTTCTCTCCTGTGCATTCTGCATTGTATTCCATAACGATTGGAAGCATCATTGCACACGCAACACCATGTGGTGTATCATATACAGCTCCAAGTGTATGAGCCATAGAATGTGCGATTCCAAGACCTACGTTAGAGAATCCCATTCCTGCGATATACTGTCCGAGTGCCATGCCCTCGCGTCCTTCTTTTTCATTGGCAACTGCACTTCTTAAAGATTTGGAAATGAGTTCGATTGCTTTCAAGTGGAACATATCTGTCATTTCCCATGCTGCCTTTGTTGTATATCCTTCAATTGCATGTGTCAGGGCATCCATACCTGTCGAAGCTGTCAGTCCCTTTGGCATAGAAGACATCATCTCCGGATCTACGACTGCGATAACAGGCATGTCGTGCGGATCTACACAGACGAATTTTCTCTTCTTCTCGACATCAGTGATAACATAGTTGATCGTTACCTCTGCTGCTGTTCCTGCTGTTGTAGGCACTGCAATGATCGGAACACATGGATTCTTGGTTGGTGCTGTTCCTTCCAGACTTCTTACATCTTCGAATTCCGGATTGGCAATGATGATACCGATTGCTTTGGATGTATCCATAGAAGATCCTCCGCCGATTGCGATAATATAATCAGCTCCCGCTTTCTTAAATGCCTCAACTCCGTGCTGTACATTCTGAATCGTCGGATTTGGTTTAATGTCAGAATATAATTCATATTCCAGTCCTGCATCATCAAGTACTTTTGTTACCTTTGTTGTCACATTGAATTTGATCAGATCCGGGTCTGAACATACCAGTGCTTTTTTCAGTCCTCTTACTTTAACTTCTGCTACAATCTCTTTGATTGCTCCTGCTCCGTGAAATGATGTCTGGTTTAAATTAATTCTGTTTGCCATGATAACTGACACTCCTTTTATACATATTCTTTATTCGCGATGCGAAATATTTTTATTTTCTTGTTATCCGCATCTCTTTTCTTTATGTCTTTATTTTAACAACCTTTTTCTTGTTATGAAAGTTACAAAGTGATTATTTTGTAACTTTTGCATGTTACACTTTTGTTATTTTGTAACTTTTTATGCTTTGTTCACAATACCATTCATTTTTATTTGTTATATAAATAACTTTGTTCTGTCCAGCAACAGCCATCGGAAGCTTCCTTCGAACGCATGGCGATACCAAAAAACACTTCTCTCGCATACTTTGGTATAAAAAAAGAACTCCCTTTTACAGGAGTTCTAATTTCTTAAATAGTGTTTCCAGCTCTGCCGGCATTGCTGCAACCAGATTTCTCGCCATCTCTTCCGGGCGCTTTTTCATATCTCCAAGTACCCACTGCGTTGTCATATATACAGATCCCTGACAATACATTTCCAGTTGGAAATGCAGATTCTCAGGAATTGGCTGTTTTGTCTTTTCCTGAATCTGGTTCTCATAGAATCTTAAGATCAGCTGAAAATCATGATCTCGCAGACAATTCTGATTATCATTACGAAAAGCAGCTTTGAAGAATAATTTTTCTTCTTCTATATAATGAAACTTATTAACAAGACCTTCATAAGCCGTCTTACCTTCTCCCATATGCTGGAACGATTCCAACAGGATCCGGTCAAAATACCAGTTGATCAGATCATATTTATCCTGAAAATTCCGGTAAAATGTCTGCCTTGTCGTTCCGCATTCTGTTACGATTTCTTTTACCGTAATCTTTTCTACCGGCATCTTCTTCATACAGTTTTTCATAGCGTCCGCCAGACGGTATTTCATTTTATCATGTTTTGTTTCTTCCAATTATATCATCCCCAGTTAGAATACTTTTGTCGTCCACTTACTCATGTCCCACACTTCATTCACTACATCCTGATAAAACTCAGGTTCGTGGCAGATTAAAAGAATACTTCCTCTGTACTCCTGCAAAGCTTTTTTCAACGAATCCTTTGCGTCCACATCCAGATGGTTTGTAGGTTCGTCCAGAAGTAATATATTCGTATCCCTGTTGATCAGCTTACAAAGTCTGACTTTCGCCTGTTCTCCACCGCTTAATACTCTGACCTGACTTTCAATATGCTTCGTTGTCAGTCCACATTTTGCCAGCGCAGAACGGACTTCATATTGTGTAAATGAAGGAAACTCCTGCCAGATCTCATCAATACAGGTTGTCTTATTCTCTCCTTTTACTTCCTGCTCAAAGTAACCAATCTCCAGATTCTCTCCCAGTTCGCAACTTCCGGATAACGATGGGATCAATCCCAGAATACTCTTCAATAATGTAGTCTTACCTATTCCGTTCGTTCCGACAAGTGCAATCTTCTGTCCACGCTCCATACTGAAGTTCAATGGTTTCGATAACGGCTCATCATATCCCGTCACCAGATCATGTGTCTCGAATAACATCTTTCCGGGTGTCCGTCCATAACGGAAATGAAATTCCGGCTTTGGTTTCTCTGCCGCCAGCTCGATCACATCCATCTTATCCAGTTTCTTCTGTCTGGACATCGCCATATTTCTGGTAGATACACGTGCCTTATTACGTGCCACGAAATCTTTCAGCTCACTGATCTCCTGCTGCTGTCTTCTGTAGGCCGCCTCAAGCTGTGCTTTCTTCACAGCATAGACTTCCTGGAAGTGATCATAATCTCCCACATAACGGTTCAGTTCCTGATTCTCCATATGATAAATGATATTGACCACTTCGTTTAAGAATGGAATATCATGCGAGATCAGAATAAATGCATTCTCATAATCCAGAAGATAGCGCTTCAACCATGCGATATGTTCCTCATCCAGGTAGTTGGTCGGCTCATCCAGAAGCAGGATATCCGGCTTTTCCAATAACAGTTTTGCAAGAAGGACTTTCGTTCTCTGTCCTCCGCTTAAGTCTGTAACATCACGGTCCAGACCCAGATCCAGAAGTCCGAGTGCTCTTGCCACTTCCTCTACCTTTGCATCAATCGTATAGAAATCATGCAACGTAAGCTCATCCTGAATGGTTCCGAGTTCGTCCATCAGACGGTTCATCTCTTCTTCATCTGCCGTTCCAAGCAGATCACAGATTTCATTCATACGCTGTTCTTTCTGAAGCAGCGGATCAAATGCAGATTTTAACACGTCACGGATGGTCATTCCCTTTTCGAGGACCGCATGCTGATCCAGATATCCTGCATGTACATTCTTAGACCATTCTACTTTTCCTTCATCCGGCACAAGCTTTCCGGTCACAATATTCATAAAGGTAGATTTTCCCTCTCCGTTGGCTCCTACAAGACCGATGTGTTCTCCCTTTAAAAGTCGAAAAGAAACATCTGAGAATATGGCTCTGTCCCCGAAACCATGTGTCAGATGTTCAACATTTAATATACTCATAAATTTCTCCCTGATTATTCACTTTTTTAATTTGAAAAGATGCCAGCAAACTCTCTGCTGACATCTACATTATAACGTTTCAACCAGAACCTTGCAATCATAATATATTCCGGTTTGATTCGTACATTCTGTATTACATCTGCATTATATCGCTTTACAGAAAATACTCCTCTTCATCCCGCCATATTTTTCCTTCGTCATCACCTGTTCATACTGTAATTTCAGGAATGTATTCACACTTGCCACATTGTCCGGATGTGCCGTTCCAAGCAGATAATGATATCCCTGTTCTTTCAGAATCTGTTCTGACTCTTCCATCATCTTTCTCTGCAACCCCTGTCCGCGGTATTCTTTTCTTACCATGGCAATCTCCATATGTGCCGACTGCTTTCGCTGTTCTTCATCAAATTTCAGATCGTATCCGAGATTCTCATCCCCAAGATTCTTTGCCCGTGCGATAAAGACACCTGCCAGTCTGCCATCACACATTGCCTTTAATCCAAAGCCACCGGTCATCATATAGCTTGTTACTTCCTCATCGCTATCCAGACTGAACCATTCCTTATTCGGAAGTTCACTATAGATTTCATGGATCATTCGAAGAATATCCGGTATATCCTGCTCTGTTACAACTGCTATCTCATTCATATATCTTCTCCGTTCATTTTTGTTGTTTACAGTATCATACTGTAAATATGTTCATCTGTAAATAGATGAACTTTTATCGAATATGCAATGCAAAAAACCCCGTGGGACAGCTTCTTCTGCCTCACGGGGTTCTCCTTTTTCCACTAACCGTTCATTCTATCTACAGAATGCATGACGGTTCAAATGTTCCGGTAAACTTCCATGTCATATCTTCTTCTGCCGGAAGATACGTTACATTCGGTCTCCATGTTCCAACTACTACATTTTCCGAATTCACCCACAGACAATATTCTTCTCTGTATGATGTATTCAGAAGTCCCACAGAAAGATACAATGCATCTTCATCAAACGCATAAGATACCGCATGATATCTCTTCGTAAAATCATTCGGATACATATCATTACATTTCCAGTCCTTATATCCTGCAAAAAGAATCTTCTTTTCTCCTGCCACAGTAAGTTCCAGTTTTAATTCCTCTCCTACCGTTGAAATCACTGCCGACTCAATTTGTCTTGGATTCTCTGTAAACACAATTCTTTTATTTAATAGTTTCTTTGTTGCTTCATTTGTGTCTTTTTTGTCACCTTCCGGCTTCGGAAGTGTCAGATGTACCAGTTTCTCTTCCAGTTTTTCCTGTGCCTCTTCCAGATTTTCTTTTTCACACGGGATCTGAACTGCTTCTTTTATGTATTTCAGACAGATATCTGCTGCCAGATATTCCGATGCCCCTGCCGTGATTCCGATTGCAACCGGATAATCACGAAAACAGATCAAATACTGTCCAAATGCTCCTTCTGCCGCAAAAATCTCTTTTCCGGCCTTGATATGATAAGCATAATGCGTCAGTGCTTTCTTCTCATCTTCCGGAATCACAACGCGCATCTTTCCCATCTCTTCGGTCCACCATGCCGGTATCAGCTGCTCTCCATTCCATTCACCTTTTTGAAGCAGAAGCTGTGCCAGTGCAGAGATCTTTCCTGCAGTCAGGTACATTCCCCATCCACCGGTGTTGTGTCCTTCCGGACTGGTCAGCCAATTGATCTCACCAAATCCCATCTTGTCAAATACACGCTCCTGCATCAGTGCCAGACAGTTTTTTCCCATAACCTTTGTGACAATTCTTGAAAGTGTATAACTACATCCGGAATCATAATGGAATGCTTTTCCGATATCTTCTCTTATCTTCGGCTGTTTTAACCAGTTTGTCTCCCAGTCTCTTGTAAGCTTCGAAAACCATACATTATTGCAACATTCTTTGGAACCTGCCTGCATGGTAAGCAGATGATAGATCGTCAGATCTTCCAGTGCCGGATCGTATTCTTCCGGAAGTTCATCTCTTACATAATCAAGCAGTTTATCTTCCAGATGAATCTTCCCCTCATCGAGTGCAAATCCCAGACAAATACTTGTTCCGATTTTTGAAAGTGAATGCATCATCTGCGGCTTCTCCAGTGAGAACGGCTCCCATGCACCCTCTAAGATAACTTTTCCATCAAACCGTACTGAGATACTGTGGATTTCCACTGTCTGTTCCAGTTCCGTTAACATCTCTGTCAATTTCTCCGGATTCAGTCCCAGTTCACCTGGTTTTACATAAGTTGCCGCCATCTTACTTTTCCTCCTTTTTTACAGATGGATCCCAGAGTGAAGTCTCGATACGGATACCACCTTTCTTTGTCAAATAGATTCCGATCAGTATCAGTGCAAGCATAACAATAACCGCTGCTACTGCATAAGATACTTTAATACTGAAAATACCCTTTACAAAGATAACTGTATAAATGATGATACTTACAGTACAGAATGTATATAATGCCCCATTTGAAAAATGGAATTTATTCTTTGCCCATGCTTCCGGATATCTTTTTGGAAGTCTTGAAATTGCATATACAACAGTCACATTCATGAAGAATGTAATTACCTGGAAAATGTTTGTGATTGTTACAATGCTCATATCCGTAACGATTGGGATCAGAACAACGATCAGTGTGTATGTATAAATCAGATACGGTGCTCCAAAACGATTCTCTTTTAAAATAAACTTTGGAAGCCATCCGTCTTTTGCAGCCTGTGCAAGAGGATATCTGACATCATTGAATACACCGTTCAGTGTAGTAATGATCGCCATAATTGGTCCGCCGATCATGAAAATCTTATATACTGCACCAGGAAGGATTGCCTGCGCTGCCGGTAAGATTGTCGGTGCTCCTGCAACTTCATCATGCGGAAGCACACCGCCTGTTACCATGGCAAGCCCCACATAGATGAACAGAAGACATGGCACACATGCCATACTTGCAAACGGTACATCCTTTGTCGCTTTCTTTGCATCTTTTCCGTACCAGAGGATATTGTAATATCCATTTGCTGAGTTGATCAGAAGTAATGCAGCAAGCATGAATCCTTTAAAGCCTCCGGTAAACATCTTATCCCCAGAGAACTGGAAGATTGGCTGCTTGATCTGTGTCAGTCCAAAGATAACATAAAGTACCATCGTGATCAACAAGATCGTTGATAAGATCTTACTAACCTTTGCAAAAATATCCATTCCCAGAAGGTTTAATACAAATAAGATGCAGATTCCCACAACAGCAATTGCTTTTACTGTAATTCCCGGAAGAAGATTATTTACATACAAGCCTAATGCCAGTGCAAAAGAGCTGTTCAGGATTGGAGTTACAAGCTTCGTATACGCTACCAGTCCTCCTGCACTTACACCGGATAAATTTGTTACAATCGAGTAAGGTCCCCCTGCCACTCTCATAGTTCCCCCAAGGATAATATACGGAAATACCATAAAAAATCCCATAACGATAGCTGTCAGATATGCCAGCCATACGGAATATCCTGTCATTGCCATCGCCGGTCCGATCAATGTTACCATTCCTGATCCAATTACCATTCCTACCGCAATAGCAAAGAGATCTCCTCGCTCCAATATACCAGGCTTTGGTTCCGGAGTGTTCACGATTAAGTTCTTGTTACTCATTTTTCTCTCTCCTTTGTTTTTACTCTTATCATTTATTTTTTATTATTTATAAATGATAATGTATCCATAATCAAATCATAATTAAAAACGCCAGACTTGTCAATCATTAATCACAAGTTCGACGTTTTACATAATTTTCACCTATTCTTTTTGTGCACTATTACTTCTGAAACTCCGATAATACATCTTCTAAGCTTCGTTCTATATGCTGGTGCATCCTTCTCCATGCCTCCATCGTATCATATTTTTTCATACTTTCAATGATATCTTCATGTTCTTTTATTGACTTTTTTGCATATTCTGCTTCTGTCATCTTAACTCCAAGAGATAATCCGCTCCAGAGTTCAGAAAGCATTTTCTTCAATTTTTCATTACCGGCTGCTGTCCAAATCTCCATATGCAGAGACTGATTGAGCTTCGAATAATTCTCATAATCTTCTTTTTTAATCATCTCTTTTGAGACCGTCAGAACCTGTTCAATCCGGCTCATATCGATGTGATTCCTGCAACACAGCGCACATGCTTCACTTTCCAGTGCTGCCCGGATCTGAAAATGTTCTCTGAGTGTTGTCTCATTGATTCCCAATACCGTTGCACCTTTATTCTGCTTCAGATCGATCAGCCCGTCTCTTTCCAGAATCTGAAAGGCTTCTCTGACCGGTGTGATCGATACGCCTAGTTCCTGAGCCGTATTCTCCAGTGTCAGGACTTCTCCCTCTGTGATCTGTCTTGAAATAATCGCCTTTCTAAGTGCTGCCGCTACTCGTTCCCTTGCTGGCAGCATTTTTATTGGTTTTAAACCAAGCATTTTTATTCTCCTTATCAAAGTTTTTCCATGTACTTATATTTTATATTGTATACATTATTATCTATAATGTAAACCCTTTTCTTTAATAAGTCTTCCTCTGATTTTTACTCATATTCTCGCGTTCTTTCTCTTTTTATGTTATAATTTTCTTAAAAACTTAAGGAGGTTTTACTATGAGCCATATTTCCTATGCCTTTAATCATTCTGACATAGAAGCAACCGCTTATGCTCTTACCGTTCTGCCTCGTCTTGGACTTGCAGAATCAGAAGCCCAGGCAGAAATTAATTATCAACTCTGTTGTTCTGCGGCGAAAAAATTGATTAATCACGCCACAGATATTACACCCGACGAATTTCGTACCATTATTGCAGCACTCCAGGCTGCCAAACTCATCATTCTTGGTGATATCGAAGTCGATGCAAAAACATGCAGCGAATGCAAGAGTTATTTCTTTACGATCAACAAATTATTATCCACCTTTGAAAAGCAATTATTACAGGAATAAAATCAAATGATACGCAAAGAAAAGCCCCGGAAATACTGGATTTTCGGGGTTTGTTGCTCTTTTTCGATATTCTGTTAAATTATCGTTTGCAGAACTGAGAACGCTTGATTTTACTGAACTCTTTGGTGGTTTGAAATCCTTCCGTATTAATAATACTCTCAAACTTTCTGCTCTTCAATTTTCATTCTGTTGATGTTTAAAATCCTTCCGTATTAACAAGACTCTCAAACCAACAAGCAGATAGATGCTTTTGCAAAACTGTTTAAAATCCTTCCGTATTAACAAGACTCTCAAACTTATTCCTTGTGTAAGAGCACTAAGAATTCGTTTAAAATCCTTCCGTATTAACAAGACTCTCAAACCTGATTTGTAGACATTCCTTTGCTTCTGTTGTTTAAAATCCTTCCGTATTAACAAGACTCTCAAACGCGTGGATATGACTGTTCGTCTCGGAAAGTGTTTAAAATCCTTCCGTATTAACAAGACTCTCAAACACATGTATGCGCATAATGACCAAATCGCAAGTTTAAAATCCTTCCGTATTAACAAGACTCTCAAACTTCTTCTTACATAACAATTAGACTGCAATTGTTTAAAATCCTTCCGTATTAACAAGACTCTCAAACAACACAGGAATGGAAACATCAACTTGAATTGTTTAAAATCCTTCCGTATTAACAAGACTCTCAAACTAAGAATTCTTGGTCTTTGGGACTTGATTCGTTTAAAATCCTTCCGTATTAACAAGACTCTCAAACTATTCTATGTCCATTTTTACCATTGTCTTCGTTTAAAATCCTTCCGTATTAACAAGACTCTCAAACAGATATATCTGCAATAATGTTCATCTGTTCGTTTAAAATCCTTCCGTATTAACAAGACTCTCAAACGAGCGGTGCCATCTGGAGCTGCGCGGACTGGTTTAAAATCCTTCCGTATTAACAAGACTCTCAAACCTCAAATCCGGTTCTCGCCGAGTCGTTATCTTCTTACGATAGAAGATTGTTAATACACAAGGTCCAGCACACAAAGATCTTTATCTATAATAACATATCTGTCACTTTCGATGGGGTCTGATTTTACTCCTTCCAAATTAATAAGATACATCTTCGTATAAAAACAGTGTTTATAGATTTCTCTCAGATCCTCGGTACTGAAATATTGCTTCAGATTCAACACAAAAACAATATCAACATTACAGATCTGCTTCATGGTTCTCAGATAGTTTATAAACTTTTCAGTCAGACTATCATAACAGGAATCCATATGTACATTACAATATTTTATCAGACCTGCTGCCTGAAAATCAACATCATATGTCAGATTATATTCGGAAGAACTCGTAACCTTATCCATAAACTGGATAACCTTCTGATTCACAGTCGCAAATTCTTCAAAATGATCTTCCAATATTTTTTCTGAAAGATTTTTATAAAGCTGAGATAGAATCCTTTTTTCCTCACAATTAACTGTCAACGGATTATTAACCACTACCGTCCTTTTTTCCATAGACAGTTCCTTTTCAATATCCGAAAGGATGAATTCTCCTTCTTCTCCTCCTGCCTGTCTGCAAATATGATATACAACCTCTGAAAATTTTACCGGTGATTCAACGGTTATGTTCAAAACCTGATTTTCGGATAACTCCACTTCTAATCCTAATCTGGGATTCACAAGTTTCATATGATCACCACTCTTTCGTCTGTGTCGAGAATTTCGCTTTTTTTCGTTCCAACAATAAATTCCATTTTTCCAAATTGCTTCTCCGTTATCTTCAGCACCTGTACCAGTCCATCCGCAGGCTTATTTTTCCTGATATTTTCCACAATTGCATCTGCCATTGTGGAATTTTGTGCCAGCCTACAGTACACCGATTCCTGCATCATCAGAAATCCTGTCTTTATCAGATACTTGTGAAAATCCCTGTAATCTTTTCGGTTTGCACTGGTGATAACCGGAAGATCAAAAAATACCATTACTCTCATATATCTATAACTCATTTGTCCTATAAAATTTTATCTGCGATACATCATTATCATTTAATGCATCAAAGACACTCCTGGTATATATTTTTATCGCATTTGTCAGATATTCGTTTCGGTTACCGATTGTTACTTCTTCTTTTAGTAACGAAACCATCTCATGTTTTTCTTCCTTTTCAAAAAACGGGAAGGCCATCTTTTTCACTTTCAGATCCACAAGCGGGCGAAACGGTTCCATCAGATCACAGGCTAGATTGAACTGATTAAATACATTATCATGGAAAAGCCCTAGCTGTGTGATATACCCATTGGCCACCACGCAGCGATTAAATGTTGACAACAGCAGTGAATAACCATAATTCAGCGCAGCATTCGTAACATTTTCCGCACTTCTGGTAAAATCCATACCAAATAGAGCATTAAAGTAAACTTTCGCCGCATGCCCTTCCCGATTCGTAACATCCCCAAATTCTATTTCGTTGATATACTGATAAAGCAGATCTGCTTCCTCGCATTTCCAATGCTGCAGATGCAACGCCTGTTTCCGTATTTTCTCCGCCACAATTTCTGTCCATACATGTTTTTTTATATCATCGGTCCATGCAATCTGATTCCTGACTTTTAATGAGGTATCATGCGCTCCGTAGTAACTGATGAGTTCTGACGAAGGATTTCTCTTTTCATCACAAAAAATCACTTTGATCTTTTTCTTTGTCAGTTCACATAAGAGGGCCGCGGTCAGTGACACCGATGTGGATTCTATCATTACTGTTTCAATTTCCGAAAGATGAATCTTTGTCACATCATCTTTTCGGATCACCAGATATCCCATCTGGTAATCCAGCTTCGCCGTGCTGGATATGATCACCGTCCGCCAGCTCATACTTATCCCTCCCTAGTATAATAATGGTGTAGTCAATAAGACTACTTAGTTAATAAGTTTCTATAT
>OLNF01001973.1_pt1 | contig 16823 bp, 14 predicted proteins | sample 1673061 | NCBI WGS metagenome assembly OLNF01 (sample SAMEA3136751, study PRJEB25190) | human gut metagenome | reverse complement strand
AAGCAAAGCTATCACTTTATCCGGCGCACCAGCGACAGGATATGTAAAGAGCATGGGCTGTCCGTTGTCGTGCCGGGGCAGGACAAAGGGAAAAGCTATGCGGAATATACCGCCGAAAAGCAAGGGACAAGCTACAAAGCCAAGCTGAAAACGGCGATAGATACCCTCATTCCCCAAGTGAAAGATTTTGACGAACTGCTGCGCCGCTTGCAGGAAATGGGGTATGAAATCAAACAGGGCAAATATATTTCTTTCCGCGCCGCCGGACAGGAACGGTTTACCCGCGCAAAGACGCTGGGCGCGGCCTATACGGAAGAAGCGATTAAGGAGCGTATCAAGGGCGTATATATTGCCAAAACAAAAACGCTGCGGGAAGATAGGAAAATCCGGCTTGTCGTCGATCTTGAAAACAGTATCAAAGCGCAACAGTCGGCGGGCTATGAACGGTGGGCGAAAATCCATAATCTGAAACAGGCCGCAAAAAGCATGAACTTCTTGACCGAAAACAAGATTGAGTATTACAGCGACCTTGAAAGCAAAATCGCGGATATTATGACCGCCCATGACGCGGCGGCAAGGGCGGTTAAAGAGGTAGAACAGCGTATGTCCGATTTGTCGCTGCTTATCAAGCACACCACCACATACCGACAGTTAAAACCGATTTACGATGAATACCGAAAATCGCCGGACAAGGAAAAGTATCTGCGGGGGCATGAAAGCGAAATTATCCTGTTTGAAGCTGCGGCAAGGGCATTAAAGGAAATGCAGGTAAAGAAGCTGCCCGATCTCGCCGCGCTGCGCAAGGAGTACAGCGGCCTAAACGACAGGAAAAGCAAATTGTATGAGGATTACCGCCAAGCGAAAAAGCAAATGCAGGAATACGGGATTGTCAAAAAGAACGTCGATAGTATTCTTTACCCGTCCCAAAGCAAGGCGCGGGAGCAGGAGCGGTGACGCGACGGTTTTAATTTTCAAAAAAATACTATTGACTTTTACGCTGATTTTATAATATAATTTCAGCGTGAAAGTTGGTGATGGTTTTGAAGCAGGAAACGATTGAAAAACTGCTTACGGAAAACAACGGCATATTGAAAACGGCTGATGTTGTCGCCGCTGGCATTTCCAAAGAAACTTTTTACAAATATGTGAAAGCTGCGGGGCTGGAAAAGGCGGCGCATGGCATTTACCTTTCGCCGGATTGCCTGACAGATGAAATGTACCTGCTGCAAGCGCAATTCCCTAAAGCGGTCTACTCCCATGAAGCGGCCTTGTATCTGCACGATCTCGCGGAAAAAGAGCCAATCCCCTTTACCGTTACCGTCCCGTCAAGCTATAACGGCGGCGGGCTGATAAGAAAAGGCGTTAAGGCGTACTATGTCAAACAGGAATGGTACAGTATGGGGCTTTGCGAAATCCAAACGCCGGGGGGACATTTTGTAAAAGCGTATGACATGGAACGCACGATCTGCGACATACTGCGCAAAAGGGCTGATATGGATATTGCCGTATTCAATTATGCGGTCAGAGAATACATGAAGTGCAAGGACAAGCGTATTTCCGTTTTGAGCCGGTATGCCGTTGCGCTTCATATCGAAAAACAAATGAGCGAAACAATGGGGGTGCTGTTCTGATGATAAAGACTTCAAGGCAGTTAAAAGATTTAATCCGAAACAAGGCGAAAGGCGACAGCGATAAATCCGCGCTTTTTATCCGCAATTATGGCATGGAACGCTTTTTAGAGCGCGTCGCCCTCTCAAAGTACAAGGACAATTTTATCCTAAAGGGCGGTATGCTCGTTTCCGCTATGGTCGGACTTGAAAACCGGGCGACAATGGATATTGACACGACAATCCGCAATTTCCCTCTTGACGCGGAACACGCAAGAAATATTGTTGAAGAAATTGCCGCCGTAGAAATTGACGATAATATCCGCTTTTCCATTAAGGACGTTTCAAACATTATGGACGAAGCGGAGTACGGCGGTGTGCGCCTTTCCCTCGACGCATTTTTAGACACTATGAAAATCCCGCTGAAAGTTGACATATCGACAGGGGACGCAATCACGCCCGCCGAAATCGAGTACCGCTATAAGCTGATGTTTGAGCAGCGGTATATATCCCTATGGGCTTATCCCCTCGAAACGGTGCTTGCGGAAAAGATAGAAACGGTATTGTCGCGGGGCGTGTTGAACACGCGCCTGCGGGATTTTTACGATTTATATATCCTGCAACAGACGGAAATGCAGATTGATACAGGGACGCTTTCGGCGGCTCTCGCCGCTACTTGCCGCAAACGAGGAAGCGAAACCGTCCTGCCGGAATATGGACGCACACTTGATGAAATCTATACAAGCCGCGTTATGCGCGGGCTGTGGGAGAGCTATCAAAAGAAAAACAGCTATGCGGCGGGTATTGCATGGGAAACGGTGATGAATGCCGTCCGCGTCCTTTGCGGTAGCTGCATTACAGAAAAATAAAGGGGGATTTTGGGGCATGGGCTATCTGGCGGCATTGGGCGCATATTGGGTTATCGCGCTTGCAATCGGTTTTATCGCTATGGTAATAGGGCTGTTTATCGGGCATATCATTGTTTTTGACAGTATCGCGCTCGGTATTATCTCCGGCGTGTGCTGCAATCATTTTTTCACGCTGCACCCCGCCTTGTGCGTGTTGATCGGCGCGGCTGTGTTCGTGCTGCTGCTGTTCCTGCAAAATACACGTTTCGGCTTTTGGATTATCGGGGTGCTGCTGTCCGCTGTATGGGCGGTCATTTTCGGGCTGCTGGCTTTCCTTATCTCTAATGCCGATCAGGTTTGGTTTTATGTAGTCTGCGGCCTTTCCTTTGTCATTATGCTATCGCTGCACGTCAAAGCAAGGGACAAGGCATAAACAAGGGGCAGGACATGGAACATTAGGGGCTGAAAACGCCTGTGTTTCTGCGGCTTTCAGAGTGCGGAAACGGCATAGACGATAAAGTATATTCAAACCTCAAAAAACGGCTTTCTAATTGTCCACGCAAAGACAAAAAAAGAACAGGGGCGCGGCTGCCTTGATTGGCAACCGCGCCCCTGCTGCGTGTTGGGTTATTCGTCGTCGGTTAAGATAAACTCCTGTTCGGAAAACTCGTCGTCCGTCATGGCTTGCAGCTTGTTCACCGCTGCGGCGGCAAGCTGGCGCATATCCCCGTCCATGTAGGGCATGGCGGCAAGGATATTTTCAACTGTCGTTTTCCGGCTTCCCTCTGCGTAGATCGCAACAATGTTTTCTTCCGGGGTGGTAAATCGGATATTCATAACGTCAAACCTCCAAATCCTTGTTTTGTTCCCGTTGCGGCTTTTTTGGCTGCTGCGCCGCCTGTTTCTTGTACTCGTCCAGCTTCTTCAAAATGGACGGTTTCTTTTGCGGCTGCTCCCGCTTCTCGGCTTTTACCGCTTTTGCAAGGTCGGTAATGGAAATCGCTTCGCCCGCCTTTGCCCGCTGCTCCAAATCCGCGACGGTGGGGGCTTGCGGCGTGTTATTGATAATCCCGTCAAAGTTGTTGTCGTTCTGCTCTACAATGTCCTCAACGTGCTTTAAGGGATTATCCCGCTGCGGCTGCTCGGCGGCTATGGCGTAAGCCTGTGTGCCGTTGCCCATAATGAGATACTTCCCGTCCTCCGACGCATGGTGAAAGCCAAAGCCCGCCGCTTCGATCTGCTCCCGGCTCATATCGGTAATATGAAAATTGCCCCTCGGCGTTCTGACAGTTTCACCCGTCATAAGGCTTTCGGGGGTTGCTTCCGGCTGCTGCTTTTCAAGCTGCCCGTCCTTGTAGGAATACCCTTGCGCCGCGATTGCTTCAAGGGTCTTGCCCGTAACGTCGCCATAAATCCGCTTGTCTGCGTCAACCAGCATTTGCAAGGTGCCTTTTACGGTGTCGGACAAGGCTTGCTGCTGTTCGGGCGGCAGCTTGTCAAATACGGGGGTCTGCTGCTCCTGCTCGGCTTGCCGCTTTTGCTGCAACTCGGTAAAATGCCCCTCAATCTCGGTAATGAGTTCCTTTGCGGTAGCCTGTATCGTTTCAAGGGACGCTTTTAGTTCGGTCATTTCCTTGCCGCTGCTCCAACCCGCCACATAGCCGAAAGAGTAATCCGACGTATCAAGGCCGAAGTGCTGGCACACGGTATAAGCGACGCTTTCCGCTTCTACCTCGCGGGTATGGCGGTCAACGCGGTTTTGCTGCTCCGGCGGGGCGTTCAAGTCCACGTCGTGCAGCTTTGCATGGGCGATTTCGTGAATGGCGGTCTTTACCGCCTGTAACTCGCTCACGCCCTCTTTGATTGCAATACGCTTGTCGGTCAAGCTGAAATACCCGTTTGCGCCGCTGCTTATCTGCTCAAAGGCAATCGGGACGGGGGACGCTTTTTCAAGGGAAGCGAAAAAGTCCTCGTACTGCTCCACGTCGGCAAGCAGCGGTTTTACAGAAAGGTCGGGAAACTCCTTGCCCTCGGTCTGCGAAATATCAAAGACGGAAACAACCTTAAAGGCGGGGACGGTGATTTCCTTTTCTTCCTTAACCGGCTTGCCCTCGCGGTCAAACATGGGCTGTCTTGTTGCGGGGTCGATTTTGTCCACCAGCTTTTTTACCTTGTAGGGCGCGGGGGCAAAGATTTTAATGCCTTTCTCGCCGCCTTTTACATGGCGGTCAAAGTCTTTCTGCCATTGTGTATAGCCCTTAACCAGATTGCCGCCCTGCATGGCGATTAGGATAGTGTTATTCAGGCTGTAATCGTGAAACTTTGACATAGCGGTTAGGAACTCTTTGTAGCGGTCGCTGTCAAAAATCGCCTGTACGCCCTGTTCCAAACGGGCGGTGATCTCCTTTACCTTTTCGCCGGGCTTTTCGGAAGTAAGGATAATGGGGACGACGGGGCGGGGCTGCTGCGGCTCGGCGGCCTTTGTTTCTGTCTGCTGCGCTTCGGCTGCGTCCATAAAGGCTTTGCCCTGTCCGTCGCGTGACCGCTGTGGGTAACTCATAATCTTGTATTCCTCCGGCACTTCGCGCCCCTCAAACTGCCGTTCCCACTCGTCGCCGCTTTCCACGATATACCCGTATTCGGTAAACGCTCCCTTTTCCTGCTCGGCGGCGTTCCTGCCAAAAGCAGCAAGGTCAATGCCGCTTTTCCATTCTTCGGGCATTTGTACCATGCCGGATTGATTTAAGTAGTAGTCGCCCAAATCGCGGTAGGTATGTACTTCGGGGATATGGACGTAAAAATCCACGTTATAGGTGAAGTTAATTACCTGCCCGATAGTTGCAAGCCCGTTTTCCTGCTGCAAGGCCGCGTTCAGCTTGCCAACCTCGGCGGGGTCAATCTGTTCCAGCCGCGCCGCAAGAAAATTGAGTTCGTCCACGTCGGCGGCGCATACCATTTCATAAGGCAAGGCAATATGTTTTTCCGGGTCGTCGGAATAGCCGCGAATGGAAAAATCCTGCGGGTTGTCGGCGGTAATGCCGACGCTCTGCATAGCTTCGTGAAGCTGCTCCTTTGTCGCTGGCATATCCAGCCAATAGCCGCTGGGGTCGCCCGCTTCAAAGCGGCTACGGTTGCCTATCATAATAGAAAACTGTCCGCTCATGTGTTCACGCTCCTTTTGCTGATTGGTATTTTCGGGGATAGCCGCCTGTTCTGCCGGGGCTTCCTTTGCTTCGGCCTGCTCCGGCTGCGGGGGTTCCTCTCCCTCGACGGTGTAACCCGGCAAGAGCATACCGTTTACTTTGAAATGCTCGGCGTACTCCTGCGGGATAGGCGGGGAGATTTCCGTAAACAGACGGTCGTATGCTTTGATACGCCCATTCAGATACTTTTCCATAGCCGCCTTATCGGGGAAAACCTTTCTGTCCTGTCCGGCGATCTTCGCTTGCCCGTTCCTGTTTGGGCTGTTGGTGTAAACGCCCCATGTAAGGGAATAGGAGTAAGGGACGCTTTTCTGCTTCTCGCTGTCATAACGGGTATTCTCATAAATGTAGTAATTCATCTGATAGACCCGGTTGCTGCGGGTGTGGCGGTTATACTCGTTTTCATGCCACTGGTTAGAGGTGTGCTGCACAACGGTTGTCCTCGTGTATTCAATCGCTTTGTCGAGCAAAAGCGTTTTTCCCGCCTGTTCCTCCCATGCAGCGGCGCGTCTTGCAAGGTCGTCAAAAACCGCCTGTTCCGCTGCCGCGCTTTCCTCGCGCATGGTGTGTAGCTGTTCGGGCGGCAAAGAAACATAGGGGGCAATCTCCCCGTCCTTTGCTTCAAAATATATCCGGCGTTCTATCCGCATAGTTTCGGCGGCTTCTAATTTGTCATGGTCGTATGAGGAATACGGCATATTGTTTTACACGCTCCTTTCTCGGTTTTTAAGGGTTTGGGACTATCCCAACAAGCAAAATGCCCGCGCTACTCTATGGGAAGCGCGGGCATTTCTCGCAAACGGGTACTCGTTTGCTGTGCTTGCTATGTAGTTGTTTTACTCCGCAAACGCCTGTTTCTCTCGCTCTGGGCTTTCTGCCTGCGGCGTGTCTTTGCCGCGCAATCGGGACAGTATTTTGCCCGGTTGCTGCCCGCCGCAAAGGTGCTGCCGCATACCACGCAACGCTTCAACTCGGTTTCGCCGCTGCGGGTGATCTGTTCGCAAAGCTGCCTGTCGGCGGGCAATACCGCTTCGCGGAAATAGCGGCATAGCAGCGAATAGCTGATACTCTGCACACAAACGCAAGTTTCCCCGTCGTCCAGCAATAGGCAGTTTCCGCAATCGTTGTTGGCGCACGCGGCGCGGGTCATTTTCTTAACGGCGCGGTATGCCTTTTCATCAAGCCTAATCATGTTCGGTTCTGCTCGACGCGGAAGTTTACATACTTGCCGCCTGTGTCGGCAAGCAGCACAACCCCGTCAAAGGTCTTTCCTGTCTTGGTGGAGTACATACCCTTGATTTTTACCTTTCCGTCTTTCAAAAGGGCGGCGGCAATCGCCTTTGTGAAAGCCTTTTTCCGCTGCTCAAAAAAGCGGTCGTTCTTCCACATCACAAAACGGCAAGCCCGGTCGGAACAATAAAAGTTTTTCTTGCCCTCGTAAACCGCCGCGCCGCAACGGGGGCAAGCGCCGATTGCTTCCCGCTGCGGGGCAAACAGCTTCGCTTTATCTTCGGAAATCGCGGAATAGATTTTGACAAGCCCCGCTGTCATTTCCTCAATGCTGCGCATGAAATCGTCCGGGCTGTCGCTGCCTTTGGCAATCCCGGTAAGGCGTGTTTCCCATTCTGCCGTAAGCTGCGGGGACGTAAGGCTTTCGGGGAGAATGGCGACAAGGTTATACCCGTCTTTTGTGGGGATTAGCTTTTTGCCCTTGCGCTCGGCAAAGCCCGCTGAAATCAGCTTTTCAATGATACCCGCCCGCGTCGCGGTGGTGCCTAACCCTTTGCGCTCTGCGTCCTCCGGCGTGTCCTCCTTGCCCGCGCTTTCCATAGCGGACAGAAGCGTATCTTCGGTAAATGCTTTCGGGGGCTGCGTGTAACGCTCGAAGATCTCCGCTGCCGGATTTTCAAAGGCCTGCCCCTCGGCAAGCGGGGGCAAAACCGCTTCCGGCTCTGCGTCCTCGTCCTGTTCTTCAGCTACGGCGCGGGACAACTTTTCAATCTCGCGCCACCCCTCGCAAAGCGTCGTCCTGCCCTTTGCGGTAAAGGTATAGCCGCCGCAAGTGAAAACCGCCGTAACCGCTTCATAGGTATAGGGCGCGGCAACGGCGCAAAGCAGTTTTGCGCATACAAGGGTCATTAGTTTTTTCTCGCTTTCGGCAAGGGAAGAAAAGCCGTTTTTCAAAAACTCTGCTGTCGGCAAAATGGCGTGGTGGTCGGTTACTTTGCTATTGTTGATAATCTGCGAAAGATCGGCTTGCAGCTTCTCCCATTTCATAAAGGGGAGAGCAGCGCAAAGGCCGGTAATGATTTCCTTTGTGCTGCGCTGCATATCGGAAGTGATATATTTGCTGTCGGTGCGGGGATAGGTCAAAAGCCGCTTTTCATAGAGGGCTTGCGCATAGTCAAGGGCCTGTTTCGCCGTAAACCCATACAGGCGGTTTGCTTCCCGCTGCAAGGAAGTAAGGTCAAACAGTTTCGGCGGGGCTGCGGTCTTTTTCTCTTTTTTGAGGGAAGTACAAACGGCCTGCGATTTCTCGCAAGCCGCTTTCATCTGCCGCGCCGCCGCTTCGTCCTGCCTTTCGGAAAGGGCGGCAACGCCGCCAACGTCCAGCCGGACGACATGATATTTCTCTTTCTGAAAGCTGCTGATCGCATAGTCGCGGTTTACCAGCATAGCAAGGGTGGGCGTTTGCACCCTGCCGACATTCAATGTTTTATGGTAGAGGATAGAGAAAAGGCGGGTTGCGTTAATACCGATGAGCCAATCGGCCTTTGCCCTGCAAAGTGCGGATTGATAGAGATTATCATAGCCGCGCCCGTCTTTGAGGTTTGAAAAGCCCTCGCGGATTGCGCTTTCCTCCATGCTGCTAATCCATAGGCGGGAAAAGGGCTTGTTGCAATTTGCCTGTTCATAGACAAAGCGGAAAATGAGTTCCCCCTCGCGCCCGCTGTCGCAAGCGTTGACAATCCCGGTAACGTCGCTGCGGTGCATAAGGTCTTTGAGAATGGAAAACTGCTGCTCTTTGCCGCTGGCAATAACAAACTGCCACTCCTGCGGGACAATGGGAAGATCGTCGTACTTCCATTTTCGGTATTGCTCATTGTAGGTGGCCGCGTCCGCAAGGCTAATCAAATGCCCGATACACCACGATACAAGGTAGCCGCCGCCCTCAAAATATCCGCTGTGTTTTTCATTCGCGCCTAAAACGGCGGCAATCGCCGCCCCAACGCTTGGTTTTTCTGCAATTACAAGTTTCATAGATGTTCGTCCTCCTGCTCGGTCTGTTCGGTTTCAACTTCTTCCGTTTCCTCGTCGTCCTCGTCAAAGTCGAGATCGTCAAGGCTGCTGCTTCCCTTTGCCGCGTCCTTTTTGGGCTTCAAAATCTTAAAGTAGTAGAACGCGCCGCCGCCCGCTGCGGCAACAAGCAGCACCACAAGCAGAATACCCATGCCGCCGCCTTTTTCTTCCTCCTGCGGCTGCTCGGTTTCTTCCGGCTCCGGCTCGGTTTCCACGCCCGCGCACTCGCCCATGTTGACGCTGCAAACCGGGCAATCGGTGTTGACGCTTCCGGCAACACATTTTTCAGTACAGCTACAAACGGGGGCTTCGGTCTGCCCGTCCTCCATAAGGGCGGTTAAATCGGCTTCGTCTACTTGATTAAGGAAATGTACGGTGTTTTCCCCGTCCTCAGCGCGGTCAATGATGATGTAAAAATAGTTGCCGCTTTTGGTAACGACGGTGATAAACTGCTTATCGCCCGACGCTTCCCCCGTAATATCGTCCACAAGGGACATATTCCCGTCCGGGGTAAGGGGCTGCGGCTCATAGCCGCCCGTCGTTTCTTCCGGCTCGGTTTCCGGCGGGGGCGTTTCCTCGGTTACGGGGGTAGGCGGCAAGTCGCTTTCATCGCCGCCGCCCGCGTAGGCGGTAACAGAAAAGCCGCACATGACGACAAGTGCGGCAAGTAAAACAGTAATTTTTCTGAATAGCTTTTTATTCTTCATCGTCGCTGTCCTCCTGTTCTGCGGTGTAGGCTGCTTCCGGCTGCGGCAAGACGATTTCGCCGCTGGCGTATGCGGAGAGGAACGCGGCAAGCTGCGTCCCGTCAAGGTGTACCGCCTTTACCATTTGAATGATCTGCGCGTTTTCTTCCTCGATTTTCTGCGCTTCAAGGTCTTTCAGCTTCTTTTGCTGTTCAAGGATTTTCGCCCTCGTTTTCTCAATGTCCCTTTCGATACGGTCAAGTTTCGTGTTCGCCATAGTCATTTACTCCTTTCAAATCAGTTGTAATGTAACCGCCCGTAGGCGTAGAAATGGGATTGCCAATAGCTTGTGTCCAGCCTTGAATACTGGATAGGGTCGCCACAATGCAGCATGACAGGGCTTCCGTCCCCGTCCTCGCCTACATAAATCCCCACATGGGAAACGCCGGGGGTATCGTATGTACCCGTAAAGAAAACCAAATCCCCCGGCTGCGGGCTGGAAACGCGGGTTGAAATGTTATATAGCCCTTGCGCCCCAAGTCTGCCCGTATTGTATAGGCCGCTGTTCGTCAAAACATAGCTGACAAAACCGCTGCAATCAAAAGAGGTTTCCGGGCTGCTGCCGCCCCACACATAGGGAAAGCCGACATACTTTTCAGCTTCTTCAATCAATCGCGCAAACGTTTCATCGGAATTAAGCAGCGCGGCGGGTACTTCATAATCGGCGGGCGGGTTTTCATAGTATTTTGAAACATAGCCGGATTGCGGGAACAGGTCGGGGCGGTTTCCCAGCGACGACATATACATAGCGTACATGGATAGCTGTTCTTCGCCCATAATGTAAACGGGGACATGGGATAGGTCAAAGTTTTCCAAATCCACATGGAGAATGTAATAGTTGTAGGGTACTTCAACCTCGTATTCGTTGCCCTCGCTGTCCGTCCGCGTTTCGGTGCGGTAGCGTACCTCGACTTCCTCCGTAACCGTCAAGATATACTGTTTCTCAAAGAGCATTTCAAGGGTGCTTTGCGCTTCGTCAAGGGTAAACACGCCCTCATGCAGCGCGGAAAGGATAGAAATTAGCACATAGGGGTCATGCTCGATCTCGTCCGCGTTTACCCGGTATTCGTCATAGCCGGGGTATTCGCGCTCGATGTTATCCAGCATATCTTGTAACTCGGCTTCCATAGCGGCATACGCGCTTTCCGCGCCCGTAATATCCGCGTCCTCGGAGAGATAGGACGACGCGAACAAGCCCCCGCCGCTGCTCCCGCCAAAGAGGGAACAAGAGGACAGGCCGCTGAAAAGCAATAGCACGATAAAGGCAATCCCGCCCACCAGCAAGCAGCCTTTCCAATGCCGGACGACAAAGAACGTCGCCCGTTTGGTTTCCTGCGCCGTTTTCTTCGCCGCCTTTGCGGTGGCTTCGGCGGTCTTTTTCACCTTGCCGCCCGTTTTCAGCGTCTTTGCATACTGCCTCTTAATGCGCTTCTTCTGCCAAAAACGGGAAAGAGGGTTAGAATGCGCAAGGGCGGGGTTATCGTGCAGCGCCTTTTGATAGAGGAAATCTGCGTTTGCCTTTACCGCTTTTTTCTCCGCTGCCGCCGCTGCCCGATAAGGTTTCAGTTTATGGCTGCGTATGCCGCCCTTAACTGCCCGCGCCGCCATGCCGCCCGCTTTCTCGCCCGCAAGTTCTACCCGGTGCCCGCTTTCCACACCGACATTTTCTTTTTCTACCTCGTAGATTTTTCCATGTACGGTGCTGTTTAACTCCTGCGCCGGACGGGATAAGGGGTTATGCCGCAACTTGCCGTTTGGGGGCTTATCGGTCTTTTCAAAGGAAAGGCGCGTTTTTGCCTTGCCTTTCGCTTCGTCAAAAACGCGCTCTTTCTTGATTTTGGTCTGCTTGGGGATAGCCGCCCGCGCCGCGTCTAAACGGTCTGCCGCCTTATTGGATTTACGGATAGCTTTCTGCAATTCCGGCGTTGCCCGTTCCGCTTCGGAAAACTGCAAGCGGGAAGTATGGGTTTTAAGCTGCGCCGCGTCAAGGGCTTTTTTCTCTGCGCTTTTTGACAAATGGCGGTCAACCTCTGCGCCGATGTGCTGCACAACTTTTTCCACTGCCGCACCTGCGGGGGCTGCATAATTTTCCTCCTGCGGCCTGTCGCTGATACTCGTTGTTTCGCCCGTCGTAAGGTTTTCCGCAACCGCCCCGTCGCGGGTCATTTTCTGCGTTACCTTGTCGGGGGCTTTCAGTTCCTTGCTCAATTTTCATCACCTCCAACTTGCGTTCGCGGGGAAACGCATTTTTCATACTTCAATTTCGTCAAGGTGGGCGTCGTCCTCAAAACGATCTGATAGCGGAGTAAGGTGCTGCGCCATAACGCCGTTTTGCAAGGTGTCGCAAGCAAAGGATTTACAGTCTGGGGAAATCCCCCAGCGGCGAAAGCGGCGGTACACCCATTTTTCATAGTTGGCAACGCCCCGTTGCAGACGCTTAAAGTCCTTTTCTGTTTCCGCTTCGGACAGCCGACGCGCCAAACTGATATACTGCACAAGGATAGTAAATAAATCCCAAATCAACAGACGGTAGCTGCTCCCGGAAATGATATATTGTTCATCTTTCATACGCACATTCTTCCTTTCATTTTTTTACTGTTCCCGTCAATCCGCTGTTTTGCAAGGTCGCAATAGCCGGGGTTTAACTCAATGCCGATATAGCGGCGGGAAAGGTGTTTTGCCGCCGCTGCGGTGGTCCCGCTGCCTAAAAAGGGGTCAAGGACAATCCCGCCCACGGGACAGCCCGCCAAAATGCACGTTTCCGCAAGTTTGGGCGGGAAAGCTGCGAAATGCCCGCCGCGATAGGCAACATTGTTGATCTGCCAAACGTTGCGCCGGCTGCGGACGGGGGAAATCATCTCGTCGGCGTATGCGCCCTTTTCGCGGGGACGGTTGATTTTCTGCGGCTGGTTCTGCCCCGGAACAGTAACGCTATACTTGTTGCCTTTGCCAACTCCGCTTTTCAGCCGCCCCGCCGTTGCCGGGGCTATCGGCTCGGCTATGGCCTGCCAATCGTAGTAATATTTCTTCGACTTGGTGAGCAAAAACACATACTCATAGCAGCGTGTCGGACGGTCTTTGCAGCTTTCCGGCATGGGGTTTGTTTTGTACCAGATAATAGAACTGCGCAAATACCAACCGTCGCCCCGCAAGGCAAGGGCGACAAGCCACGGAATACCGATTAAATCTTTCGGCTTGCAGCCGGGGGCGCGGTGATTGACCGCCACTTGCTGCCCGTTCCTGCCTTTGGGATATTTGGGGTCTGTATGCTGCGCTTTGCTGCCTGTGCCGCAATAAGTGTCTGCGATATTCAGCCAACAAGTGCCCTCCGGCGTAAGCACCCGCTTTACCTCATGGAAAACCGCCGTAATGCGGGAAACATATTCTTCCGGCGTTGCTTCCCGCCCGATCTGCCCGTCTGCGCCGTAGTCCCGCAAGGCATAGTAGGGCGGGGACGTTACGCAACAATCGACGCTGTTTTCCGGCAAGGTTTGAAGCACCTGCAAGCTGTCGCCGCAATAGATTTTATCCGTTTCTACCCTCATGCCGACACCTCACCGGGCTTGGTCGTCATGACGCGGTAGAGTTCTGTGTCCTGCGGGAAACGGTCAATAAAGGGCAAAATCACGTTGCCGTAGAAGATAAGCCCCTCGCCCGCGTCGGAATGGGTTACATAGGTCATTTGCTGCTGCGAAATGTTAAGCTGCTTTGCAAGGATTTCACGGTCGCCCTGCGCTTGGTTGAGCATATACACAAAATCGCTGTTTTCAAAAATGTTTGCCACTTCGCGGGACGCAAGCAAATCTTTGACATTCTGCGTGATACCTGTCGGAATACCTCCCCATTTCCTAAAACGCTTCCAAATCTCAACGGAATAGGCTGCGGTCTGTTCCTCTTTCAAGAGCAAATGAAACTCGTCGATGTAGTACCGCGTCGCCTTGCCCTCGCTGCGGTTGAGCGTTACGCGGTTCCACACCTGGTCTTGGATAATGAGCATACCAAGTTTTTTAAGCTGGGTGCCGAGTTCCTTAATGTCAAAGCAGACAAGGCGGTTGTGAATGTCAACGTTTGTGCGGTGGTTAAACAGGTTCAAGCTGCCGTTTACATACAGTTCCAACGCCGACGCGATACGCTGCGCTTCCTTTTCCGGCTGCTTCCTAATCTCGTTGTAGAGGTCGCCCAAAACCGGCATATTCTCCGGCTTGGGGTCGGCAAGGTAGCTGCGGTACACGCTGATAACGGCGCGGTCAATCAAGGTTTTTTCAACCGCTTCCAGCCCGTTTTTGCCGCCCATGATCAACTCGCAAAAGGAAAGGATAAAATCGCTCTTTAAGGCTATGGGCGTGTCGCCCTCACTGTAATTGAGGTTTATATCCATCGGGTTGATGTACTGCGTGCTGTTCTGTGAAACCTTGATAACCTGTCCTTTCAGCCGTTCCACAAGGGGGTAATACTCGGCTTCGGGGTCGCAAATGATAATATCATCTGCGGTAATGAGAAAAGCGTTGGTGATCTCGCGCTTTGCGGAAAAACTCTTGCCGCTGCCCGGTGTGCCGAGTATCAAGCCGTTAGGGTTTTTTAGCCGTTTCCTGTCGCACAAAATCATGTTGTTGGAAAGGGCGTTTAGACCGTAATACAACGCTTCGCCGCTTTGGAACAGCTCTTGCACCGTAAAGGGGACGAAAATAGCGGTGCTGGAAGTCGTCAAGCCCCGCTGGATATGGATTAAGTTTTCCCCCAACGGGATAGAGGACATAAGCCCCTGTTCCTGCCGGTAGTCAAGGCGGGTGAGCATGCAGTTGTATTTCTGCGCGATACTTGCGGCCTGAAATACGTCGTTATCCAATTTCTGCTTGGTGTCCGCGATATTCAAGACAAGCAAGGTAAGTAAAAACATTCGCTCGTTCCGGCTCTGCAAATCCCGCAAAAGGTTTTTCGCTTCGCCGCCGTAGGTGGCAAGGTCGGACGGGATTATATCCATATCGTAGCCGCTGCGGATTGCTTTTTTCTGCTCCTCAATCTTCATGCGGTCAAGGTCGGTTATCTTGCGCTTAATGGTCTTGATCGCTTCGTTGTGGTCGATACTCTGAATGTGCAGATTGACGACAATCCCGTTTTCCGCTTCCATAAAGTCGGCAAGCATACGGTCGGAGAGTTCCGGCGCGGCAATCTGCAAAAAGGAAACCGCGCCAAACTTGCCGCCCATTTGGAACATTCGCCCGTCGCCAAAGCGGAAAGAGGACGGGGCGATAAAATCCTTGACGGAAAGGCCGCTTGCGGGTAGCCATTCCCACGCAAAATTAAAGCGTTCCCCGTCCGGGTGGAACAGCCCATGCAGCACTTCAAGACGCTGCTTCCCGTCCAGCACCCGCGCCGCCGCGCCCATTACCTTAAAATGGTTGAGGGTGTCCGTTTCGATACGGGCAAGCCGCGCCCGCGCCGATTTAATATCCTTTGCTTCAATGGTAAAGGTGAGGAACTTGGTTTTGATAAGCCCGTTGTTGCCGCGCTCAAGCTGCGTTTGCAGCATTTCGGTGTATTCGGCTCTGATACTGTCAAAGTCGTCATTCTGCGGGGCAATCGTGATACTGCTTTTGAAATCGTCCTTGTTAGCATGGCGGCTGATTAAAGAAAGCTGCACGCCGATAGAAGCGTCAAAAGAGTTATACATATCGCAAAGGGCTTCAAAAATGGCGGTTTTATCGTCCGGCTGCGCAAGCTGATAGTTAATATCTTCAAACTCAATGCACTTGGAATACCGTCCGTTTGCAAGGCGGCAAATCCCGTCCTTATACATTCGCTCAAACGGTATGCTGTCCTGCGCCGTATGGGGCTTCCCGTCGCCTTTCGCCTGCCGGATAAGCGCGTCGATCTGTTTCTTTTCCTGCCGCGTAAGTTTACGCTTTTCGTTTTGGGTCTTTCCCTTTTCCTTTGACAATCGCCCGTACCTCCTTATCTAATTGCTGCTGCCGCGCAAGGGCGGCATAAAAATTGTTGGTCTGATAAGGTCGCTCTTTGGGGCGAAGAAACTTCACTTCCACAAATTGCCGTATAATCACTTCCAGCGGTTGCCCGTTCTTCTCGTACATGGCGAGTAGGAACATGGGCAGCATGGCAAGCACCATGCACAAAGCCGCCGTTGTCGTTCCCGCGCTGTCCTTTGTCAAAAAGAAAAGCGGCAAGCCGATAGCCGCCGCCGCGCCGAAACAAATTAGCTGCCGTTTGGTAAGGTTAAACATTACCTTGCTTTTGATTTTCGTTAAATCCTTTGGGACGGTTACATACGCCATTTCAAACCTCCTTTCGGCTCGGAATATAATCTTCAAAGCGGGGAACAGCATAGAAAAGCCGCTTGTTGTTTACCCACCGCTGCAAATGGCGGGTAACGGGCGGGGCGGTTGGACGCTCGTAAATCATCACATAAGGGTCAAAGCCCATCGCCCGCAAGGTGTTCACGCGGTATAAATCCTGCTCATGGGTGCTGCCGTAGTTGGTAAGCACATACACGCGACGCTGGCGGCTGCTCTTAATGGCGGTCAAGTCCAAAAACCGCTGGAAATGCCCGGTCAAGTCCTCGTTAGGGTTGTCCCATGCGAAATGCACCGCCTTTGTCCTCACGCGGTTTAACAGGCTGATGTTGTCCTTGTTGATAAGGCGAATATCCAGCCCTTGCGAAAAATCCACCCATGCGCGGCTCTGTATAAGCTGCTCAATGAGTTTTTCATGGTCGGGACAGGCAAGCAGATTAGCGTCCATCAATTTAATTTCCGGCTGCCATTTCCAAAACTCGGATAAATCCGCAACCTTGACGCTTTTGCGCCCCTCCTTGCCGCTGACAATGCAAAAGCCGCAATTCCTCGGACAGCCCCGGCTCAAAAAGCCGTAGGCAATCCCGAAAAACTGCGGATAGATTGCATAATCCGGGTAGATGTGTTCCACTTCCGGCGGCAAGCGGTTTTTCGTATCGGAGCCCGTACCGCCTAAAATAACCTGTTCCGCGTTGGTAACGGTTATCGTGTCTTTGGAGTAGGTGTCTGTAAAGACGCGGCTTTTATATACAAGGTCATACCGCCCCTTTGCGCTCCACCATTCCACTTTATGCCCCTTTGCTTTGTGATA
>OLNF01001960.1_pt1 | contig 16881 bp, 10 predicted proteins | sample 1673061 | NCBI WGS metagenome assembly OLNF01 (sample SAMEA3136751, study PRJEB25190) | human gut metagenome | reverse complement strand
CGGCGCAGAATTGTCCGCAAGGATGTGGCCGTAAACCTGCATGGGAACCTGCTCGATCTGAGGCTCGAGCCCGGCCTCGAAGGCGGCGCGCAGCTCGGGGGTGTCGTAGTCCTGATTGATTCCGGCCTGAATGGTCAGCTGGTAGGTCTCCAGGATGCGCTGGCCCAGGTTGGCGTACGCTTCCTCGCCGGTCTCCCACATGCCCAGCGGCACCGGACAGTCGTCGGTCGCGAGGGTTCCCAGGAAGTCCAGCATCTCCGGCCAGCTGGTCGGCACATCGTCGATGGTCAGGTTCAGTTCCTCAAGCGCCGCCGTGCAGATCGACTGGCCGATGACCTCGGCCGACAGCGGCACCATGAACACGCCGTCCGCGCCGGTGCAGGCCTGAGAAAGGGCCGGGTACATGTCCGTGACGAGGGACTCGATGACCTCGCTTTTGATCGGCGCGCCCCACTGCCGGTTCATGACCGCCTCAATCGTCGAGGCGTCGCCATAGCCCAGGGTCAGAACGTAGATGTCCACGTCGTCATGCGCCGCCTGCACGGCCTTTATGCCCTCGGGCGCGGCTATCAGGTTCACCAGCTTTATGTTCTTGCAGCCCGCGCGCTTTATAACGTCTATCGCCGCAACGGCGCTGCCGCCGGTAGCCAGCATCGGGTCAACGATTATTATGTCGCGCTCCTCTATGTCGGAAGGCAGCTTGCAGTAATAGTCAACAGGCTTTAGCGTTTCCGGGTCGCGGTAAAGGCCGACGTGGCCCACCTTCGCCGCGGGGATAAGGCTCAGCATGCCGTCCACCATGCCAAGACCGGCGCGGAGAATTGGCACTATGCCAAGCTTTTTGCCGGCAAGCACCTCAGTGGTCGCCATGGCAACGGGGGTTTCCGTCTGCACTTTTTCAAGGGGAAGATCGCGGGTAGCTTCGTATGTAAGCAGCATTGCCAGCTCCTCCACCAGCGCGCGGAATTCCTTTGAACCGGTGTTCTTGTCCCTGAGGAAGGTCAGCTTGTGCTGCACAAGGGGATGATCGATAACGTGTACTGTACTCATTTGCGTCTCCTTATATAAATTTATTTGTTCTCGTATTGGGTTATTTTGGCTATGCGGTTAATGTGCCGCTGCCCGTTTGAAAATTCCGTCTCAAGCCAGGTTTTTACTATGCCCTTGGCAAGCTCCGTGCCTACTATCCTGCCGCCCAGCGCCAGCATGTTCGTGTCGTTATGTTCGCGCGTAAGGCGGGCCATAGTTTCGTCCGTGCAAAGCGCGCAGCGCACTCCGCGCACCTTGTTGGCGCATATGCTAACGCCTATGCCCGTGCCGCACACTATTATTCCCCGGGAAATTTCACCGGAGCCGACTTTTTCGGCTAAAGAAAAAGCTACGTCCGGATAGTCAACGCTGTTTTCATCATAGCAGCCGATGTCTATCGTTTCGTAGCCAAGAGAGTCAATAAACGGGATCAACTCCTTTTTAAGAGCAAATCCGCCGTGGTCGCAGCCTATGGCAATTCTTCGATCCATCCTATACCAACCTTCCTTGTTTTGATCAAATTATAAAATTAAACCGTTCGATACACTTTGCGTGCGTTTTGCGGTTCATTTTGTATTAAATTATGTTGAATCCGGCCGAGCGCAGCAGCCTGTTCATATATGCAAGGCCCATGTCGTCGTTGGGCAAAGCTTCGGCAAATATAACGTCCGCACTGCCGCCGTATTCCCTAAGGCTGTAAAACAGCGATGCGCACAGCGTTGCCGGTTCAGTCCTGTCCCCTATTATAACACAGTTGCGGCCCCTGTAAAAGGGCTGCGTCTGCTTTGTTGCAAAAATAATGCAATCCTCGCCCGCGGCTTCGCGTGCGTCGTACTCGCGGCATATCTTTGCCGCTATCTCCCTTTCCCTGCCTTCGGCGACCACCACATCCGCATCCGGCGCATAGTGGCGGTATTTCATGCCCGGGCTTGCCGCCGTTTCGCCCTCCCTCAGGGGGGAAAGCACGGCGTGCGCCACGTCCACCGGGCCTATGACCGCTTCAAGCATCTCCTTCGTAACTGCGCCGGGGCGCAGTATTGTAGGCCGGCCTATCAGGCTGACCACCGTGGATTCAAGGCCGTATTTGCACGGCCCGCCGTCTATTATCAAATCAACCCTGCCGTCCATGTCCTGCCGAACGTGTTCGGCCGTGGTGGGGCTGGGCTTACCGCTCAGGTTCGCGCTCGGCGCAGCTATGGGCACGCCCGCCGCGTTTATCAGCGCGCGCGCGGTTTTGTTCAGCGGCATGCGCACCGCAACCGTATCAAGCCCCGCCGTCACCTCGTCCGGCACGATGGAGCTTCTGTTGAATATCATTGTCAGCGGCCCTGGCCAGAACGTGTCCGCCAGTATCCGCGCGTTATCCGGAACGTGACTCCACAGCGGCTTTAATTCGCTCTTTTTTGCAATGTGCAGTATCAGCGGATTGTCCGCGGGCCTGCCCTTGGCGGCGAATATCTTCAGCACCGCTTCGCTGTTAAGCCCGTTCGCGCCAAGGCCGTATACCGTCTCCGTCGGGAAAACGACCAGCCCGCCTTCTTTTATTATACGTCCGCCCAAGCTCGTCCCGTTTTCGTATTGCGTTACGGCGTTTGCATACTGCGTTTTCATTGCCTGCCTCCTGTTTTATGCGGCGTTATTCCTCCGCGGAGGATAGCTGCCGCGTGCGCTCCGCCAAAATGAGCGCGTCTATCACTTCGTCCATGTCCCCGTCAAGGAACGCTTCCAGCTTGTATAGCGTAAGCCCTATGCGGTGGTCCGTAACCCTGCTCTGCGGGAAGTTATATGTGCGTATGCGCTCGCTGCGGTCGCCCGAACCTACCTGGCTTTTGCGCTCGTCCGCCTCTGCCTCCGCCGCCTTGCTTTGGTAAAGCTCAAGCAGCCTGCTTTTGAGCACGCGCATGGCCTTGTCGCGGTTCTTATGCTGGCTGCGCTCGTCCTGGCACTGCACCACAAGCCCCGTGGGTATATGCGTAATCCTTATTGCGCTTTCGGTTTTGTTAACGTGCTGTCCGCCCGCGCCGCCGCTTCGGTATGTGTCTATCTGCAAATCGTTGGGGTTTATTTCAACCTCCACGTCCTCTGCCTCCGGCAGTACCGCAACAGTCGCCGCGCTCGTGTGTATGCGCCCCTGCGATTCCGTTTCCGGCACGCGCTGCACCCTGTGCACTCCGCTTTCAAACTTCATGCGGCTGTATGCGCCCTTTCCCTGAAGCGAGAGCACAACTTCCTTCACGCCGCCCTTTTCCGTGTAGTTTTCGTTCATAAGCTCGGCCTTGTAGCCGTGCCGCTCGGCGTAGCGGGTGTACATGCGCAGAAGATCCGCCCCGAACAGCGCCGCTTCCTCGCCGCCCGTGCCCGCGCGCACTTCTATTATAACGTCCTTGTCGTCGTTGGGATCCTTGGGCAGCAGCATAACCTTAAGCTGCTCGCTCAGTTCATGCTCCTTCGCGCTCAGCTCGTTAAGCTCCTCGTGTATCATTTCGCGCATTGCTGCGTCGTCCGCTTCCTCCAGCATGGCCTTGCAGCTTTCTATTTCCGCATCCGCCGCCATGTATTCGTCGTATGCGTTCACTATGTCCGTCAGCCCCGCCTGCTCCTTGCTCAGCTCGCGGTAGCGGTTCTGGTCACCTATAACCGCGGGGTCGCTCAAAAGCGCCGTAAGCTGCTCGTATCTTTCCTTTATTCCCTTAAGCTTCTCCAGCATAAATCTCGCTCCGTTCAATCATGTGTATATCTTCCCTTTCGCCTATACATACCGCCGCAACGTGGTCGTATGCCTTCTGCATCGCCCTCAGCACGCTTTCGTCCATGCCCGCGTCGTTTGCCATGGCTCCGTTTTCAATAAAGCATGGCAGCGTCCTGTGAATTTCCCTGCCGCCGTCCGCCGGCACTGCCCTGCAGCAATACAGCGGCAGGCACGCAAGCTCTTCGCACCTTACCCCGTTTTCGTCCCTGGTTATCCTTATCCGCGCGAATACACCTATTTTGGCATGCTCCTGCGACATATTGGATATGAAGTTCCCAAGCGAATACACAACCGGCACCCTTATCGCCCTGCCGTCTCGTTCCGCGTCTATCCATTCCATGGGCTGCGGGCAATGCGAATGCGCGCCTATTATTGCATCCGCGCCCCAGTCTATCAGCTTCGCCGCAAACCGGCGCTGGGATTCGTCCTCCGTACTTTGATGCTCATAGCCCCAATGCACCATTATGATTATAAACTCCGCACCCGCCCCCGTGCAAGCCGATATTTGACTTTTTACCATTTCTTCGGTAAGCCGCGTAAGCGCAAAGTCCCTGTTTTCGGCGTCTATCTTGGGCGCGGTGCCGTTGAGTATCTGCGTTGCGCCCACCAGGCCTATTTTTATGCCGTTTTTTATAATTATGCACGGCGTAAGGAAGTCCTCCATGCTAAGCGCCGTGCCCGCGGTTTTTATTCCCGCCGCCCTAAGCACGTTTATCGTGCGGAAAAGGCCCGCGTCGTCGCGATCCATGGCATGGTTGTTGGCGGTGGTAACGGCGTCTATCCCCGCATCAAAAAGGTTCTTCGCCAGCTCGTCCGGCGCGCTGAAGCTTTGCATTGGCGGATTGGTGGGGTTCGGGTTTTCCTCCGTCGCGGGCGCAATCGTTTCGCGCGGCTGCGTATAGCCCGCCTCCTCCCCGCCGAACGTGCCTTCAAAGTCCGCGCACATTATGTCCACCGATTCAAACACGCTCTTCATCGGCAAAAAGCTTTCCGTAAAATCGTAGCCCGTTTCGGTTTTCGCGTCCGCTATCTGCCGTGTCATCATCAGTATGTCCCCAACGAAGCCGACAGTAGCCTCCTGCACGGCCGGCGTAGGCTCTGGCGTTGGTTCGTTCGTGGGTTCGGCCGTGGGCGTGGGCGCAGGAGCCGGTTCGACCGGCGCGGCTGTTTCATTTGCCTGTGTTGCCATGGGCGCGGGTACGGTAACATATTCCTGCGGCCCGGCCGCGCAGCCCGCCGTTGCCGCCGCCAATACAAGCGCCGCAATTATAATGAAGCTTCGCTTTACCATTCCTTTATCACCGCCCGCTCTATGCCGCAAACGTCCTTAACTATCCGCGCCCCGCCGAGCATTTTTGCCACTTCCTCTGCCTGATATATGCCAACCTCCAGCGCAAGCGCACCGCCATCGTTAAGTCTTTGGGCATAGTCCCGCGCAATGCGGCGATAGAAATCCAGCCCGTCCTCCCCGCCGTAAAGCGCATTTGCCGGTTCAAACGTAAGCTCCCGCTGAAGTGACGCCATATCGCTCGCCGTAAGGTAGGGCGGGTTGCATACAATTATGTCGTACTTATCCGCAATTCCATCAAGCATGTCGGTTTTTATCGTGCGTATGCTTACGCCGTTTGCCTCCGCGTTTTCGCGGCAAAGGCTCAGCGCGGCTTCGCTTATGTCCGCAAGGGTAACTTCTGTGCCGCAGATATTCGCTATGCTTATGCCTATGCAGCCCGACCCCGCGCATAAATCAAGGCAGGTTTTGTATCCGCGCCGCTTTATCAACGCGATCGCTTCCTCGCAAAGCGTCTCCGTATCCTGCCGCGGTATCAGCGCACGCGCATCCGTTTTGAACCTGAGTCCCATGAATTCCCAAAAGCCAAGTATGTATTGCAGTGGCTCTCCCGTTTTTCGGCGTAAAATATATTCCTGCAATTCAGCGTACTGTTCGCCGTTCATTTCTTTATTTACATTTGGCGCAAGCTCCGCACGGCTTCCAATGCCCAATGAATGCATAACAAGCTCGCGCGCTTCGATTTCCGCCTCCTCGTGGGCCACGGAGCGCAGTTCATCCGCAGTTTGGCGCAATATCCGATTTACCGTATACCGGTATTCCATGCTAAAAATCCTCGCTGTATTCTATCGCTTTGCCTATGCTGAACAGATATATGTAGCTTTGGCGCACCTCTCGCCCCGTGAGCCGCTCCAGCGCCGTTTTATACAGCCTAAGCTGTGCAAAATGTTTCTTTGCAGCGTCGTATGCGCTGTAATTTTGTGCAACTCTGTCCGTTTTGTAGTCTATCAGCACCCATTCGCCGTTTTCCGTAAAGCAGCAGTCTATAACGCCCTGCAGCAGCACCGTCTCGTCCGTGTCCGCGCCCAGCAGCTCCCTCGCCCCTATGCGCAGATTGAACTCAACCTCCCGCCGCACGGTTTTCGCGCGCAGCAGTCTCTGCCCAAGTTCTCCGCTAAAGAACGCCGCAATGTTCCGCGCCGGCACCGCACCGGCAACGGTCTCGTCCATAAGTCCGGCTTTGACCAAGTCTTGCGCAAACTCCGCAATGCTGCGCTCCGTAATGGGCTTATCCAGCGGCAGCCGCCGCATTATTTCGTGCACAGCCGTACCGAACTGCGCCGGGGCAACGTTTTCCTCCCGCGCAAAGCTTGGCGCATCGGTCAGCTCCATCTGCTCCCCGCCGCTCAATGATGTTACGGACAGCTTCGTCGGCAGCTCCACGTCCGCCGCGTGCGCATATGTCCGCGTGAAGAATCCGCCCGGCTTTTTATCGGCATGCGCCAGTGCGTCCCGCACAAATTCGTTATACTTGCCCTCGTCCATCCGTCCGCCACCCGGCATCGCCAGCGGAGCGGGTTCGCAGCGCGCATAAATATGCACATCCGGCTCAAATACTGGCTTCAGCCCGTATTTTGCCCGTATTTCGTTGCCGCTTTTGGAGTTTAGTATATGCCCGAGCAGCCATGCGGCGAAGCTTTTTTGCATAATTATGCTGCTCTGCGTCTGCGGCGCAAGCGCGCCGTTCACAAGCTTTGCCCCGTCCTTTGCCGCGCAAAGCATTATCAGCCGCTCCCTCGCGCGCGTCATGGCAACGTAAAGCACGCGCATTTCCTCCGCCGTGGCCTTTGCCGAAAGGGCTGCCGTTATGGCCTCGTGCAGAAAGGATTTTCGCTTTAGCTCACCCGATATAAGCCGCGCGCCTATGCCAAGCTCCTTTTCGCAGACCAAATCGTCCATGCCCTCCCGCACGAAGCCCGAATTAAGCCCGCCTATTATAACACACGGAAATTCAAGGCCCTTGCTTGCGTGTATGCTCATTATGCTTACAACGTTTGCCCCGCCCGTCTGCGGCGCGCCGTAAACATTGGCCGCGGATACCTTTTCCATGTAGCTTAGGAACCCGCCAAGGCTCCTTACCCCCGCCGCGGCGCAGCCCCGCGCACGTTCGCACAGCGCTTCCAAATTGGCCTGCCGCTGCCTGCCGCCCGGCATCGCCGCGCAGTATTCGCCGTATCCCGTTTCGTCCAGCAGCATTCCTATCAGCGCCTCTGCGCCCAGCAGCTTGGCCTCCTGCCTGTAATATTCCAGCTTATCCATAAACCGCTTTGCCTTTTGCCCAAGCTCGCCGCCCGCTGCCGCCGCGGCGTTCACGCGGTCTATCCATGCCCAGTCCTCCTCCCGCTCCGGCGGGGCGGGGAAGTCCGTTTTAAGCGCAATAAGCTCCCTTTCGTCAAAGCCGCCTATCGGGGAGCGCAGCACCGCCGCCAGCGGAATATCCTGCCTGCGGTTATCTATAATGCGCAATAGATCCATGAATACGCGCACCTCTATCGCATCGAAGTACCCGTCCGACAGCAGCGCATACGCCGGCACGCCGTTGGCCGCAAGGGTACGCATCCATGTTTCCGCGCTGCCCTTATAGGAGCGCAGCAGCACGGCAAAGTCGCTGTATTTAAGCGGCCTTTCCTCCCCTGTGGCAGCGTCGGTAATGCGCTCTGTGTCCATCAGCTCGTGTATCCTTCGCGCCGCTGCTGCCGCTTCAACCGCCGCGGTATCCGTCTCCGTTTCTTCCGCGTCCGCCTGAGCGTCCATCATGTCCAGCAATATGAACTCCGCGCGTGTCTCGTCCTCCCCGCCGTCGTTGCGGCCGATCTTCAGCGCCGCTTCGTCGTCGTATTCTATCTCCCCCGCTTCGCGGTGCATAATGCGCCAAAACAGGCTGTTCACCGCGTTTATCACTCCGCACGCGCTGCGGAAATTATGGTTTAGGCATATAAGCTCCCCGCCGTTTCCGCGTTGGTAATCCGCATACCGCTGCATGAACAGCGCAGGCTCCGCCAGGCGGAAGCGGTATATGGACTGCTTCACGTCCCCTACAAGGAACGTTGAGCCGCTTGACGCTATGCTTTTCAGTATGCTTTCCTGCACGGTGTTGCAGTCCTGATATTCGTCCATAAAAACGTGCTTAAAGCGGCGGCTGTATTCCTCCCGCGCTTCGGGAATTTTCAGCACGGCTAAGCATTTGTGCTCCATATCGCCGTAGTCTATGCAGCCCGCGTCAAGCTTTTTCTGCGCATAGCGCTCGTCCAGCTCCTTTATAAAGCCGCAAAGTTCGGCTATAAGCGGCCTGTGCAGCCGCATCGTTTCAATATAATCCCCTTCGCACCAAAATTCGCGCTCCGCCTTTATGGCTTCCTTCAGCTTTGTGCGCGCGGTATCCGCCGCCATGCGGAGGGGGCCGCTAAGCCCGCCCCAATTTATGCGCCCTTTGCCGAACGCGAATGCTTCAAGCGCGGCGGCAAGCTCCGCTGCGTTTGTGCATAGCAGAAGCGAGCGCGCGGTAAGCAGCTCCCCGTCTATAAACGCCGCGGGCTTTTCCGCGCCGTCCTGCATCAAATCATTACGGGCGGCTTGCAGCGCGTCGCACCGGGCGGAAATATTGGCAAGGCTTTTTTTCATAAGCCCCGCCGCCGCGCCCGAACGCAGCAAGGCTTCTTCGCTGTCCGCGTCGTATTGCGAAAGCGCGCCGTCAAGCCATGCGTAAGGTTCTATCTGCGAACGGGCAAAATCATAAACGGAGTATATCGCGTCCTCCGCGGCCTCATCCCCGCCAAGCCCCTCCATAAGCAGATTGAAGCTGCCGCCGCCCAAGGCGTAGCGGTCCTCCACCAGCTCATCATACGCATTCTGCCGCAGTATTGCCGTTTCCCCCGCATCCGCCACGCGGAACGCCGGGTCAAGCCCAGCAAGGTTGAAATGCCTTCTTAATACCTGGGTGCAGAATGAATGCAGCGTGGATATGCTTGCCGCGCTCACTCCGCGCGCCGCCCGGTAAAGCTTTTCCGCTTCTTCGCCGTTCGCCTCCGCCGCCGCACGGGCAAGGCTTTTTTCTATTCGCTTTTTCATCTCCGCCGCCGCCGCGTTTGTAAACGTTACGCACAGCACAGAATTTATGCTTTCCCCGCCGCGTATAAGGCGCACTATGCGCGCGGTCAAAACGGCGGTTTTGCCGCTGCCCGCGCCCGCGCTTACGAGCAGATTGCCATCGGCGTTTATTGCGCGCTGCTGTTCAGCGGTCCAGTTGGGCATGGCTGACCTCCTCCAAAAAATCGTCCTTTTTTATAATGCTTGCCCGCCTGTATTTGCAGCAGGGCAGCGTTGCATCGAACCCGCACACGCTGTTGTAATCGCACATTGAGCATTCGTCATATCCGCGCTTATCAATAAGCGGATATGCTTGTGCGTAGCCTTTGGCTATTTTATAGGCCGTCTGTCTCGCCCTATCCACGGCAAAGCTCACCGTGCCTTTAAGCTGCTCCTCGCTCAGTCTCCATCCGCTCCGCGCCGTGGGCTGCACGTCCTCCCCGCCGCCGAGTTCAATAAGCTTGGCGTCGTTTAGGCATGCCCCGCGCAGCCTGAATTCCTTCAGTATGCGCGCGCCAAAATCGTCATCCCTGCCGCCCGAGTTGATTATGCCTTCATGCACGGGCAGATAATACATGCCCGCCGCGTGCTCGGCTGCGCCCGCGGCCTCTATCGCGGCAATATAGAGCGGAAGCTGGAGCCGCTTGCCGTCCGCAATGTCCGCGCAGTCGAACGCGGAGCCGGATTTGCTTTTATAATCTATAACGCGGACGAACTTTTCGCCCGAATCGGAGGTATAGCTGTCTATGCGGTCTATCCTGCCGCTGAGTATATATCTTCCGCCGCCGGGCAACTCCAATATAAGCTCCGGATAGCGCTTGCCCGTGCCGAATTCAACCTCCGTGCCGCTTATGCTGAATTCCCCGCGCCTTAGCTGCTCCACTACCGCATACGCCGTGGCCTTCACCCGCCGTATAAGCCGCGCCGCGGCCGCGCGGCCGCGCGCCGTGTCCATAAGCACGCCGTTGTTATGCTGCGCTATAAGCTTGGGCAATATTGAATCGAGCAATGTTTCAAGCTGATCGTTCGTTATGCTGCCGTCCCCTTTGCCCATGGCAATAAGCTCCTTCGTGAGCAGAGACATGGCCTCGTGGCAGAAAAGCCCTTCGTCCGCCTTGCGTTCGCGGTATTCCTTGCGCGGGGTCAGCTTCAGCCCCACCGATGCGAAATGCTTGAACGGGCAGCCGTTGAATTTTTCTATTGATGTTATGCCCCCGCTGAGCCGCGCGCCGTAAAGCCTGTGCGCCGCGTCCTCCCCAAGCGGCTCCGCCGATACGCTTGGGAACAATGCAGAAGGCAGCGAAGCAAGCTTTCGGGCATACTCGCTGTCTTTATGCAGCGCGGCGTAAAGCTCGCCCGCGCGCGCATCAATATGCCCGTTTTCAACGCCCGTGCGCAGGTGCTTTATAAGCGCGCTGTATGCGCTCGGCGCGGTGGAAGCGGATTCTTCCTCTATATCGGTTTTTATCGAAACATCGCCGAACATGTCCGCAATGCGGTCCATCAGCTCGCACGGGGTGGCCGTGTCGCTCCCGCTGCCCATTGTGTATGAAAGCCAAAGCTTATCCGTGGGCTTTGTAACGGCGCCGTAAGCATCGCCGAATTCCTTATCGTTAAGCTGAGCCGTGCTTGGCATTTCGCCTAAGCCCATTTGGGCAAGGGAGGCGCGCTCCTCGTCGTCTATCATGCCGTCGTCCCCGTAAACGGCGGGAAAATGCCCGTTTGCCGCGCCCAGTATTATAAGCGCGCGTATGCTGCGTGCCTTGCTGCGGCCAAGGCTGCCCAGCAGCAGCTGATCCGCCGCCGATGGTATAACGCCCACCTCGTATGCGTCAATGCCTTCTTTATATACGGAGGTGAATTTGCGGTTGGATATTTTTGCGTCCCCCAAAATGGCGTGCATCTGCTCCATAACGGTTATAAGCAAATTATATACCTGCGCCGTTTCGTCCGCGCGTTCCAGCCTGCCCTGCGCTTTCAGCCGCTCCGCCTCCGCAGTGAGCTGCTCCCGCAGCGATATATCCACAGTATACTGATAAAGCGCGCGCACCTTTTCCGCCGCAGTAGGCGCATCCTTCAGGGCCTCGCTCAGCTTTTCAAGCGGACCCATAACAATGCCCCTGGCTTCCTCTGCCGCCGCGGGTGCGCCTTCGCCAAAGGGGGATTTGAACGCGCTGCCGCGTATTCCGCGCGCAAGGGCATAGTTTTCAAAAATCTCCGCCTGCTCTGCATTAACGCCGCACAGCCCCGTTTTAACAAGGGCAAGCATATCCTCCCTTAAATAGCTGCCGCCTGCCGCGCGCAGGGCAAACAGCGTGGCCTCGCTTGCGGCGTAGCTTGCAAGCTTGCGCTTTGCATCGGTAAAAAACGGTATGTGCCGCTCCCTCAGCGCGCGCATCATGGGCTCAAGGTATTTGTCCGTATCGGATGCTATTATTGCAATGTCGCGGTATCGATATCCTTCGTCGATAAGCCGCTGCGCCTTTTCCGCCGCGGCAGTTACCTCCGCCTTAACATCCGTCGCGGCAAAAAGCTCAATCGCGCCGTTTGCCTCCCCGTCAAACTTATTATATGGGAATGCAAACCCCTCGCGCTCAAGGTGCCTCAGCGCCGCCGACGCATGGCGCGGCCGCTCATCGTCGGGCGTGATAAAGTCCGGCGCTATGCCGCGTTCTTCGCAGATGGAAAGTATTTTATTGAGTATTCGCCTGTCTGCCGAAAAAACGGCCTTATCGCGGCAATCGGGGGAAAGGTCGAGCCTGAGCGCAACGGTAACGTGCGGCGCGGCGTCTATAAGCGCGGCTATCGCGCCGTAAAGCCGCTTTGATATCATATCAAAGCCGTCTATTATAACGTGGCGCGAGCCAAGCTCGCTTTTGGGCAAAAGCTCCGAGAGCAGCCGCAGCGATTCCTCCGCATCCAGCGATGTACGCGCCATATATGCTTCGCTTGCGCCGTAAAGCAGCGCCAAATCGTGCAGCTTTGCGCCAAGCGGCGTATCCGTGCCCTTCTCGTTCGCCGCGTCCATAAGCGCGTCCGCCTCTATGCCCGCGCGTTTTGCCTCTATAAAAAAGCGGGCGCACTCGCCCGTGAAGCCGCCCCTGTGGTACACGCGCCCAAAGGAAATAAGCTTGGGCGCAAGCTCGTCCGCGCATTTGCGTATTACCATAAGGCGGCCCTGTTCGCTCATAAGCGTGCGCCGTTCGCCGAATTCATTCAGCACCCTCCGTGCAAGCGATGTGAACGAGAATACGTCCGCATCCCAAAGGCCGCAGCCCATCGTTTCCGCCAATGCCCGCTCCGTTTCAAACGTGAACTGCTCCGGCACTATATACAGCACCCGCTCGCCCTTTTTTATAAGCTCCGCAGCTATGCTCCTTAAATACCGGCTTTTTCCGCTGCCGGAGCGGCCGGTAAGTATGCTCACCCGTCCCATGCGCATAACCCCTTTCCGCTAAAATATAAGCCTTAGAACCTTTCCGTATGTAGCGGGAAATAGACCACCTTGCCGTCCTCGCGCCGGCTTTCAAACAGGGTGAAGCCCATAACGGTCATGCTGGCGTTGGGCGAAAGGTTTTTAAGCTCCATAGTGGCAATTTCATCATGCTCCACGTTTCGGCCCAATGTTATATGCGGCGTGAAGCGCTTGCGTTCGCGGGAAAAGCCGTTATCATACAGCGCGCTTTGCAGCGATTCATAAAGCGCGTTGAGCTCATCAAGCTGCCCCTTCACCTCCAGGAAGGAGGTTTTCTTCCCGCCCTTGTCAAAGCAATCGTATTTGCCAAGATGCAGCGTAAACGGCCGTATGCCGCGCCCGGCCTCGTGCATGGCGGCGACCGCGCCCTGAAGATCGCGGCTCTCGCCTATGAAATGCAGCGTTATATGAAAATTGTTCGCCGGCACGAACCTGCCGCCGCAGCTTAGCTGCTTCAGCTCCTTCTGTATTCTTGTGACCTCCGCCTTAAAGGAGCGGGGCAGATCTATTGCGATAAACAGCCTCATCAGCCTATCCTCCCTGAATTTTATGCTGAATTATATTATCCCATGAAACCGCCCCGCGCGCAAGGGAAAAGGGAGCGGCGCGGGAAAATATCTCCTTCGTGTATTGACATAATTCGCGCTGTTCTGTAAACTCGTCGTATATCAAGTTACCGTACAGAGAGGCTATCATGGGCATATTTAATTTAGAAGATGTTCACTATTGGATATATTCGCCGGGCAACAACGCCGTTAACTGGGATGATTACTATGAACGCGGCATAATGGCTATTGAGCGGAACGAATTGGGTGACCTGTCGGCATATTCTTCCAAGGAAGAAATGCGGCGGCAGATGCAGAAAGCGATAGACCCGACGCGCTCGTTCACTCATTCCGCACTTGAAACATGGCAATTTGTACACGAAATAGAAATAGGCGATGTTATAATAGCTAAAAAGGGAAAGCATACCATAATCGGGCGCGGCATAGTCACATCCCGCTACCGCTACGATAAAGATGCGGCGGGCTGCAAAAACATACGCAGCGTAAAATGGACTCACCGCGGCAAATGGGAGCATCCCGGCGAAGCCGTGACAAAGCCCCTTACGGACATTACGATGTACGGAGGATACGTTGCGGACATAAAGAAAATATTCAGCGAGGACGATATTACCGATATCATATTGCAGCGTGAAGAGTATACCCCGGAGGATTTTTTAAGCGAAGCATACATAACCCGGCAGCAGTATTCTGATATACTGGATCTGCTTAACATTAAGCGAAACATAATATTGCAGGGCGCGCCGGGCGTTGGCAAAACGTATATAGCCAAAAAGCTTGTCCAATCCATATTGGATAAGGAGAGTGCCGGCGGTACTGAGTTTATACAGTTCCACCAAAGCTATTCCTATGAGGACTTTATAGAGGGCTACCGCCCCACCGAAAGCGGCTTCGAGCTGAGGAAGGGCGTATTCTACAAATTCTGCAAAAAAGCCGAGACAGACGCAGAACGCCCGTATTTCTTCATAATAGATGAAATCAACCGCGGCAACCTGAGCAAAATATTCGGCGAATTGTTCATGCTTATAGAAAGCGACAAGCGCGGGCAGCAGATGCGGCTTTTGTATTCCGATGAACTGTTCAGCGTGCCCGAAAACGTGTATATCATAGGCATGATGAACACCGCAGACCGCAGCCTTGCCATGCTGGATTACGCGCTGCGCCGCCGTTTCGCCTTCGTTACCATAAACCCCGCGTTCGATTCGGACGGATTCATCAAGTATCAAAAAAGCCTTGCAAACACCATGTTCAACAGGCTTATAGACTGCGTAAAGGAGCTGAACGCCGCCATTGCCGCCGATGACGCGCTCGGCGAAGGCTTTTGCATAGGGCATAGCTATTTCTGCAATATCCAGCCCGACAGTCAGCCCGACCTTTCATTCATCGTGGAATACGAAATACTTCCGTTGATAAGCGAATACTGGTTTGACGATAGGCCCACCGTCAATAAATGGGCGGATAGACTACAAGGAGCAATACGGTGATACCGATACAAAACATATACTATATGCTCTCGTATGCTTTTCGCGCTCTGCGCGAAAAAGGATACCGGCGTATGGCAACAGAACCGTTCGCCAATTCTGCCGAACTTTGCGCGGCAATACTCTGCCGCGGGATATCGGCGCAGCTTAAACGCGGCTTCCAAAGGGAGTATATACCGTTTACGGAGCCGCTCACAGCCGTGCGCGGCAAAATAGATATTACCGGTTCACTCAAGAGCAATTCCATGCTTAGGCGGCAGCTTGTGTGCGATTTTGACGAATACTCAATAAACACATATAAAAACCGCATACTCAAATCAACCCTCGAACTTCTGATAACGGCGGATATATCCAAACAGCGCAAGCATGAAATTCGCAATCTTCTCATGTATTTTGGCGATGTTGATACCATTGACATGCACTCGGTAAATTGGCATTTGCAGTATTATCGCAACGATGAAGAATATCAAATGCTTATTTCAATATGCTACTTGGTTGTAAAAGGTCTGCTGCACTCCGCGCAGTCGGGTTCGCTTAAACTTGCGGAGTTTGATGAACCACAGATGGCAAGGCTATACGAAAAGTTCATTTTGGAATACTATCGCAAGGAGCATCCTGAGTTAAAGGTCGCCTCATCGCAGATTGAATGGGCGTTGGATGCCCCTAACGTTCATCTTCTGCCGCAGATGCAATCCGATATTATGCTGTCCCGCGGCACAAAGACGCTCATTATAGATGCAAAATTCTATAATCAAATCATACCGCCATCCCCATACGGGGCAACCGCCCTGCGGTCAAGCCATCTTTATCAGATGTTTGTATATGTAAAAAATCATGCCGCGCAGGGCGGCGATGTATCCGGCCTGCTGCTATATGCAAAAACGGACGAGCAGCCTTCCATCGATGAAGCGTTCAACATGAGCGGCAATTTGATATGCGCAAAAACGCTCAATCTGAACTGCGACTTCTCTGAAATATCAGCGCAGTTGGATGAGATTGTGAAAAAGTTTTTCATGTGATGAAATTGGAAGATAGGTAGCTGCCGGATACTGGGCCGCTTCGCTGCATCCCGCACAGCGGACGCTCAGCTTCTGCCCCATCGCCTGCCAACCATATAAGCATAGGAGGCAAAAAGTTAGGAATCGGTCCCGGCTCTGCGCACAAGGTCGTTGCGCGTTGGCGCAGGGGCGCCTGCCTTCAACTCCCTGTGCTTGAGTTGCTCCGTTTCGCTGCATCGTCCACAGGACGCGCTCAACTGCGCAATGTCGCCGGCCAACTTGGCGGGGCAAGACAGGCCCGGGAAGATAGAGAACAACAGAATGGCAAAGAAAAAGAACGGTCCATTTGGACTGTTCTTTTCTTTGGTATCCGGCAGCTACCTACAGCTAATCCTACCGTATCGTTCGCACTGAGCCACTGATATACGAGCAAGTACCCAGTAGGTCCTCAGTTCACAATAGTCGCCTTGCGGCGCTGCCGCTTGCAATGCTCCTTTGTTCACTGGGCATCCGCTTCGCTTCATCCCGCGCAGCGGGCGCTCAACTCCTGCCCCGTCGCCAGCCAACTTGGAGACTCGTGGCCTGGGAAGAGAAATAAATGTCAAATAGCACAAAAACAAACAGCACGCTTTTGCGTGCTGTTTGCCTTTGTGGTATCCGGCAGCTACCTATCTTCCCGGGCCGTCGCCAGCCAAGTATTGTCGGCGTACAAGGGCTTAACTTCTGTGTTCGGGATGGGAACAGGTGGAACCCCTTGGCTTAACCACCGGAATGGTTATGGTGTGTTTTCAACGCACCTTGAAAACTGCATTGCTTTTCAATTCGCTTCGATCAAGCCCTCGACCTATTAGTACCGGTCAGCTCCGTACATTACTGCACTTCCACCTCCGGCCTATCAACCATGTGGTCTTCATGGGGTCTTACTCCTTTCGGATGGGAGATCTTATCTTGAGGTCGGCTTCACGCTTAGATGCCTTCAGCGTTTATCCGATCCGCACTTGGCTACCCAGCTGTGCCGTTGGCACGACAACTGATTCACCCTTGGTGCGTCCATCCCGGTCCTCTCGTACTAAGGACAGCTCCTCTCAAATCTCCTGCGCCCACGATGGATAGGGACCGAACTGTCTCACGACGTTCTGAACCCAGCTCGCG
>OLNF01001952.1_pt1 | contig 16950 bp, 16 predicted proteins | sample 1673061 | NCBI WGS metagenome assembly OLNF01 (sample SAMEA3136751, study PRJEB25190) | human gut metagenome | reverse complement strand
TTCAGCTGGCAGGAAAGAAACGTATGCAGGTACAGGCATTTTTACTTGGATATCAGGTAGAAGCAGGTATGAAATTAGGAGAGTAATTGATGGAGAATCCAAGAGAATGTGCATTGGATGTGCTTATTAAAGTTGATAAAAAGGAAGAATTATCCCATATAGCGATCAGCAATGTTTTAGAAAAATACCAGTTTTCAGAAAAAAGAGACAGAGCCTTTTTTACAAGATTGGTGGAAGGAACACTAGAACGTCAGATTACGATCGATTATGTGGCTGATCAGTTTTCAAAAACAAAGATCAGAAAATGCAAACCTTTAATCAGAGCATTGCTTCGCATGGGAATCTACCAGATCCTTTACATGGATCAGGTACCAGATTCAGCAGCATGTAATGAGGCAGTAAAATTAGCAAAGAAGCGAGGATTTTCAAGATTATCAGGCTTTGTAAATGGAGTACTCCGCAATATTTCAAGAAAAAAAGAAACGATCAGTTATCCAAAGAAGGACAAGAATCTTGTAACATATTTGTCTGTGACCTATTCAATTCCAGAATGGATCATAAAATTCTTTATGAAAACATACGACGATGAGACAGTGGAGAAGATCATAGAATCTTACTTAGAAGACAAAAAGACAACACTGTGCTGCCTTATGAGCAAAGGCGGCAAAGATGTGATCCGTAAGGAATTAGAAGAAGAGAATGTCACAGTAGAAGACGGAGAACTGATTGAAAATGCAGTGAAGATTTCAGATTATGATTTCTTATACCGACTGAGAGCATTCCGTGAAGGAAAATGCTATGTGCAGGATGAAAGTTCCATGTTATGTGCAAAGTTAGCTGGAGCAAAAGAAGGACAGTTTGTAATGGATCTTTGCAGTGCACCAGGAGGAAAATCCTTGTATACAGCTGATCAGATGAAAGGCAGTGGGCAGGTATTATCAAGAGATCTGACAGAATATAAGACAGATCTGATCGAAGATAACATTGAGCGCATGGGATTTACCAATATGGAAGCAGAAGTATTCGATGCGACAATTTTGGACGAAGAACATATCGAAGCAGCAGATGTAGTGATCGCAGATGTTCCATGTTCTGGTCTTGGGATCATGGGTAAGAAAAATGATATCAAATACCATATTTCTGAAGATGGAATGAAAGATCTTGTAAAACTTCAAAGAGAAATTCTTACAAATGCAGTACAGTATGTAAAACATGGAGGAACTTTGATCTACAGCACATGTACGATCAATCCAGAAGAGAATGAAAAGAATATGCAGTGGATAATTAATAATTTTGATTACGAAGCTGTGGATATCACAGAAGAATTGCCAAAGAATCTAAAGATTGAAACTGCAAAAGATGGATATATCCAGCTGCTTCCGGGAGTTCATCCATGTGATGGATTCTTCATAGCAAAATTAAGGAGAAAATAATTTTATGGATTTAAAATCAATGACTCTTATTGAGATGCAGGAATATATGGAATCGATCGGAGAGAAGAAATTTCGTGCCAAACAGGTATACGAATGGTTTCATAAACATCTTGCACTATCTCTTGATGAGATGAATAATATACCAAAGAAATTAAAAGAAAAAATAGAGCAGACACAGGATGTTTATGGAGTCAAACCAGTCGATTGTTTTATATCAAAGATTGATGGAACCAGAAAATATCTGTTTGAATTATATGATGGGAATATCATTGAAAGTGTATTGATGAAATACAAGCATGGAAATTCTGTCTGTATTTCATCTCAGGCAGGTTGCAGAATGGGATGTAAATTCTGTGCATCCACACTTGGTGGATTAGACCGAAACCTGACACCATCCGAGATGCTTTCCCAGATTTATTATATCCAGAGAGATACAGGAGAAAGAGTTTCCAATGTTGTGATGATGGGAACAGGGGAACCGATGGATAATTACGACAATGTGTTAAGGTTTTTAGAATTGATCACATCTGAGAATGGATTAAATATCAGTCAGAGAAATATCACGATCTCAACATGTGGAATTGTTCCAAAGATCAAAGAATTAGCTGAAAAACATTTGCAGATCACATTAGCAATCTCTCTTCATTCTCCAAATGATGAAATGAGACGAGGACTTATGCCAATTGCTATGAGATATTCGATCAATGAGTTGTTAGATGCATGCCATTACTATTTTAAAGAAACAAATCGAAGAATGACATTTGAGTATAGTCTGGTAGCCGGTGTGAATGATCAGCCGGTACATGCACAGGAACTGGCGTCAAGATTAAAAGGTTTTCCATGTCATGTAAACCTGATTCCAGTTAATCCGATCAAAGAGCGTGATTTTAAGCAATCTATGCCGAAATCCGTTATGGAATTTAAAAAGATACTTGAAAAAAATCGTGTAAATGTTACCATAAGAAGAGAAATGGGCGCAGATATCAATGCGGCCTGTGGACAGCTTAGAAGAAAAAAACTGCAGTCAAGATTGTAAAGGAGAACGATATGCGATCCGTAGGGGCTTCACATATAGGCAAGGTAAGGACAGAGAATCAAGATAGGATTTTCTTTCATGACCAGCCTGTTGGAAACTTAAAAAATCTTTATATCGTGGCAGATGGAATGGGAGGACACCGTGCCGGTGGGCATGCCTCCTCTTTTGCAGTGGAACGATTTGTACAGCTGATCGAGGAATCGAAACAGACCGATCCAATCGAATTAATGAAATCATCCATTGCGTCTGTGAATCAGGAAATGATCGCAGAAAGCCAGAGTAATGAAGAATATAGGGGAATGGGAACAACATTCGTTGCAGCAACCATCTCTGATGGCAAAGTAACGGTTATGAATATTGGTGATAGTAGATTATATTATGGAAATCAAGAATTAACACAGATTACAGTGGATCATTCTTATGTGGAAGAACTGATTCATGCAGGAATCATGGAAAGAGAGGAAGGAAGATTCCATCCAAAGAAGAATGTCATCACAAGAGCACTAGGTACCGTAATGGCGACACCAGATTTCTTTGAGTTTGATGCCAAAGATGGATATTTGCTTTTGTGCAGTGATGGACTTTCCAATATGATATCCGACGAAGAATTGAAGGAACTTCTTCTTGAGCACAGTCAGATTGCCAATAAGGTCAACCAGATGATCACCCGTGCGAACGAGTACGGAGGAAAAGACAATATTTCATTGGTAATTGTGGATTTAAAGAGATGAGGTGAATGATAGATGTTAGAGATTGGCACGATGCTGTCAGGCCGTTATGAAGTGCTAAAGCGCGTTGGAAGCGGTGGAATGGCAGACGTTTATATGGCGAAAGATCATAAATTAAACCGGAACGTCGCAGTGAAGGTTTTAAAAAGTGAATACGTAGAAGATGAGAAATTTTTAAAGAAATTCGAGACAGAGGCACAGGCAGTTGCAAGGCTGTCTCATCCTAATATCGTGAATGTATACGATGTTGGAATTGAAGATGGGATCAATTATATTGTTATGGAGCTTGCAGAAGGGATGACTCTGAAAGAATATATCCGAAGAAAAGGATATTTATCTCCGAAGGAGACGGTAGAGATTTCCCTGCAGATCGCGTCAGCGATCTCACATGCCCATAAGAATCATATTATTCATAGAGATATTAAACCACAGAATATTTTAGTTTCAGAGATTGGAAATGTAAAGGTCACAGACTTTGGAATTGCGAAGGCAACAAGCAGCAATACCGTTACATCAACAGCAACAGCGATGGGATCTGTGCATTACATTTCTCCAGAACAAGCAAAAGGAAGATTCTGTGATGAAAAAAGTGATATTTATTCTTTAGGTATCACGATGTATGAGATGGTAACAGGACATGTGCCATTTGATCATGAAAATGGTGTAACGATCGCATTGATGCATCTGCAGAATGAGATCACACCGCCAAGTCAGGTCAGAGATGGAATTCCAGACAGTTTAGAGAAGATCATTTTAAAATGTACAATGAAGAAGCCAGAAGACCGCTATCAGACAGCAGATGAATTGATCGCAGATCTGAAACTCGTGTTTGAAGATACTTCTGGTGAATATGTGGGAATTGTTCCAACGATCGATGATTCTCCAACGATCATGATCGATCAGAACGAACTGACACAGAGAATCCAGACAAATGATGACACACAGCCTGTGGAAGATTCAGATAGCAATGCATATCTGGAAGAGGATGATGAGGAAGAAGAAACAGGAATGAACTCAAAGATCGAGAAACTTGTCATTGTTCTTGCAGCAGTGGTAGGTGCGATCATTTTGATTTCTATTGTCGTATTTGTTGTCAAAAGTTCTGGATTATTCAAATCAGGAAAATCAACAACACAAAGTACGATCGCAGCAACAACAGAAGCCAAACATCACAATACTACAGAAAAATACACAGTTGATAATTATATCGGATTGTCTTTAGAAGCAGCTAGAGAGGCGATTGATAACAAGTTCAAGATCAACGTGACAGAAGAATATTCCGATACGTATGCAAAAGGACTGGTCATGCAGCAAGATCCAGAAAGCGATACGGAATTAGAAGAAGGAAAAACGATCAAGTTAGTTGTGAGCAAAGGACAGAAGATCGAGGATAAAGTTACAGTACCTGATGTGCGAAGTAAGACAAAGTCTGGTGCACAGAGTGAATTAAAAGCAGCAGGACTCAAAGTCTCAATAAAAGAAGCTTACAGTGATGATGTTGCGAAAGGAGAAGTTATCTCTCAGACTCCATCACATGGAAGCAAAGTTTCGAAAAATACAACTGTTGTGATTACAGTCAGCAAAGGCAAGAAGGAAGATCAGACGGTCAGCGTTCCAAATCTTCGTTATTACACGGAATCTGAAGCAAGTCAGGAACTGCAAAGATTCGGATTATCATTGGGAAGTGTTTTAACAGAATATAGTGACAGTGTGGAAAAAGGACTTGTCATTCGTCAGAGGATCAGTTCTGGAAGCAAGGTTAAGAAGGGAACAGCCGTTGGGATCTATGTCAGTCTTGGACCTCGTCAGACAGCGACAACAGCGGATGAAGAATCAACAACAACAGGTGAAGAATAAAGGAAAAGCAGGTGCAGGAGATATTTCATGCAAGGAAAGATCATAAAAGGAATCGCAGGATTTTATTACGTACAGACAGAAGATAAATTATATGAATGTAAGGCAAAGGGAATCTTCCGAAACAAGAAGATGAAACCGTTAGTCGGAGATAATGTAGAAATTGATATTTTAGATGAGACAGAGCAGGAAGGAAATATTACAAAGATCTATGAGAGACATAACGAGCTGATCCGTCCAGCTGTGTCAAATGTAGATCAGGCACTGATCATATTTGCAGCAAAGAATCCAAAGCCAAATTATAATCTGTTAGATCGTTTTCTGATGATGATGGAGAAACAGGATGTTCCTGTAATCGTCTGCTTTAACAAGGTAGATCTTGCAAAAGAAAAAGAACTGAAATTATTAGAGAAAGTCTACGAAAACTGTGGACATATCGTTCGTTTTATCAGCGTTAAGGAAGAAGAAGGAATTGACGAGATCAGGGAACTGATTCACGGTAAGACGACGGTTCTTGCTGGACCATCGGGGGTCGGAAAATCATCTTTGATGAATCTTCTGCAGCCAGAGGCACAGATGGAAACAGGGGAAGTCAGTGAGAAGATCAAGCGAGGGCGTCATACAACAAGACATTCAGAGCTGATATGTATCGAGAAAGATACGTATGTCCTAGACACCCCAGGGTTTAGTTCTTTATTCATTCATATGTTTGAAGAAGATGAGATCAAAGACTATTTTCAGGAATTCGCACCATATGAAGATGAATGCCGATTCCAGGGATGCAGTCATATACATGAACCAGACTGTGGAGTGAAAAAGGCATTGGAAGAAGGAAAGATCTCAAAGATCCGTTATGATAATTATGTAAATATTTATACAGAACTAAAAGAAAAGAGAAAATGGTAATGCGAGTATTGATTTTAACAGGCGGAACAGTCGAAGAAAATTTCGCGAAAGACTATATCAGTAAATGGAACCCAGATCAGGTTATTACAGCTGATAAAGGACTGCTTTATGCTAAGAGACTGAATATAAAACCAGATATTATTTTAGGTGATTTTGACAGTTGCAGTAAGGATATAATGCAAGAATTTTCAACAGACAAGAAGATTATCGTACCATGTGAAAAAGACGATACTGATACAGGACTTGCAATACAAAAAGCAATTGAGACAGGTGCAGATGAAATCCTTATGATAGGCGGAACTGGAACAAGACTCGATCATGTTATGGGCAATTTCGGACAGTTGTTTTACGCACACAGCAAAGGTGTGAAGGCAGAACTTGTTGATGCAAACAATCGTATCAGGGTTTTAAATCATGAAGATACAATATCAAAGAAAGACCAGTTTGGTAAATATGTATCTTTGATACCAATATATGAGGCACGAGGTGTCACACTAACAGGATTTAAATATCCATTAAAAGACCATACATTAGTGTTTGAGCAATCGCTCGCGATCAGTAATGAATTAGAAGCAGAAGAAGGAATTATTTCATTTAGTGAAGGAAAACTGCTTCTGATAGAAAGTAGAGATTGAGGTTATACAAGATGAAGAAAGAAAAAGTAACAACAAACAAAGTAACAAGTAAGCTTGAAAAGGTTCTCTGGGCTGTTCTGATCCTGATGTTTATCGTATCATTGATCGGAATGTTTTTAGGACAATATATGGATGGTAACGTATGCTATAAAATGTGTGTGATCATGACAGTATTAGCTGCCGCCATTTTATCAGCAGAACGTTTTTATTTTGGAAAAGAAATGGGAAGAGATATGCCAGAAGCATTTAAGATCGGTTACTGGCTGATCATCGCATGGGCAGTGATCTTACTGATCCACGCGGCAGGATTGGTATTTTTACCATTTTTAATGGAACTTGAATACAGAGTATTATGGGTAGTGGTTCCAACGGTCAGCTTATTATGGATGACAAGATATATCTTCGGAGACAACCTAGACTGGGATAAGACAGACAAGAAGGGTTGGAAAGAAGGAAGAATGAACTACTCTCAGAAGAGCAATAAGAAGAATATCGGGAGATAGAACATGAATTACAAACAGGCAAAGATCGCTGATTCAGCAAAAGTAGCAAAAGAAACTGTTTTAGTTGGGAATATTACTATAGGAGAAGAATCTACGGTACTGTTCTTTACAGCAATGCGCTGTGAAGGAGAAGAGTCTATTGTGATCGGAAATCAGAGTAATATACAGGAAAATTGTACGATCCATGTAGATGAAGGGAATAGTGTAAAAATCGGCGATGGAGTGACAGTTGGACATAACAGCGTGATCCATGGATGCCAGATCGGAGATAATTCCATGATCGGGATGGGATCTGTTGTTATGAATGGAGCAAAGATCGGTAATCACTGCTTGATCGGGGCAGGAAGTCTTGTAACACAAAATACAGTGATCCCAGATAGATCTTTAGTTATGGGAAGTCCAGCAAGAGTCAAACGTACATTGACAGAGGACGAGATCAAATATCTTGAGGGAAGCAGAGAAGAATATGTAGAAGTAGGAAAGCTGCTTCGAGAAGATGGGATACTTTAAGAATCAGTTAGAAATGGAAGGTATGGAATGAAACCTGGAATAAAAGATGTGGCAAAAGTAGCGGGAGTTTCTCCCACAACAGTATCCAGGGTATTAAATAACCGAGGATACATCAGCGAAGAAACAAGAAAAAAAGTATATGATGCTATGGAAGAGATCAATTATTATCCAAATGAGATTGCCAGAGCGTTGTTAAATAACAGAACGTATTTTGTCGGGGTTATCGTTCCTACTGTAACATCACCATTTCATGGAGAAGTTGTAGAACAGATAGAATATTATTTATCACAGAAAAATTATAAGATGCTTCTGTGTAACAGCAAAAATCAGATGGATACAGAGAAAGCCTATATTGATATGCTAAGACGCAATCAGGTAGATGGAATGATCGTTGGAACACATAACGCAGTCGTAGAGACATACTCCAAGTTAAAGATGCCAGTCGTAGGAATTGACCGTTATCTTGGAGAACATATTCCAGTCGTTTCATGTGATAACTATGCAGCAGGGCAGATGGCAACCAGACATTTGATCGATAAAGGATGTCAACACATTTTATGTATTCGAGGAAACAGTAAATTAAAGATGCCAGGTAACAATCGAAGTCAGGCTTATATTCAAGAGATGGAGAAAGTAGGGCTTCCTCAGATGATTTTAGAAGTACCGTTCATCATGGAGAATGTGGAGAAGCAAAAACTTATTTATGATATGTTAAATGCACACCCTGAGATTGACGGTATTTTTGCAGGAGATGATTCGCTTGCAGTGATCGCACTTCATGTCGCAAGGCAAAAAGGAATCAATATTCCGAAAGATCTAAAGATCATCGGAGTAGATGGAACAAAGCAGATTTTAGGATTTGTTCCAGAACTGACAACGATCCAGCAGCCAGTTAAACAGATTGCAAAGGTAGCGGTGGATAAGCTGATCGATCTGATCGAAGGAAAAACAGCAGAAAGCTGCATGGATCTTCCAGTAAAATTACTGGAAGGACAGACAACATAACAGAGAATAAAAAAGGAAGAGAAAATACTACTCTTCCTTTTTTGATGCCTAAAAATATGCTAGAACGTACAAAATAAGATAAGTTTTATGCAAAACTACCAAAAATCACCCAAATATTTTGTGCAAAAATTAATATGGTAACGATTGACATATGAAAACGATTGACATATAATAAAGCCATAGAAAGCAACAAGGTAAATCAAAGAAAGGATTAAATTATGTATCAGTTATATTATCAGCCAGAAGGTATTTGGGTAGGAGATATTATGCCTTATGGAAAAGAAGGTCAGTTTTATGTATATCATCAGAGAGATACAAGAAATCCAGGACCTTTTGGAGAACCATTCGGTTGGGCATTAGCAACAACAAAAGATTTTGTAGATTACAAAGACTATGGAGAAAGCTTAAAGCGTGGAACGGATGAAGAAGCAGATCAGTTCATCTATGCAGGAAGTGTTTTTGAAACAGAGGCAGGATTTCATGCATTTTATACAGGATATAATAGAGAATTCTTAAAGGCAGGAAAGACATCACAGACATTGCTTCACGCTACAAGCAAAGATGGGATCACATGGGAGAAATCGAAAGAAGCATTAGAGATTCCTCCACAGGAAGGATATGATAAGAGAAACTGGAGAGATCCATTTGTCCTATGGGATGAGGAAAGAGAAGAATATCTGTTGATTCTTGGAGCAAGAAAGGGAGAAGATAAGAGAAAACAGACAGGACGTCTCGTACATTTCACATCAAAAGATTTAAAGAAATGGGAATTTAAAGGAGATTTCTGGGCACCAGGAATCTACACAATGTTTGAGATGCCAGAGATCTTTAAGATGGGAGACTGGTGGTATCTTGTATTCTCAGAATACAGTGAGGGTAATAAAATCCATTACAGAAGAAGCAAGAACCTATACGGGCCTTGGGAAGCACCATTTGATGATGCATTTGACGGTAGAGCATATTATGCAGGACGTACAGCATTTGATGGAGAACGAAGAGTACTTTTTGGATGGGTGCCAACAAGAATCGATAACGATGACAAGAACGCATACTTGTGGGGAGGAACTTTCGTGCCACACGAAGTATTCCAGAAAGAAGATGGAACACTTGGGGTAAAACCGGTAGACCAGATGATGGAAGCATTCGATGGTTGGAAAGATTTATTTAACCCTTGTATGAAAACGATTGACACAAAAGAAGAAACACTTCTTTGTGAAGATACAGGAAGCATCGCAGCATTCAAAACAACTGTAAAATTTGAAGAAGGAACGAAAGAATTTTCTATCAGATTTTACAAAGATGAAGAAACAGAAGTTTCATATGAATACAGATTCTATGTGGAAGAAAATAAAGTTGTCTTTAACAAATGTCCAAATTATCCATGGTATCAGTGCTTTAACATTGGACTTGAGCGTCCAATCAAATTGGAAGCAGACAAAGAATATGAAATCTGTCTGATCATAGACCAGGATATTTCAACATTATATATTAATGGAACGGCATTAAATGCAAGATTATGTGATCATCCAGGAAATGGATTGGCACTGACAGTGACAGATGGTACACTAGAAGCAAAAAACACAAAAATAGCAACAAAAATAAACAAATAAAAAGAGAGAAATAAAGGAGACAAGTATAGATGGATTACAAAAAAATATCACAAGATGTGGTAGATCACGTTGGTGGGATCAGTAACATCAAAGGTGCGACACATTGTGTGACAAGACTTCGCCTGATTTTAAATGATGAAACAAAATATGACCGTAAAGCATTAGAGAATATCGAAGGTGTTAAAGGTGTCTTATTTAATAGTGGGCAGCTGATGATCATTTTCGGAACAGGAACAGTTAACAATGTCTATGATGCATTTATTGAATTAACAGGTGTCAAAGAAATGTCTCAGTCTGATGCCAAGGCAGAAGGAATGAGCAAGATGGGAAAATTACAGCAGGGATTCAAAGTATTCTCTGATATATTTATTCCGATCATTCCAGCATTTGTTGCAGCAGCGATCCTGACTGGTGTCAAAGCATTATTGACAGCCAATGGATTATTTGGATTAGAGGGATCCTTAGCAGATCAGAGCAAACTTGTTGCAGATATTGCAGAATTCTTAGCGATCATGGCAACAACATTTAATTATCTGCCAATCCTTGTAATGTATAGTGCTGTCAAACGATTCGGTGGGAATCCGATCCTTGGTATCTTAGTCGGAATCGTTATGGTACATCCAGATCTTGTAAACCGTAATACATTCGTATTAGACCCATCTGCCGCAAGTTACTGGCATTTCGGACCATTAGCAATTGCAAAAGTTGCATTCCAGGGTGGAGTATTCCCAGCAATCTTAACCGCATGGTTTATGTCTAAAGTAGAAAAGATCGCACAGAAATATGTACCAGCTGTGGTATCATTTGTATTCGTACCAACAATTACTATTTTCTTTGCAAACGTAGCATTATTTACAGTATTCGGACCAGTTGGAAATATGATCGGTAACGGATTAGCAGCAGTGATCGATGTTTTATACAACAGTTTCGGAGCATTTGGAGCATTTGTCTTTGCAGCGTTATTACAGCCATTAGTAGTTACAGGAACACATCAGGCGATTCAGGGAATTGAAGCAAATCTGATCGCTACGACAGGATTTAACTACATTCAGGGAATCTGGTCTGTATCGATCATTGCACAGGGTGGTGGAGCCATCGGAATGTACTTGTTAGCGAAGAAACATTCTAAAGACAGAGATATCGCAATGTCAAGTTTCATTCCAACATTAGTAGGAATTTCAGAACCAGCCATCTTTGCTGCAAACTTAAAATATTCCGTGATCCCATTTGTATGTTCTTGCTTAGGAGCTGGATGTGGAGGAGCATTCATGAAACTTGCAGGCGTAAGAGCCATTGGACAGGGATTAACAGGAATATTAGGACTTCTGATCGTAGTACCAAATAAATTAGTATTTTATGTCATTGGAAACCTGATCGCATTTATCGTACCAATCGTACTGATCGTTATTTATAATAAAACAAAAGGTGTTCCACATGGTGAAGAAGAGGAAGAAGCTGAATCTGCATTAACAATTGATGAGACAGCGAAAGTACCAGTCAAAGCAGTTGTTGACGGAAAAGTTATTGCGATTGAAGATGTAAAAGATGGAATCTTCTCTGAAAAAGTATTAGGAGACGGGGTGGGGATCATCCCAACAAGTGAAACAGTCTTAGCGCCGGCAGAAGGTGAAATCTGTACAGTGATGGAAGCTTCAAAACATGCCATCGGTGTCCGAACAACAAACAATAGTGTATTTCTGATCCATGTAGGAATCGAAACAGTATCCATGAATGGAGAAGGATTTGAATATCTTGTAAAGAAAGGACAACACGTGAAGGAAGGTCAGCCAATTCTCAAATTTGACAAAGCAAAGATTGAAGCAAAAGGATTAAATCCAGTCGTCGTATTTGTCAAAACGGATGAAGGTAACCAGACACCTGTGGCATTTAAGACAGGAATCAATGTCAAAGCAGGAAAAGACGTGATCGGGGAATAATATGAAATTTTTAGATGTAGAAAAATATACACCGATCCAAAAAAGCCATGAAGCATATTTAAAGGAGCTTATGGAGTATTGTAAAGATACTCCACGGCATCCATCCTATCATATTCATCCCCCATGTGGACTAGTGAACGATCCAAATGGACTGGCGTATTTTGGAGGAAAATACCATGTGTTTTATCAGTGGTTTCCATTTGGACCAGAACACGGAATGAAACACTGGGCACATGTGATCTCGAAAGATCTCGTAAAATGGGAATGGTCTGATCAGATGCTCATTCCAGATCAGGAATATGAGAAAAATGGATGTTATTCAGGAAATTCCATAGAAGCAGATGGTAAGCTTTATCTTTATTACACAGCAAACTATAAGACAGAACAGGGAAAGATCCCAAAACAGGCAATGGCAGTTATGAACAGTGATGGTACAATTCTTAAATCTCCAAACAATCCGATCATCGATGAACAGCCAGAAGGACTGATCGGGGAGATCAGAGACCCATTTGTCTTTGAAAAAGAAGGAGCATACTGGATGCTTTTAGGTGGTGGAAGCACCGATGGGCAGGCAAGATTGATTTTGTATAAGAGTACAGATCTTGAAAACTGGGTATATCAGGGAAATATTGAACTGACAGGAATTGACCTGGAGCTTGGTTATATGTATGAATGTCCATCTTACATTGAAATAGATGGAAAAGATGTTTTATTCTTATCATTAATGGGACGTACACCAATGGGAGAACGTTTTCACAATGAGTTTTCCAGTGTATATTTTATCGGAGAGTTAAATCTTGAAGATAAAACATTTCATGTGGAATCATTTGATGAGATCGACAAAGGATTTGATTTTTATGCACCACAGGTATTCTATGGAAAAGACAGACAACCAATGATGTTTGCGTGGCTTGGGTGTGGGGCACAGGAACTCCCATATGCAAAAGAAGATATGTGGATCCATAGTCTGACAATGCCAAGGTTCTTAACGATCAAAGAAGGAAAGTTATGCCAGGAAGTGCCAGAAAATATTAAGAATGAATATGCACATCTTGATATAGACAGTAAAAGAATTAAACCAGAAGAAGATACATGGTATATCAATCTGACAGATAAACAGATCTCAGAAATTCAGATCGGAGATCAAGAAGATCATCTAAGTATTAAGATTGACTGGGCAGCAGGACATATAGTTGCAGACCGAAGTACGCTTAAGCATCAGTTTAGTACAGAATACGGAATTCAAAGAGAAGTTTCCATGTCAGAAGAACTCAAAAACATTGAGATATATTATGATAATACATTTATTGAAATTTATCTAAATGATGGAAAAGATACAATGACCCTTCGTGCATTTCCAGAAAATGTGGAAATTAATTTAATTTAGAAAAGATATGGTGGAGAAATCTGCCATATTTTTTTGTTGATATATAACAGATAAAGTCGAGCAATTCTTGAAAACACTAAGATTATATGATACCATTTCCATAAGATAAAAACGAATCAGTAAGAAAGCAGGGCCTATGAAATACGAGAAATGTCCAATCTGTGAAGAAAAGTTAAGAAATGGTGTCTGCCCAATGTGTGGTTATGATTTTAATCGCTTAGATCGGTCAAGAATATTAAAAGATGGCCATTGGGATATATTAACGACTGACAAAAAGACTTCTCAGCCAAAATATATTCATGATGAAAAACGACATCCAGATTTTAAAAATATCAAGAATACAAAGACGCAGTCAATGAAGACACAGAGGAAAACATCAACCTATAAAAATAAAAAAGAAAAGAAGAGATCAAAAAAAGGAAAGTGGGCGGTGATCGTCTTTATTCTTTATCTGTTGTCATTTTTAGCAGATCTTGTACCAGAGGCATTCACTCACATAGAAGATTTTATAAATCAGATCCTGAATGGATTAAATTTTTAAAAAAAGTAAGCAAAAGTCTGTCATTTTTAAGAAAAAACGGCAGACTTTTGTTCATTTTTATATTTTAAAAAGATAAAAATTATGGTAACATTAACTCTATAGGCAATTTAACAGGAGGAAGACTTATGGCAAATCATATTGATGATGCAACGATTGAATATGTCGGAATTTTAGCAAAGCTTGAATTATCTGGCGAAGAAAAAGAACAGGCCAAGAAAGATATGGAAAGCATGCTCGACTATGTAGATAAATTAAACGAACTAGATACAAGCAGTGTAGAACCAATGTCTCACGTATTTCCAGTGAAGAATGTATTCAGAGAAGACGTGGTAACGAATGGAGACGGAAGCGAAGACACATTAAAGAACGCACCAGAAGCGCAGGACAACGCCTTTGTCGTGCCAAAGACGATCATATAGGAGGCAGAAGATGAGCATTTTAGAATTAACTGCCGTAGAATTAGGCAAGAAGATCAAAGACAAAGAGATCACAGTTGTAGAAGCAACAAAGGCAGCACTTGAACAGATCAAGGCAGTCGAAAGTGATGTACATGGATATGTCTCTTACGATGAAGAAAGTGCATTAAAGAGAGCCGAAGAAGTACAGAAAGGAATCGATGACGGGACTTACACAGGACCATTAGCTGGAGTTCCAATGGCAATTAAGGATAATATCTGTACAAAGGGATATATAACAACATGCAGTTCTAAGATCTTAGAGAACTTTGTACCAACATACTCCGCCGCCGTGGAATCTTTGGAGCAGGAGCTGTTCCTGAACGACTTGGCATGGAAGCTGAAGTGAGGTAAAGGGTATGGATCTGAAAAAACTGTACTGGGTCTGGAATTAGGATCCACCCGTATCAAAGCCGTTTTGCTGGATGAAAACCATCAGCCCATTGCTGCCGGCAGTCATGACTGGGAGAATCAATTGGTAGATGGAATCTGGACTTACAGTATGGATGCCATTCACATCGGCATCCGCAGCTGCTTTGCTGAGTTGGCCAAGGACGTGCAGACCAAATTCGGAATCAAACTCACCACCGTTGGCGCTATGGGCATTTCCGGTATGATGCACGGATATTTGCCCTTTGACCGCGACGGAAATCAACTGGCGGAGTTCCGCACCTGGCGCAATACCATCACTGGCCAAGCAGCAGAAATCCTCAGCAAAGAGTTCGGCTTTAATATTCCCCAGCGCTGGAGCATTGCCCATTTATACCAGGCGATCCTAAACGAAGAAAGCCATGTGGCAGAACTGACATATTTGACGACCCTGGCCGGATATATCCACTGGCAGCTCACCGGTAAAAGGTCATGGGTGTGGGTGAGGCCTCCGGTATGTTCCCCATTGACAGCCAGACCCTGGATTATGACCGGGGAATGGAGGCGCGTTTTGATGCGCTGATCGCAGATAAGAATTACCCCTGGAAACTGCGGGACATTCTGCCCCAGGTGCTGCTGGCGGGCAATGAGGCTGGCAGCCTGACAGAAGCCGGTGCTCGCTTTCTGGATCCTACCGGTACGCTTCAGGCAGGCATCCCCTTAGCTCCTCCTGAGGGGGATGCCGGTACCGGTATGGCTGCCACCAACTCTGTCCGGGTCAAGACCGGCAATGTATCCGCTGGCACATCGGACTTTGCTATGGTAGTGGTAGATCACAAGCTGAATGTCCATAAAGAGATCGATATGGTTACTACCCCGGCAGGCGCTGCGGCTGCTATGGTGCACTGCAACAATTGCACCTCCGATATCAACGCGTGGGTGGAGCTGTTCAGTCAGTTCGCTGCCGCTATGGGTATGGACACAGATAAGAGCAAGATGTTCCCTCTGCTGTTTAATCTGGCACTGGAAGGCGACCCGGACGGCGGCTTGATCAGCTACAACTATTACTCCGGTGAACACATTACCGGTTTGGATGAAGGTCGTCCTATGTTCCTGCGGCGGCCTGACAGCAAATTCACTCTTCCGAACTTTATGCGTACCCACCTGCTGTCTGCGCTGGCTGCACTGAAGATCGGCCTAGATATTCTGGTGGGTGAGGAGAAGGTGGAGATCACTAAGCTTTACGGACACGGCGGGTTCTTCAAGACCCCGGGGGTAGGGCAGTGGATCCTGTCCGCTGCCGCAGGCGCACCTGTTTCCGTTATGGAGACCGCCAGTGAGGGCGGCCCTTACGGTATGGCGCTGCTGGCTGCCTACACCCTTTGGAAAGAGGAAAGCCAAACGCTGGAGGATTACATGGATGCTGTATTTTCTACCGCTGCTTCCACCACGCTGATGGCGGATGAAGCGGATATTGCAGGATTTGATACCTTCCTGACCCGCTATAAAGCAGCCCTTCCTGCGGAAAAGGCTGCGGTACGGACAGTGTAAAAGACACACTTTTGAAACAGGCGTTGGTATGAAAAGAATCCTGACACAATCTAACACGGTGGATCTGCTCACCGATAACCCCAGAAAGAGCATTTTGCTGTTCGCAGCGCCTATGTTGGTAGGCAATCTCTTTCAGGAGATGTACAACGCAGTAGACACTCTGGTAGTGGGGAAATTCGATGGTTCTTCAGCGCTGGCGGCGGTTGGTGCTGCGGGCGTTCCCTTTATGTTGATCAACGCCGTCACCATCGGCTTCAGTGTAGGTGCTGCAATCCTGATTGGTCAGTATTATGGCGCAAAGGGGAAAGACGACCTGCGCAGGATTTCCGGCACCGTAATGATCATGACGTTGATCTTGGGTATCGCGGTTACCATCTTGAATTACTTCGTGTGCAGACCGTTACTGGAACTGCTAAATGCGAAAGGTGGTTTGCTGGAATCTGCACATATCTACCTGCAAACCGTAGGTTGGTTTATTTTTCCTATGATG
>OLNF01001946.1_pt1 | contig 17005 bp, 17 predicted proteins | sample 1673061 | NCBI WGS metagenome assembly OLNF01 (sample SAMEA3136751, study PRJEB25190) | human gut metagenome | reverse complement strand
CAGCAGACGCCGAAGAAACTATTGAACTTACTCCGGATAATGCTTACATGATAAAAAATCCAAATGGCAGCTATGACATTTACTACGAGGATCATTATTTGGGAAATTCAGAAAGTGGCAACATCGGGGTAACCCTACCTATTTATGATTCAAAGGAGGATGTACCATGAAACAGTTTACAAAAAAAATCGCATTAGCATTGCTTGTATTAATTGGTTCTACTTTTATCTTTTCCGATCTTAGTATTGCCAATGCAGAAGTCACAGATACGAATGAGACTGTAGTAGCAACAGCTTTACCATCTGACGATAATAGTGCAATCGCACCATGTGCAGATGTAATCGGCTGGCGTTACAAAACAATTAACGGAAAGTTGTATCGACGCAAATACAACTATACACAGGAGAAATGGATTGGAAGTTGGGAACTAGTACCTTAAATCCAATGTATAATATTAATCCCCCAGAGAACTGTAAATCATACAGTTCTCTGGGGGATTTTTTACTTTTCATTATAATGATCCAAGAAATGTCGTTTTTCTCCATTTTGCTTATAAGCAATTATTGTACTTAGATTTACATTTTCCACACTTTTGAAAATATTCTTTTCCACATTTGGATTGGTCTTCTTCATCTGTTTGATTAATTCTTTTACTTCCACTCGTTTTGATTTATTTTCCTCATTGTTGCAAGTTGTACAAGTATCTGTAAATTTGCAAGCACATTGAATGAAATGCAATCCATTGTAATCTCTCCAAGCCATTATATCATCCTCACGCACTAAATATAATGGACGGATTAACTCCATGCCTTCAAAGTTGGTGCTGTGCAGTTTTGGCATCATCGTCTGTACCTGCGCTCCATACAACATTCCCATTAAAATCGTCTCAATTACATCATCAAAATGGTGTCCCAATGCGATCTTGTTGCACCCTAATTGTTGTGCAAAATTATACAAGTGCCCTCTACGCATACGGGCACAAAGGTAACATGGAGATTTTTCAATATTGTATACTGCATCAAAAATGTCTGATTCATAAATTTCAATTGGAATATTTAGTTTCTTTGCATTCTGTTCGATAATCTGTCGGTTTTCTTCATTATATCCAGGGTCCATTACTAAAAACTTTAATTCAAAATGAAATTTGTTATGTCGCTTTAACTCTTGAAACAGCTTAGCCATTAACATGGAATCTTTTCCACCTGAAATACAGACCGCAATTTTGTCCCCTTCTTGTACCAATTCATATTGTTTCACTGCTTTTACAAATTTACACCAAATGGTTTTTCGGTACTTCTTTCGCAAACTTTTTTCTGCCTCTTGACAGACTTCCTCGTTCTGTTTGCGTGTCATATCGTCTAACAACCAAGCATAATATCCGCCTTCCAAACTATAGGCATCATATCCCATGCTTATCAGTTTATCCGCCACATCAATACTAATGATACCTCTGCTACAATATATAATAATTTTTTTATTCTTTTCCTTTGGTGGTGCAGAAAGCAAATCTTCTATACTGCTTAACTGCGCTCCAGTGATACAACCATAGTCGAACTCCTTTTGACTTCTGATATCAAACAACTCATACTGCCCTTGTTCCATTTTTGCTAATTCTGCCACTGAAATTTCCATTTTTTCCCTCATTTCTGTATTCTTATAACGCTTCATCCATTCCTACATAACTTGTATAGATTATAACTTTTTTGCTATTTTTTCAAGTAGTTCTTTTTTTATGTTACTCCCTTGAACATTTTTCCGCATCAATTGCCAATACAAACATCAATGCACTCAACGCATGCCGCAAACTGCAATGTACTTTCCACGCAGTTCCGGATGCAGCATACATTCAATACTCGCATAGCAATTGTTAAGGTCACTATGCAATACGACTCGACCTTCCATATTCGGCATACCTCCTGCCCATAGCCTTTAAGAATTAGTTCCATCAAGTTCCTAAAAGTTCCTATTGACAAGTTCCAGTTTGCAGAATATAATGTGCCTAAAGTTCCAATCGAGTTCTACTAAGTTCCAATAAGTTCTAATAACAAAATAGCAGGTCAGGAAATGGTTTGTCAATAGAACTTTCAAAAACTTTCCAAACCTGCGAGAGGAGACGGTTATGAAGACGACTGGTGAAAAGATTCGAGAGAGCCGCACACATCTGGGCCTTACGCAAACAGAACTGGCCGATAAGATTGGTGTCACGCTGCGCACGATTACCAAATACGAAAAGCAAGGTGTAATGCCTCGCGGTGTAAATCTTCAGAGGTTGGCAGAGGTGCTGGGTGTTTCCACGGCATATCTAAGCAATGATGAGATTGTAGATCCCAACTATGGACTTGAAGAGGCACCATACATTGAGAGCGCAAGAGCAGCCTATGGCCGAAAAGGAGCAACTGATGTTGAGCAGCTGCTGACACAAACGCGTGCTCTCTTTGCCGGTGGCGATGTCCCTGAGCAGGATAAGGAGCTTTTCTTCCAAGCAGTCACTGAGGCATATTTTGCAAATAAGCAGCGAGCCAGCGAGAAGTTCACCCGTAAAGATTACAAAAAGTAAGCAGGGATATTCTGAGTGAACGGATTTTTGGACAACCCTTGTGGTACTGTCAGGCTGTATCATAGAAAACTGCTTTCTGAAGTGAGGTGAGTGGATTGCTGACGATGACGATTAGGCAGGAAGTAAGTCGATTGAAAAAGAAGTATCAGACGGATGACCCGTATGAGATCTGCAAGTACTTGGATATCCAGGTGATGGAGCGCCCAATGGGAAAGAGTCCCCGTTCCTGCAAGGGCTTTTTCCTGGTTTCTTCTCGGTGCAAACTGATTGTGATCAACAGCGATTTGCCCGACAGCATTCAACGAATTATCATTGCGCACGAGCTAGGGCATGCAGTCCTCCACAGCGATTCGGCCATTAACACTTTCCATGAGTTTGCGATGTTTGAGGATACAAACCGAATGGAGTATGAGGCAAATGTGTTTGCTGCGGAGTTCATGCTCAGCGATGACACCGTCTTAGAAGCGCTGGAGATGCAAATGGACTTTTATCAGACAGCGAAGTGTTTGTATGTGCCACCTGAGTTACTGGACTTCAAGCTCCGGATTCTACAATGCCAAGGTGTAAAAATCGCAGCTCCGTATATCGCACACGGGGATTTCCTCAAGCGCGATCTGGAGCAGCCGTTGAGTTAAGTATGCTGCCAGGTGAGGCTTATAAGGTCTATGTGAGCGTTTTTGTAGAGCATCGTTCGGATGGGACAATGCTGCCTAGGGAAATCATCTGGGAGGATGGCCAGAAATATGAAATAGACCGCGTGATCGATATTCGCCCAGCCTATGCTGCAAAAGCCGGCGGGCAAGGCGATCGTTACACCATCCAGGTCAATGGTGCAAGAACATATCTCTACTTTGAACGATCCACCAATCTAACAGGCAATACGATTGGCCGTTGGTTTGTGGAGCGAAAGGTGCCATTGAAAGATCTATTTTAGAACCTATAACATAGGAGAAACTTGTGAGGAGGAAGAAAATGTATAGCGCTGCATTGCAGAGGTACTATAACGAGCACGAGCATTTGCCATACACCTTTTATGCTCAGCCGAAACGCTTCATCCAATATGCGATAGAAAAGAGAGGCGAGCTTTTGGCAATAGCGTATAACTATATCGAGCCGGATGCGAAAGGCACAAAAGATTTCGTTGAATATTCTTCTGCCGACTTTACTGTAACGGATTTCCATTCTGCTGACCGAGCTTGCGTGGTTATGAGGCTTCCGGAGCCTACAATGCCATTGCACTGTAAGATGATCGGCTGCTCCATCAAGTTTGATGGCAGTTGCCCCGTATGGCGTACAGTCGAGTTGACGAAGCAGGGTAGCCTTCTCCTATGTGGATGGGATATGGATCATACGCATATGGTAATTAGTGAGGTGGGTGCAGAAATGGAAGAATGTGCTCGGCGAATGACAGAGGAATTGAGTTTTCCAATTATGATTGAAATAAAATCATTCAAGCAGTAATCCCGATTATATATGACAAACATGAAAAGGAGGAGACGCATCAGTTGCGTCTCCTCCTTTTTGTAGCGACATAGCACTACCAACTCGTCTATTTACTTGCTGAACGCTCTCCACAGGAACGTAACGATCTGCGCACGGGTGCAGTCGCTGCCTGGTGCAAAGGCTGTCTCGCTCACGCCCGTGGTCACGCCGTTCATGTAGCACCACGCTACCGATTCATACGCCCACTCGGGCACATCGGTGAACGGCAGGAGGAACATCCATGCGCCCGTGAAACCCTTGCCCTGCGCCTGAGCATGGCGGTAGATCATGGCCGCAGCCTGCGCGCGGGTGCAGGCGCCGTTCGGGTCGAAGGACGTCTCCGTCAGGCCGGTGACAATGCCGGTGCTCGCCGCCCAGCGGACCGCCTCGGCATAATACACGCCCTCGTTCACATCGGTAAACGGCATCAGGTAATTCACCACGGGAGAGCCAGCCGCACGCCACAGGAAGGTCACGATCTGGGCGCGGGTGCAGGGCTGGTTTGGTGCAAAGAGGCTATTGCCAATGCCGCTGGTGACCCCCTTCTCCGCCGCCCACTTGACGGCCTCATAGTAATAGGCATCGTTAGGCACGTCGTAGAAGAAGTTGAGAACGCTGTTGTCCTCCATGAAGGTCGCCTTGACCTCCACCTTGCTGCCGGGCATGGTGAAGGTGTATTTCCCATTGCCCTTGTCGGTGAGCTTCAGATCGTTGCCGTTCTTGTCGGTGGCCGTAATGGTTTCCAGCACATAGCCACTGTCAGGCGTTACCGTGATGGTCACGGTGTCGCCCTTTTCGGCATAGCGGCGGTTTGCCGTCACCGTGCCGTGCTCGGTCTTATCGGGAACAGTGACCGCATAGCTCGGCGAGCTGCTGCCGGAACTTCCACCGGAGCTGCTGCGTGTCCACACCGGATAGAGGGTCAGTGCCGCATCGGTGGTATAGACACCGCTGAGATCGTAGATCTTTTCGCCGCCGTCAGCGGTGGCCCAACCGACCTGGGTGTAGCCGCTGCGGGTAAACAGCTTGTCGCGGAGGGTGAGGGCGTCGCCATAGAACTTGACGTCCGTCACCCCGTCGCCCTTGCCGTTTGTGCCGGGCTGATAGGTCACATCCCAGGCCTGGGTGAAGCGCGCATAGGGCTTGCCGGAGAGCTTCGTGCGGATAACATCCCACTGATCTTTGATTGCTTTTTTTAGAGTGCTGTTTTCATCGTTCGTCAGCGTTTCGCCTGCATAAAAGCGCTGATACAGTGCCAGCATCTCAGGGGAGAGCTGCCATCCCGTAACTTCCACGGCATCCTGTGCCGAATTCCCCGCAAATACCCTTACATTAAGCGGATAGTATCCGTCGAAGGTATCGCCCAGCGTTACAGCCTGCGTATCGTCCGTTACGGTGAGCGAACCGCTGAACATATAAAGGCGCCCCACGTTCAGGGCATCCGCTATCGTAACGCTGACATCGTTCTGGGCGTAGATACCAAAGTCCGATATGCTGTTCAGCGCCAGCGTGCCGCCGCCGAGAATGGAAAGAGTCATCGATCTTCCCCTAACTCCACTCAGGCTTCCGATGGTATTCTTTCCGTCCAGCGTGATAAAGAACGGACTTACCTGTTCAATGTATCTTCTGTTAAGGGTCACGGAGGTCAGCTCTGCATTCTTCAGCTTCAGATTCGGGAAGATATTTTCACCGTACTTGCCGGTCGAATAGATTTTATGACGCGCCGCCTCGTTCAGCTGATAATAGTTGATAAGGTCGTCAAAAGTTTCACCCTTCGGTAAAACAAAAGATGCGCTTCCGTCGCCGAAAATATCGGTATAATTGTCCGGCGTGACCTCCACCGCACCGTCGCCCCGATCCAGAAGCAGGCCGAAGCCGCCCCAAAGGGGATAAATCATAGAAACATCTGCGGGTACTGTGCTGCCGGGCTTGTAGTAGTTGCCATTACCGTCTGTCCACCACATCGGCGTGTCAGGCGAAACGTCATTCGGTCGGGGCAGCCCATCGGCGGAGGGGGCGGTGAAGCTCTCACCCTTTTTCACGATAATGTTGATCCAATTTCCGGTTTCGCCGGGAATTTTTGTTCCACCCAGCCGCACCTCAACCACCTTCAGGCTGTCGGCGGCAAGATCGGTCGGCAGCTCAAGGACGGGGCGGTAACCTAAGCCTGCATCGGTGCTCGATGCGCCTGTGTAGGTATAGAAAAATGCCGAAGTATACCCGCGGACTGCAGGATTATCTTTTGCGTCAAAGTATCCTTCCTGCCCAAAGCTGTATATATCCTTCCAATTCTTGATGTAGCCACCTGTATTGTCAAGACGATCCTGTTTTGCCTTGTCAAAAATGGTGTCCCACTCATTATTGCTCGGAGCACCGCGCTTTGTTTCGGCTCCGCCCGTATAATCTCTTCCAACAGACGGAGCGCGGAGGGTATAGTCAATGCCGCCGCTTGTGTAAGCCTTGCCGAAGATCATCCCCTGTGCGTTCAGATCGTTCCAGCTTACGGTATGGGTCACGGCATAATCCGCAATAAACAGGCTGTGCTCGTATGCGTCTGTATTTTTGTCGGAGATACTGGCGCGCTTATACGCATCCACCGTGCCCACATAGGTAAACGGCACGTATTGCATACCCGCCGGCAAATTGCTGTTTGCTGTGCCGGGAATATCCATTGCCGAAAGGTCAAAATAGTATCTGCCGCCGGGGGTGAGGGTGAACTGCTCATCGACCCGCTTTTCAACCGTCAGCGTAACATCCGCGAAACCGCTTGCAAGGTCGGTTTTGCGGTCGCCGTTGTACTGCTCGTTGAAGACCTCCAGGGTATAGGTACCCTCGGCAAAGCCGGCAGGAATGGTAAGCTGTGCCGTACCGTCTTTTTCTGTGAGGGAGGCGTTGCTGCGGCCGTAATAGATTACATTACCGACATCATCAAAGATCAGAGCGGAAATATATTCGTTTGCGCCGGTTTTTGCGTCGGTATAGGATATCTCTACGGTGCCGCCCTTGGTGGAAGCGGAAACCTCCCAGGTAGTTCTGCTGAAATTGTTGCGCTTGCTGTCATAAAGGGTCAGCTTCCATTCGTTTCCGGTGTAATTTGGGGAAACGGGCTGCAGCCCTCCGTCGGGCTTGCCGCCCACGGCGGCGGATGCAAAGAGGACAGAGTCCAAATTCAAGTCGAAAGCGGGACGAACGCCAAACTCCTTGGAAGTAAGGTATCCACCATAGTAGCGGACTTCACCTCTACCAGCCACAAAGGCAGCAGTGGAATAGTCTTCGCCTGGGGAGCGCAGCCACCAATAGCTTGACGCCCAACCCGGATGCTCGGGATCCACGACACGCAAATCGTTGTTTACCGCATTAGCCTCTTTTGAGGAAAGCGGCCAAAAAACAGCATTGCTTACCGCAGGACCCGCTACACCGTCGGTATTTTCCCCATCGTAGTTTCCGCTTGCAAGCGTCCGTTTTTCAACAGCATCGGTTTCTTTCGCCGTCAGCTTATCCGCAAGCGCGTCTATTGCTCCGTTCAAATCGCTGCCTGCATAAGCGTTGCTCGCACCGAACTTTGACAAACCCATATTATTTGCCGCAAGAAGGGTCATATTCCCGGCTATGCCGGCAGCGCTGTTTCCGTCATAGCCGATAACGCGCCATGCACCGGGATTATTTTCATGGTTTTGCCCGAAATACACGGTCGGTGCGTTCGCTGTGTTCGCATTTTTACTTAGTACACTTATTGCATCTGCGCCAAACTGTATCGCAGAATTGCCCGTTGCTGCCTCGCCCTCGGCAAAGGTCGCTGTCGGTAGGAGTGTCAGGCACAGTACCAATGTGAGGAAAGAGCTCCAAAGTCGTTTCTTCATCGTGATCCCTCCATGATGAAAGTCATTTGGTTCCGCCTTTGGAGGAACCAAGGGGATATCCCCTTGCCAAAAATTTATTTTTCCGTCAGAGTCTCAAAGCCTTTTTCAGTCTGTTTGATTGTCCTTTGGATGATGTCCGCTGCCATAGTGTGCAGGTCCATCTGCAAGACCGCTGCCGTGGCCGCCGCCCGCTTTTCCTCTGGGACATTGTAAAGCTTGAGCGAGCAGTCCAGAAACCGAGTGATCTTTGCCTCAATCGTGAAATACATGTCGCTCGGCACAGCCATGAAGCCGCGCATGATGCTCGCCGATGCGATTTCCATTTCGTAGAAATCCTTTGGCCGAGCAGTGGGGAGATAGGGAGCAAATATCTTCTGCAACCGCTCAGATGTGCTGCGGTAAATATACTCCGAAGTAGTCGGCAGCGAATAGGCCATAACATACAGTTCCCGCAGCGGCTCCGTTAGCTCTGCAATGTGGAGCTGGAGTGCCGTTTCCACGGCGTAGAGAAACACGGGATCCTCCGCACCGGTATGTCGTTCGGCAAGGTCAAATTGCCCACCGAACATTCGCTGTACCAGTTCAAGCAGCAACGCCTCCTTACTGGAAAAAGCATGGAAAAATGCGCTTTGCCCCCAGCCAGCCGCCTTTGCAATTTCACCTGTTGTTGCTCTTGTGTATCCTTTCTCCAAAAATAGGGTTACTGCAGCCTGCAACATCTTCTGCTGAGTTGCTAAACCGTTTGCTTGCTTTCTTCGCGGCGACAAATAGACACCTCCTTAAATCAAACTTGTGATTGCACTTCAATTATAGCATAGCCTCATTTGTCGTGCAAGCGAAAGCTCATTGCGATACTGCTTTCGGAATAATGCGCAAAGTTTTCTGCCATTATATGGTAAGAATGCCAATGAGAATGAGTTTGAGGAGAGCTGATGTAATACTTGTGAGTTGATTTTTGCCCAGAAAACAGAAATAGGTATTCTGGCGAACGGATGGATCTAATGGTATCCTGTCTCCGTACTTATTAGATTTCATCTCCGATACGGAGCTTCATAAGCTGTGAGCCAATTCATATTGGCACTTCTGGGCGAACAATATGTTTCGCCTCTCATTTTGCGCTTTGATTTGATTTTCAGATCAAGGTGCTCTTTTTTTGTCCAAATACCGCTCTGGCGGGTTTGAGAAATAATAATTTGAAAGGTGGAACAAGCAAATGACAGAAAGCAAAGTATTCACGGATAACTTCAGTCGTAGCTTTACGGAGTCTGGGGATTTTTTTCAATTCCTGAGCGACCGGAAAGCCCGCAGCAAATGGATGACCGCCCCATCCAGAGAACTTCAGTTCGAACCGGTGGAACGAGGCTCCACGCTCGGGAATCTGTACATGCAGATCTATGACCACAATGGCGATGCAGATGTTCTGGAGGACACGATGGAGAATACCAGCCTCCTGTTGAAGGTGGATGGTAAGGACTACCCGGTCCGTTCCTGTGCGATCAAGACAGTTCTCGAGCGCGCACGCATCTCTGGGCATGCACTCAACAAAGTTTCCAAGACGGTATTCGACGAGATCCTTAACTACTGCATGGGCGTTGCCTCTGGTGACAGCCTGATCAAAATCGCAGATGAGAAGGTATCGGCAGTACATGGTGGCGATTCGAAAGACTACACCGTTATGGAGATGCTGCCTCTATTTAAGGCGACGAGCGACTTCCTCAACCGCGAGTACCCCGGAAACACTTTCATGACAGCCCACTTCGATCACTCCATTGCGACAGCAATCTGGCGTCTGGATGGGCAGGCAGACAATCTTCTCGATACATATCATAGGGAGATTGCTGCCAAAGGCTTGCAAACCGAGAAAATGGTTCCTGCGCTGCGCTTTTCCACCTCCGATGTGGGTATGAGCGGCGCAAATCTCTATCCGATTTTTCTGGTTGGTGCCGAGAGTCGTATTGTTCCATTGGGGTACTCCATTCGCACCGAACACAAGAATGGTGTGGATATGCAGTATTTTGAGGAACAGCTCAGATTGGTCTATGCGCAATTTGAAAAGGCGCTGGACAAGCAAGTGCAGCTCATGAACATCGAGATCCGCTATCCCGTCACTACACTCATGCGTGTCCTGAAAAGAATCAAGGCCCCGAAGAAAGCCTCCTATGAAGCTATGGACTATTTCGTAGCAATTCATGGAGACAGTCCTTGCACGGCCTATGAACTCTTCATGCAGATGAGCGATGTGATCTTCTCTGCGCAGTGTGACGGTGCCTCTGGGCTGAGGATTGCTCAGTTGGAGGAGATTGTATCTCGTGCCTTGAATGTGAATTGGCATGAGTATGATCATCCCGGTGACTTTAAGTGGTAAGAGATGGTGATCTCACATGAAGAATATAACCTTCGAAGGCATCAGCACCTTACAACGTCTACACCTTTGCTGGCAGATCAGAAAGCAGATTGGAAAGATACATCAACCTATCAAAGTTGAATTCCATCAGCCGATTTGCCGCAAGCAGTATTCTTCCCTCTGGTACGGCGGCCTGGTGGTATCTATCAAGGTGCGCGGGTGTGTTTTTGCCATTCACGCCTGCGGAGATATCTACGCCACACTTTACGATAAGAGTGATGGTACAGAATTACTCTATGTCAAAGATAAGAGTAACTCTGGACGTTTTGGCGTTGATGTTTTGCCATATCTGAAGACGGACCATGCCTTATATGCTGCCATGGGTGATACGCATAAACGGTATCGACTCGATATGGAACACAACAACTGGTGGGAGTGCTTTGTCTATACGCCAGAGGGCGAATTCCATGACATGATGTGGGCATTAGATAGTGACCACATCTTCGAGGGAGTTGAGGTAGTACTCTCCGCTATGGATTCAGTCATAAAAGATATCACCGAAAACAAGGAGCGGATTGAATATGGAAAAGACTCGGCATTTTATTGTTGATACGCCAGTAGGACAACTCGCGATTTACGCTAAGCACGATAAGACTGACTGTGCAGCAGACTATCCAGGCGTTTTCATCGATTATGAACGCAAGGATGGCGCTACAGCAATCCTGGCTTGCGTAGAATACGATCCAAACAAGGAAGCACTTCAGACTGCTGTCTACGGCAACTGTGCATCTGACGAGCCGACTGAGATCGTCGAGCACTACAATACTGATTTTGAAGAGTAAGGAGGATAGATTATGCCTAATTGGGCGTTTGGGTATGTAAATGTCACCGGTACACGGGATGGCATTAAGTCGTTCATTGAACGGTTTGTCAGCGAAGACGATCCTTCAACCATTCCAGGCAAGCGTTTCTTTGCACGGAGCTTCATCCAGTCGAAAAGACAGGCATTCATTGATGAGGCTATGAAAGAATTCTCCGAGCCTGCCGTCGATGCCAAAGCAAGTTACTCGTTTGTCGCGTCGTTCGCATGGTCAGCATACAGTTGCTTGATCGGTGGATATCCTCAGAATTCTCCTAGTGAGTGCCTGACTCTCTCAGAGGCCTGCGCAGAAGATGGCGTTTCTGTCATGATCCAGACCTCAGAGCCGGGAATATGTTTTGAGGAACACATTACCTGCGATGACACAGGGACGGTAGAGCACACCGAAAAAGATCTACTTGCTTATAAGTGTCGGCATTGCGGGGAGATAACAAGCTTTGCCTCGTTCGAGGATCCTGATGATCAGGAATGCCCAGAATGCGGCAATTGTGGGTTTGATCGCTGCGAGGAGGTGTAGGCTATGGGGCTGAACCTGAACTACACGCCAAACAGATTGGTGGACATCACAACTCTAACAGAGGATCAATGGCTCAGTTGGAGGCGAAAAGGAATTGGCGGCAGCGATGTAGCTGTCGCCCTTAATTCCTCCCCATATCGCACGGCTCGGGATCTTTATTACGACAAAATTGGGGTCGTCATGTCAGATGATGGGCCGGACAAAAGCATCACATTCCAGATTGGGCATTTGCTCGAAGATGTGGTAGCTCAAATCTTCGCAAAGAAGACCGGACTATCTGTGTATGAAGACCACTGGATGTACCAACACCCGTTTTTCCCCTTCCTGATTGCCGATGTGGATCGTTTTGTAACCCTGCCGGATGGACGTAAGGCCATCTTAGAGTGCAAAACGGCGCACTATGACATGCAATTCAAGTGGGCGAACGGCGCAGTCCCTCGCCACTATGAATTGCAGGTTCGCCACTACATGTCGGTGATGAATATCGATGTTGCATTCATTGCCTGCCTGTTCTCAAATAATGAGAATGACTTTGTATGGCAAAAGATTGAGCGTGACATCGAGGAAGAAGAGAACACGATCATGGAGCTGTCGGCATTCTGGAATAATCACGTCATGGCTCGTGTGGAGCCGCCTCTGGTCGAAAAGCCAGATGCGGTTCTGGAGTCTCTTCGTCGCTATTTCGGCCCTGCTGACAAGTCTGAACCGACTGTAGATCTTGACCGCAAGTTTGTGGTGAACCTCAAAGAGATTCTGACCCTCAAAGAGGAAAAGAGAGCTTTAGATGCTCAGGTAAAAGCACTTGAGACTCGCATCAAATCCCTCTATGCTCCCATCGTCGAAGAGATGGGTACCGCGTGCAAAGGAACCTGTGAACAGGGCGGCGAGTGCTTCAAAGTTTCCTACAACCCTCTGTATCGGGAAGGAATATCGAAAGATCGTTTATCTGCTCTACGAGCTCAGTATCCTGATATCTATGATGAGTTTGTGGATCAGACGGAATCAAGAATCTTTAAGGTGGTCAAATCGGCCATCGCATAAGGAGTGATCAAATGCTATGTCGATATGAAAGAACCATCTTTAAGTCCGATAAGGGCTTCTGCATTTTTGCCTACAGTACTTCTGATGAGTCTGTTCCAAAGGAAGCCCGTAATCGGTCTTACTACCATGATGACAAGATTCATTTCACAGCCATCGGCTATCATCTGATTGCTACGGATGCCGTGGAAGTGGAACTGGATGGAGCGTGGGAGAATTCCAAACACGGTTTACAGCTGTCGGTTTCAATGTGTAAGGAAGTCGTGCCGAGAGATCAAGTCGGCATCCTTGCTTACCTGAGCAGCGGTATCATCAAAGGAATTGGCCCTGAGACCGCAAAGGCCATTGTCGCTCGCTTTGGCGATAAGACGATGGAGGTTTTGGAGAAAGAGCCGGACAAGCTGCTTAGCGTCAAGGGGATTGCCCAGAAAAAACTCAAGGCTATCATCAAATCCTACGGGGAAACGAAAGCCTTGAGTGACCTCATGATATACTTGGCGCCTTTCGGTGTTTCGATGAAAAAGGTTGCGATGATCCGAGAAGAGTTCGGAGATAACAGCCTGAGAATCGTGAAGACGGATCCATTCCAACTCTGTAAGATCAAAGGCTTTGGCTTCATGACAGTCGATTCCATTGCCCGTAAAACAAAAGTCAGCTTGAAGCACCCTTTGCGATACTCCGGCGCGATCAACTATGTACTGGATGAGGCACGCATATCTGGGCATCTTTTCCTATCCGTTGATGAGACGGTTGGCCAGTGCTATGAGCTTCTCAATATGGGCTGCGATGATGAAGTGGTTTCCGAAGAGGAAATCCGCCAAGCGATCTCAAATGAACGTGTGGAATCCCGTATCTATGTTGAGGGAAGCCGTGTATACCTGAGTTACGAGCGCATGTGCGAAGTTAAATCAGCGAAGCGCATTGTGTCCATGATACTTCAGGAAGGCTTTACGAAGATTGACGATCTGGACAGCAAAATCGACAATGCGGAGAGAACCTTGCATCAAAGACTGGCTCCTTCGCAACGCAATGCTGTGAAGCTGTGCCTCTCGCATCCAATCTCCATCATGACTGGAGGCCCCGGCAGCGGAAAGACCACAACACTACGATTCATATTGGATATCTATAAAGCTGCGTTCCCCGCGAATGAAGTCCTACTGGCTGCACCTACTGGCCGTGCCAGTCGGCGCATGGCAGAACAGACAGGAATGCACGCATCTACACTTCACTCGGCGCTTGGCCTTGTGACGGATGAAGACAGTCCGCTGAACGACAAAGAGTTACTATCAGCAGACTTGGTAGTTGTTGATGAGTTTTCCATGGTGGACATGCGCCTTGCGTATATCCTCCTTGATCGTATCAAGTCGGGCGCTCAGCTGATTATTGTCGGTGATGCTGACCAGCTCCCATCTGTTGGCGCGGGTAATGTGCTGCGAGAGATGATTCGAAGTGAAAAGGTTCCTACGGCAGTCTTAGAGACTGTTTTCCGCCAGGCATCTAATAGCCGTATCATCACCAACGCCTATGCGATCAACCACAACGACACACATCTTCAGTTCGGGGATGACTTTCAGTTTTTGGAAGTTCAGAACTCGGAAGAGGCTGCGCAGTTGGTCATCAAGAACTATCTGCAGGAAGTCTCTTTGCATGGTATTGAGGACGTGCAGATTCTCTCACCTCTCCGTAAGCGAGGTGCGGTTGCGGCAAATGCGTTGAATGAGACCATTCGAGACCTTGTCAACCCGCCAAACAACCTGAAGAAAGAGGTTAAGTGTGGCAGTCGAGTATTTCGAGTTGGTGACCGCATTATGCAGACGGCAAATCGAATCAATGTGTCAAATGGCGATGTCGGCGTCATAACCGACATGAAGAAAGAGGATGATGAGACGATCACATGCGTGAGGCTTTTGGATGGAAGGACACTACAGTACACGCAGGAAATGCTGGAGGATTTGGAGTTCTCCTACTGTACGACCATTCATAAGAGCCAAGGACAGGAGTATCCTGTCATCATTGTTCCTCTTTTGAAAGAGCACTATATCATGCTGCGGCGGAATTTGCTCTATACTGCTGTGACCAGAGCCAAGGCGAAGGTCATCCTGATTGGGCAAAAGCAGGCAGTCTTTGTTGCGATCCATAAATGTGATGTGGGTCAAAGGAATACGGTACTCGCGGATCGAATCGTGGCTTATTATAACCGCGAGCTGAGTCGGCGAGTAGCGTGATTATTTGGGAAACGGGGTGGTCAAAAGCTGCCTCGTTTCTACATTTATTGTGAAAGGACAATTACCATGAGTGAATCGAACTCTAATGTGATCCCTGCCATCAACGCTGTCGATGGGTTTAACCCCGCTGATTTCGTGCGTACTACCGTGGGTGAGGAAGGCGAAAACGATCTCTACCTTGATGTCAAATATCGCCTTCTTTGGTTCCGCCTGCACCATCCGAATGGGAAGATCGACCCGGAGCTTATCCGTGTTGATGAGAAGAATGCAATCGTATGCTGCAGGATCTATGCCGATAAGGCTGACCCAGCTGACCAGTTCATTGGGAAGGCGTATTCTCAGCGATTCTCAACGGAAGATCGCTTTGGCGATCGCTTCTTGGAGATCGCCGAAACAGTCGCAAAGGGCCGCGCTTTGGCTGATGCAGGTTATGGTACGCAGTTCTGTATGAATGGTGATGCGCTGGCCGGTATTATCGCGGATGCCCCAATCAAGATGCCTCCTGATGAAGATGCAGGACACCCTGGTAGTGTCGTGGCGAGTTTTACCGCTCAACCGTCAACGGATCCTCCAGCCTTCTCTCAGGCGGCGACGGCACCTAAATCTACTCAGCCTGCTCAGCAGCAGGTTCAGCCGCCTGTGCAGCAGTCTCATGCTTCTGCTCCGGAGCCCCCAAAAACGCTGGATGAGTACTTGCGTGTCATGACCATTGAACAGGCCAAAGCCGTTAAGGTTGATTTTGGCCGTTTTAGTGGATGGTCTCTCGGTGAAATCGCTATGAAGAGTCCGGGCGACCTCGCGTGGTATGTGAAGAACTATTCCGGCCATAATCTCGCACTAAAAGCAGGGGCTACAAAGCTACTGGAAACGGTAGGCCAGATGGCCAGCTGATTCTTCCCCTAGCTAAGGGAGGTGGTTTAGATGGGCAGAATACCTGATCTGCCATGTGATATTGAGCAAGTGGTTGATCTTCTTGGTATCGAAGTCATACGAGATACCGGGACTCAACTGCATTGCAGGTGTCCATTCTGTGCAGATCGGAAAGCTCATATGAATGTCAAGATCCGCGATAATGTGTTTCGGTGTAATCGCTGTGGTAAAGGTGGAGGCATCCTCCATCTTTATGCAGAGTACTGTGATGTCAACCTCCATACGGCTTACGAAGAACTCTGTAAGATTTTCGGGCCAGATGGGAGCGAACCAGTACACAAATATAAGCGGAAGCCTCGCCCCATAGAGACAGTAGAACTTCCGATTGCCTCAGCTGAGGTACGGGATAATACCTATTCCAATCTGCTTTCCTTACTGACTCTATGCCCGACACATCAATCTGCTTTGAAAGAGCGCGGGCTAAAGCCGGAGGAAATGGAGCGGCTATGCTATCGAACGACGCCTACAACACGTTTGAAACGGATTGTCACGGAGCTGTTAGAGCGTGGCTGCATTCTTGATGGGGTTCCTGGATTTTACTGCCAGAAGGACTCTGGCCAATGGGTATTAGATATCCGGGGCTCGGGAATCATGCTGCCTGACCGAAACCTACTTGGCCAAATTGAAGCCATTCAGGTTCGGCTTGATAAGGTCTACAACCAGAAATTCTATAACCTGACGAGTGTTGACCAGTACTACGGAACACAGTCGAAGTGCTGTCCGCATTATGTCGGCGTTCATGTAGGCGATGAAGTGGTTTGCCTTACAGAGGGAGTCATGAAATCCGACCTTGCCTACAGCTTTGCGCAGGGTTCACCTTATGAGTGTGGTTTCGTGGGCCTTACAGGCATACCGAGTTATTCTCAGTACGAACGAGCCCTTGAAGAACTAGACTCCATTGGCGTGAAGAGGATCAACGTCATGGTTGATTCGGATTATCAGGTCAAAGAGGAAGTTCGGAAAGCACGCGACCGATATATTGAGATGGGGGCGGCTGCCGGTTTTGAAATGGCACCGATTACCTGGACGCAAAAGCAAAAGGGCGTGGATGACCTTTACAAGCACCTTTTCCGAGACAAATGATTTGAGAGCTGCAGCGAGTTGCTGCAGCTCTCTCCATTAATTTGCAAAGTCATATATGGAGGATGACACATGAGCGTTGAAATATATAT
>OLNF01001941.1_pt1 | contig 17031 bp, 14 predicted proteins | sample 1673061 | NCBI WGS metagenome assembly OLNF01 (sample SAMEA3136751, study PRJEB25190) | human gut metagenome | reverse complement strand
GCTGTATTACAGCAGCTCGAACACCACCTATTACGTGGAGGCGACATCCGGTTATGCTCTGGTTCCGTCGCACTGCACATCATATACGCACTGGAACCTCGGCTCATCAAGCTACTACTGGTACGACTGCTACCTTGGCTACGGCAGTACGCGGATCGGATACAACACCTCGTCAAAGCTTGGTTTTTTCGGCACAACACCGGTCACGCGGCAGACGGTGGCGTCCTCCGCGACTGTTTCGACGCTCATCACCGCGCTGAAAGCCTATGGGCTTATCGGATAAACAGGAAAGGATATATCGGCATGATAATGAAAACCCTTGTGGACGCGCTGCCGTCCATTCGCAAGATCGCCGGGCAGGATCTGTCCATGAAAACGCTGTACCGCGCGAAGCGGCTGCTGGACAAGTTGGAGGCGCACCTACGCTTCTACGACGAAAAACGCACGGAGATCATGGAGCGGTGCTGCACGGTGGAGGATGGCAAGTACGTTCCGAAGCCGGATATGGCGGAAACACTGGAAGCGGACATGCGGGAGTTACTGGATGTAGAGATCGAGATGGACGGCATCCAGGCGATCCGGCTGCCTGCGGAAGAGGATATGCGTCTGTCCTACGCCGATCTCTGTGCGTTGGACGGACTTGTAAAAATCGAATTTGAGGAGGAGAAAGAAGCATGAAACAGATTTGGAACACGATCCAGCTTGCGTTTGCCGCGGTTGGAGGATTTGTCGGGTGGTTCCTTGGCGGCTGTGATGGTTTGCTCTACGCGCTGCTTGCCTTTGTGGTGATCGACTACATCACGGGCGTCATGTGCGCTGTTGTAGACAAGACGCTTTCCAGTGCGATTGGCTTCAAGGGAATCTGCCGCAAGGTGCTCATTTTTGCGCTGGTTGGGATCGGGCATATCCTCGACCTGTACGTGATCGGCAGCGGTTCGGTCATGCGGACTGCGATCCTCTTTTTCTACATCTCGAATGAGGGTGTGTCGCTCGTCGAGAACGCGGTACACCTCGGACTGCCCGTGCCGCAGAAGCTGAAGGATGTACTGGAGCAGCTGCACAACCGCAGCGAAAAAGGAGACGGAGAATGAGCAACAGTCCGCTGGTACGCTACGCAAAGATGAGCCCGAACCATTCCGGGAAGCGGACACACGCCATTGACCGCATCACGCCGCACTGCGCGGTTTTACAATGCGAGGCCATCGGCACGACTGACACTGGCGTCAAGACCTATCTGGCCCACTGGGCAGCAAACGACAGCCCCGTCGCGGTCTATGCGATCGTGGACGGCGTGACGGAAACACAGCCGATTGCGACGGTTGTACCCAAATATGACACCAAGGTCCTGCCAGAGCTGAACAAGCTGACTGCGGCCACGCTCGACCGCTACGGCTACGACCGCGCCGCCGGGTTCTTCGCGGCAAACAGCGACGCGATCGACACAAACACACTCGCGCAGACCTATGACAAGGTCTATGTACGCTACACCAGCAAGCTGTTTACCGTGACGTTCCGCACAGACGGCGGCAGCAGCGTGAGCGCGCAGCAGGTTCGCTATCAGAAGACCGCCTCGCGGCCCACAGATCCCACGCGGGACGGCTACATCTTCAAAGGTTGGCTGGATGAGGCCGGGCGTGCCTTCTCGTTCAGCACGCCGATCACACAAAACTGCACATTGACCGCCAAATGGGAGCCGGACGGCCGCCTCCTTGCACTGGCCGGGCTGCTCGGCTCAGACGAGGATTTCCCGTTCTACGATGTGGACTCCGACGACTGGTTCTATGAATCCGTCAAGAGCGCGTGGGAACAGGAACTCATTGACGGCGTGACCGCGCGCTATTACATGCCGGACAACACGCTGACGGTCGCGCAGGCGGTCAAATTGGCCGCGGCGCTGCACCAGAAGCAGAGCGTCGGCTTTGTGACGCTGCAAAATGGCGGCACGCACTGGTATGATAATTATGTCAACTACGCAGTCGCGAACGGACTCATCGAAGCGGCCTATCAGAGCAAATCCGCCGAAAATATGAACAAGGCGGTTACCAGAGCCGAGTTCGTGCATATTCTCTCCAAGCGCCTGAACGCCGGGACGATCAACACGGTCAACAATATCCCGGATGTGAAGTCCGGCGACGCCTACGCGGATGAAATTTATGCGTTCTATCGGGCGGGCATCCTGACGGGTTCTGACCGGCTCGGGACGTTCCATCCGGAAAGCAGTCTGAAGCGCAGCGAGGCCGCCGCCATCCTCGTGCGGCTCTATGACGCGACACAGCGGCAATACATCACATTGGGATAAACGTAAAACAAGGCCCCTTCCGGATGGAAGGGGCCGCTTTTTGATCTGCAAAAGCGTGGGGATTTTGCGCTGTTTACAAAAGGAAGGCGATATGGTATAATTAAGTGTCAAAATGCGGGAAAAGCCGCAAATTGGTGTCAAAAGAGTATCAGCGGCGGGAAGCGCCGCGCGGAAAAGGAGCCGTTATGGGCGAATTTGACTTTGAAAAGCTCGACCGCGAGGTCGACGACCTGCTCGCGGATGTGAAGGGTCTGCTGGACGAGCCGGAAGAAGACGAGGCAGAGCTGGACGATCTGGAAGAGGATGAAACAGAGCCGGAGGACGCGGAGGACGATGCGGAGTCCGGGGAGGCGGAGGACGCCGTCTCGGATGACCGGACGATCATCTTCAAGCCGCTGACGGCTTATGAGCAGTCGAAGGCGGAATATCAGACCGCGAAGCGCGCGGAATATGAGCGTGCGCGGGCGCAGGAACGCCAGAACCGTCTGGCCGAGCAGCAGCGCCGCGAGGCCGAGGAGGATCGCGTGCTGCGCCAGATGGAGGATCGCCGGAAAAAGCGCCGCACGCGCGAAGCGCCGACCGACCCGGCGGCGTATTCTGAGTGGCTCTATCAGCAGGGCGAGGATCCCGAGACGCAGCACCGGCGCGAGACGATGGCCGAGCGCGCGGAGCAGGCGCCCGTCCGCGTGCGGAAGCGGAAAGAAAAAACGCAGAAGAAAAAGGGCGGCGCGGGATGGCGCATTTTGCTGGTGCTGGTGATTTTGCTGGCGCTCGGCGCGGGATTCTTCCATTTCGTCTGGGCGAAGCAGCCGAAGTCGGACGACGGAGGACTCGGCGCGCGGAAGAAGGGCTGCTCGACGATCCTCATCGCGGGCACGGACGAGGGCGGATACCGGACGGACACGATGATGCTCTTCTCGGTCGACCGCGAGGCGAAGACGATGAGCCTCGTTTCCATCCCGCGCGACACGCTGGTCTACTGTGAATATTCGGTGCCGAAGCTGAATTCGGCCTACGGCTGGGCCGGCGGCGGCGACGACGGGATGCAGGAGCTGCTGACGCGCGTGGAGGAGATCGTCGGCTTCCGCCCGGATGGGTACGTAGTGACGGATCTGGCATGCTTTGAGGAGCTGGTCGACCTGATGGGCGGCGTGACGTTCGACGTGCCGGTCGAGATGCACTACAACGACCCGTCGCAGAACCTCTACATCGACCTTTCTGCCGGAGAGCAGAAGCTGGACGGCGCGCAGGCAATGCAGGTCATGCGGTTCCGCTCCGGCTACGCGGATGCGGATCTCGGCCGTGTGAAGGTGCAGCGCGATTTCCTCGCGGCGGCACTGCATCAGTGGGCGTCGGTGAAAAACGCCTACAAGCTGCCGTCCGCGATCAGGCTGATCACGGAGCACACGAAGACCGACCTGACGAGCGCGCAGCTCGCGTGGCTGGCGGAGAGCGCGGCGCTCTGCGGCACGGATGGCCTCACGATGGCGACGATGCCGGGCAGCGCGGCCTGGATCGGCGGCGGCTCGTACTACGTGCTGGATGCGGCGCAGGTGGCCGATCTGGTCAATGAAAAACTGAATCCCTATCAGAAAGAAGTGACGGCGATGGATCTCGCGATCCGCGCCGGGTGATGGAAATGAACGTTTGCAAAACGGTATTTGAAGGAAGACCGGAAGACTTTGAAAAGCGCCTCCCGAAGGAGCAGCGCTGCTATGACCTGCTTGATGGGCTGGGCGTTGCGTATACGCGCGTCGACCACGACTTTGCGGACACGATCGAGGCATGCGAGGCCGTCGAGGCCGTGCTCGGCGAGAAGATCTGCAAGAATCTCTTCCTCTGCAACCGGCAGAAGACGCAGTTTTACCTGCTGATGCTGGAAGGGGAGAAGGTCTTCAAGACGAAAGACCTTTCCAAGCAGCTTGGCGTGGCGCGGCTGTCGTTCGCGGATGCGGCAGATATGGAGCGCTATCTCGACATCACGCCCGGCTCGGTCAGCGTGCTGGGGCTGATGAACGATGCGGAGAACCATGTTCAGCTCGTCATCGACAAGCCCATCGCGGAGTCGCGCATGATCGGCTGCCATCCGTGCATCAACTCGTCTACGCTCGCCATCGAGACGCACGACGTGCTGGACAAGATCCTCCCGGCAGTCCACCATGAGGCGATCATGGTCGACCTCCCGGAGCCGGAAGAAGCATAAATCAAACAGCCCCGTATGCAGTGCATACGGGGCTGTTTTTGCCTTTGGGAATGTAGAGTGGAAGATCTCATCGGCCCCTACAACCGCTGCGGCGGAAATTGAGGGCACAGCGTAAAAGCGAAAAAGCACCGGAGATCAATGCCCACGGTGCTTTTCCTTTCGTTTCTGCTGCCGCAGCGCGAAACGGCGCTGTTTTTTTGGTCTCCTGCTGCTCCTGCGTGAACATTTTCTGCTCCTGTTTGGATGCATCCCGCTGGAGCTGCAAAGCCTGCTGCGATTTTGTGCCGATCCGGCCGGAGGCGGTCTGCTTGCGCAGCATTCGCCGTTCCCGTTTGGGATTGACTGCCTCCGTCCGAATGGCGACGGCGACAGATGGACTGAATTTGAGTTGACAATCGTGCTTCAGGACGAAGTCCCATACCTCGCAGTCTTTCGGCTCTGCACTGAATGTGACCCGGTTGGCGGATCGTGCGCCGCGCTCGATCCGTTCGAATACGCCGACCCAGAACGGCGGCTCGAAGCATACCGTCAGGCTCAAAAAATGGATGTCCATAACGAAACCCTCCTGAATTTGAATTCACAGGAACGGACGACCCGGAGGGGAGGGTTACTTACCTGCGCGCATGGCGCAGACGGCTGGGCTACCTACCAGCTCTGGCATATTCAGAGAATCTGCGTTGCGTTTTTATCCTGTGCTGCGGCGTTGCCGCGAGGTTATTCTAGCATACCGGCTGCATGATTGCAAGCTGGGGCAGATGGCCGCCTGGTTCAAATGAGCCAGCGCTTGATCCACGGGAGCTTGGAGAGTGGGAGGTAAATGAAATAGCTGATTGCGCCGCAGAGAACGGCGACCGCTGGGATGGAAAGCATGGCAAAGCGGTTCGCGTGCAGACCCAGCGCACCGAGCAGGCGGAGGACGGCGATGTGGACGAGGTAGATGCAGAACGACGCGCGGGAGAGGCGCTCCACCGGCCGATGCAGCCGCTGCGGCTGCGTGCAGAGGGAGAACAGCCCGGCGGCCATCAGGCACGGGCCGGGCGAGAAGCCCTCCAGAAACGGCGTTTTCAGCTCCCCAGCTTTCGCAGAGAGCAGCCACGTCCCCGCAAAGCAGAGCAAAAAGCCTGCGGCAAACAGCAGCCCGGCGCAGCGCGCGGTGAGCGGACGGCGGCGGAGCGCATCGCCCAGCACCGTGCAGCCGATGGCACTCCACACCATGGGAAGCGGCCATTGGCGGACGATCCCACCGAAGTCTTGCAGCAGGCCGAGCTGCCGGAGCGTGGGCAGCAGGACGCCGAACGCGAACCAGAAGGCGAGGAAATAGCGCATTGTTTTCGCATCGGCATGTGCGGTGAAGGTGCGCGTGAGCGGGAGCGCGGCATAGACAAGCAGGATGACCGGCAGGTAATAGAGGTGCCCCTCGTGCTGCCAGAGCAGCCAGTCGCGCAGCGCGTCGCGCAGCGCGGCGGCGTCCGCCTGCCCGGCGGTGAGCAGGCCAATGGCTTTGTAGACCGCGGCCCAGAAGAACAGCGCGAACAGCATGTGCGGGATGTTCCGCCGCCAGATGTGCCGCGCGGAGATCGTGCGCTCCGCGTCCAGCAGCAATGCGCCGCTGCACAGCAGGAACAGCGGCACTGCCCCGCGCGAGACGCTGCCCCAGAAGAGGCCGGAGAGCCAGCGGACGCTGCTGATCGGGCCGCCGCGTAGAACGTCGCTTGCGGCGTGGATCAAAAGGACGCAGAAGATCGCGAGGCATTTCGCACAGTCGACAGAGCGGACGCGCGACGGGGCGGCAGGATTCATGACAGATCTCCTTTCTGGCGGTTGCAGCGGATCTGGTGAAAGATGTTGTCTTGATGTAAAATATAAAAACTCGTCGCAAGCGTTATATCGCTTGCGACGAGTTGGTGCGAGAGATGAGACTTGAACTCACACGACGGTTGCCACACGCACCTCAAACGTGCCTGTCTACCTATTCCAGCACTCTCGCATCGAATGCTTCATTATTATAACACCAATTTCAGATTTGTCAAGAAAAATTTAAGACCTTTGTATGGTCGCTGGCAGCACTTTTCTCTTGCGATTTTGGGCAGTTTCTGCTATACTATCTAAGGCTCAGGCCGAGTTCGCTGAAAAACAGGAGGTTCGCCGTGCCAAAGTTCTTTGTTTCGCCAAACGATGTGCAGGAAAATTTTCTGGTGCTCACCGGGGAAAACGCCGCGCATGCAAAGGTTTTGCGCCTCCAGTGCGGCGAGACGGTGACGGTCTGCGATGGGGTCGGGCAGGATCTGACGTGCGTCGTCAGCGATGTGTCGCCGGGGCAGATCAGTCTGGTCGTGCAGAGCAGGGAGGCATCCCGTGCGGAGCCGCCGGTCGCGTGCAGCGTCTACATGGCGTATGCGAAGGCGGACAAGCTGGAGCATGTGATCCAGAAGGCAACGGAGCTTGGCGCGACCGAGATCGTGGCATTCCCATCGAGCCGGTGCGTGTCGCGCCCAGATGAGAAATCGCTGGCCAAAAAACTGGAACGGTGGCAGAAGATCGCGGCTTCTGCGGCGGAGCAGTCCGGCAGAGGCCGAATCCCGAGTGTGCTGACGGTGAATTCCTACCGCGAGGCGGTGGAACGGGCGGCGCGGAGCGAGCTTCCGCTGTTTCCATATGAAAACGAGCGGACAGTGTCGCTGCGGGCGGCCATCGGGCCGGCGCAGTTCCGCACGGCGGCCATCATGACCGGACCGGAGGGCGGATTTTCCGAAGATGAGGTTCGGCTGGCCGAGGAGGCCAGCATGAAAATATGTTCCCTGGGTCCTAGAATTTTGCGGTGCGAGACGGCGCCGCTCTGCGCGCTGAGCGCGGTGCTGTATGCCGCAGGCGCGCTGGAATGACCCAGTCGGGAATGGGAGAAGGATGGAGTTAAGTTGAAGCAAGCCAATGTGATTGAAACGAAAAAAAGCGGCGATTCTGTCGTATATCAGGTTCCCGGTGCGTTTGCGCTGCTGTTTGTCGTGCTCGTTGCGCTGCGGCGCATTGGAGCGTATTACGGAACGGTGGACGGGTTCCAGCCTGTGCTCTACGCCACGCGGAAGCTGGTGTGGGTGTTCGCGGCACTGACGGTGGTCTGCCTTGCGGGCGCGATCTTCGGGAAGAAGACGTGGATGCGTGCGGTGGGGCGCTATGGCGCGGTGCTGATGGCGCTGGCGCTGGTGAGCGCGTTTGTGCTGAGCAAATACTGGACGGCGAAGCTGCTGTTCCTCTATCTGCTGCACGCTGTGGTCTATTGCCTGTACATGGTCTACAAGCTGTATCGCGGTGAATTCTTCGCCTACTCGCTGGCAACGTCCGTCTCGGGCTGTGTGTTTTTCTTCTTCTCGAAGGGCGTGGCGTTCAACACGCGCGGCATCCTGCTGGGCCTTCTGGCGTTGGCGGCGCTGGTGTTCGTGGCGGTGTTTGCGGCGCTGGCCGCGAAGGGAAAGGGCGTTTTGAAGCTCGGCGGCAAGCAGGTTCGCGTGCTGCCGAAGTCGTTCAACCCAATCGTGCTCTATGTGGTCTGTGCGCTGTGGTTGGTGTGCCTCTTGCTGTGCTACGTGCTGGGCGCGTCGTTCGCGTACTACTGCATGTTTGCAGCGATTGCGTTTGAGCTGGTCGCGGCGGTGTATTACACCTTTCAGTTGAAATAAGGACTCCGATCCCGTGAACACATCCTGTTCACGGGATTTTTGCGCCTTTTTTGGCCGAATATACAAAAACCACTCTGCTGAACTCGCTGCTCAGCAGGGTGGTTTTGACTCAGAAGGATCACATTTTTGTAATTTGATCGATCTTTACTTGTTCTTCCTCGGAAAAAGCGGTGTTTTCCAACGCCTTGATATTATCCAGAATCTGCGACGGTTTGGACGCGCCGATCAGAACGCTCGTCACGATCCCGTCACGCAGGACCCAGCTGAGCGCCATTTCGGCCAGCGTCTGTCCACGGCTGACTGCAAGCTCGTTGAGGGCGCGGATCTGGTGCAGACGTTTTTCTGTCAGATCCTCCGCGTGCAGGAACCGTCCGTCGGTTTTGATACGGCTGTCCTCTGGAATTCCATGCAGATACCGGTCTGTCAGCATCCCCTGCGCCAGCGGGCTGAACGCGATGATGCCCTTTTGCAGCCGGGCGGCGCTCTCCTTCAGGCCGTTTTGCTCAATCGTCCGGTCAAAGATGGAATAGCGGTTTTGATTGATGATGAATGGGCAGCGCAGCTCGTTCAGAATTTTGCAGGCTTTCTCCAACGCCCGGCCGTCGTAATTGGAAAGGCCGACATACAGCGCCTTTCCCTCCTCGGTGACTGCCTGCGCCAGCGCGCTCATGGTTTCCTCCAGCGGCGTGTTGGAATCCATACGGTGATGATAGAAGATGTCAACGTAGGGAAGGCCCATGCGCTGTAAGCTCTGGTCGAGGCTCGCGAGAATGTGCTTCCTGCTGCCCCAGTTTCCGTAAGGGCCGTCCCACATCTCATAGCCGGCCTTTGTGCTGAGGACCAGTTCGTCGCGGTAAGCGCCCAGTTCTTCGCGGAGGATGCGACCCGGATTCCGCTCTGCGCTGCCGGGGTTTGGGCCGTAGTTGTTTGCAAGATCGAAATGCGTGATCCCATGGTCAAAGGCCGTGAAGCAGAGCTGCTTCATGTTTTCGTAGGGTGACGTATCGCCAAAGTTGTGCCAGAAGCCGAGCGAGACGGCGGGCAGCAGAACACGGGGATGACGATTGCCGAGCTGAAGCAGTTTTTCGCGTATGAAGCGGATGAAAGTGCGCACCTGGATGACATCCTGGTGCTTTTGCAGCAGCGGAAGGATTCTGTGACGGCCCAGATTGCGCAGCTGAAAGAGGACTATGCGCATGTACTGCGGAAGATCCATTACTATGAGGATATTCAGAGATGTTTGCGCGAAAACTTGCCGCTGCCGCAGTGGAAGGACTACCGGCAACGGGTGTATGAGGAATAGAGGCGTTCGGAGCTGCCCAGAGACGCTGGAGAAGCGCAGCGATAAAACCGTCCTGCTGAGTGCCTTTCAGCAGGACGGTTTTGCTTGTCATTTTGGAATCATTCTCTCGAAGTACCGGATTTGCAAAATTAGTATCAATCCAGTATCACGAGCCATTTTGATGGGCAAAAAAGACTGTATTCACGCGGGTTTCCGGCGTTTTCGGAATTACTCCCATTCGATGGTCGCGGGGGGCTTCCCTGTAATATCGTAGACGACGCGGCCGGCACCCTTGACTTCATTGACGATGCGGGACGACACGATGCCGAGCACATTGTGCGAGATCGGCGCGTATTCGCACGTCATGAAGTCCGACGTGCGCACGGCGCGCAGCGCGATCGTATAGTCATACGTCCGGAAATCGCCGACGACGCCGACCGAGCGGATGCCGGTCAGGACGGCGAAATACTGGTCGGCGCGGACGCGGTGCCGGATGACCTCTTCGCGGAAGATGGCGTCGGCGTCTTGCAGGATGCGGACTTTTTCCGCTGTGAGTTCGCCCAGCACGCGCACGCCGAGGCCGGGGCCGGGGAACGGCTGCCGCTCGACAAAGCGGCGCGGCAGACCGAGCTGACGGCCCAGCGCACGGACCTCGTCCTTGAAGAGGCCGCGCAGCGGCTCCACCACGCCCTCAAAGCGCATGTCCTTCGGCAGTCCGCCGACGTTGTGATGGCTCTTGATGGTGGCCGCCTTGCTCCCGCCGGACTCGATAACGTCGGGATAGATCGTGCCCTGGGCGAGGAACTTCACATCCGGCAGCTTTTTGGATTCTTCCTCAAAGACGCGGACGAACTCCGCGCCGATGATCTTGCGCTTCTGCTCCGGATCGGTGACGCCCTTGAGCGCTGCGAGGAAGCGCTCTGCCGCGTTGACGCGGACAAGGTGGATGGCCGTGCTGCGGAAGGCGCGCTCGATCTCGTCGCCCTCGTTTTTGCGCATCAGGCCGTGGTCGACGAAGATGCAATGTACCTGACCGGGGATGGCCTTCGAGAGCAGCACCGCGCAGACCGAGCTGTCCACGCCGCCGGACAGCGCCAGCAGCACATGCGCGCTGCCGACCTGCTCGCGCACGGACTGGATCAGCTGCTTCTCGAGATCCTTCAGGTTGTAGTCGCCCGCAGCGCCGCAGACCTCATAGAGGAAGTTGCGGATGATCTGCGTGCCGTTCGGTGTGGACTCGACCTCGGGGTGGAACTGCACGGCGTAGATCTTCCGCGCCGGGCAGGCCATGGCCGCGTTCGGGCAGGAGGCTGTGTGCGCCACGGAGGTAAAGCCCTGCGGGAGCACAGTGATCTGATCGGTGTGGCTCATCAGGCCGATCTGCTGGGCGGAAAGACCCTTGAACAGCGCGCAGGCCGGGTCGACCTCCATCGCTGTCTTGCCGTATTCGCTTGTCGCGCACGGCGCGACCGTCCCGCCGAGGCTCCATGCCGTCAGCTGTGCGCCGTAGCAGATGCCGAGCACCGGGATGCCAAGTTCGAAGATGCGCTTGTCGCAGTGCGGCGAGTCGTCGAGATAGACACTGTTCGGCCCGCCGGTCAGAATGATGCCGATGGGGTTCAGCGCCTGGACTTTCTCGGCGGTCAGATCGCCGGCCTTGACGATCGAATAAACGCTGCACTCGCGGACGCGCCGCGCGATCAGCTCCTTGTACTGTCCTCCGAAATCGAGGATTAAAACAGTCTGTGCCATGGGGATACCTCCTTGGTGTCAAAGATTGTTCTCGCCTTGTCTGGCGAGCGACGCGGCGATGAAGCCGTGGAAGAGCGGATGCGCCTTGTTCGGGCGCGATTTGAATTCGGGGTGATACTGTACGCCGACGAAGAACGGATGCTCCGTCAGCTCCACGGTTTCCACCAGCCGCCCATCCGGCGACAGGCCGGAGAGCGTCAGTCCTGCATTGGTCAGCACGTCGCGGAACTCGTTGTTGAACTCATAGCGGTGGCGGTGCCGTTCGGAAATTTCGAGCGTGCCATAGCAACGCGCCATGGTCGTGCCCGGCTGGATGACGCACGGATACGCGCCAAGCCGGAGCGTGCCGCCCTTGTCGATGTCGTCGCTCTGGCCGGGCATGAAGTCGATGACCTTGTGCTTGCACTGCTCGTCAAATTCGGACGAGTGCGCGTCGGAGATCCCGGCGACGTCGCGCGCGAATTCGATCGTTGCGATCTGCATACCGAGGCAGATGCCGAAGTAGGGGACGTTGTACTCGCGGGCATAGCGCGCCGCGAGGATCATGCCGTCGATGCCGCGCCCGCCGAAGCCGCCCGGGACAATGATTCCATCCACCTGCGAGAGGATGTTGTGATAGTTGCCCTCGTTCAGCGTCTCGGAGTCGATCCACTGGATGTCCACATCCGCGCCGAGCGCGAAGCCCGCGTGCCGCAGCGCCTCGGCCACGGAGAGATAGGCGTCGTGCAGCTGGACATATTTGCCGACGAGGCCGATCTTGACCGTGCGCTCGCGCGATTTGATGCGCGCCACCATGTCCGACCATTCGGCCAGATCGGGCGCGGGCGTGTCGATAGCCAGCTCGCGGCAGACGACGGAGGAGAAGTTCGACGCCTCCAGCATCAGCGGTGCCTCATACAGGCAGGGGAGCGTGATATTTTCGATGACGCAGTCCGGCTTGACGTTGCAGAACATCGAAATTTTGCGGAAGATGGACGGCTCCAGCGGCTCGTCGCAGCGGAGGACGATGATGTCCGGCCGGATGCCCATGCCCTGCAGCTCCTTGACGGAATGCTGCGTCGGCTTGGATTTGTGCTCGTCGGAGCCACGCAAAAACGGCACCAGCGTGACATGGATGAAGAGGCTGTTCTCTTGCCCGACCTCGAGGGAGATCTGCCGCACGGCCTCGAGGAAAGGCTGCGATTCGATGTCACCGATGGTGCCGCCAATTTCTGTGATGACGATGTCCGCATCGGTCTGCTTGCCGACACGGTAGACGAATTCCTTGATTTCGTTGGTAATGTGGGGGATGACCTGCACGGTGGAGCCGAGATACTCGCCGCGCCGCTCCTTGTTCAGCACGTTCCAGTAGACTTTGCCGGTCGTGAGGTTGGAGTATTTGTTGAGGTCTTCGTCGATGAAGCGCTCATAATGCCCGAGGTCGAGGTCGGTCTCCGCGCCGTCTTCCGTCACGTAGACCTCGCCGTGCTGATAGGGACTCATCGTGCCGGGGTCGACGTTGATGTAGGGGTCGAGCTTCTGCGCGGCGACCTTCAGCCCCCGCATCTTCAGCAGCCGGCCAAGCGACGCCGCCGTGATGCCCTTTCCAAGGCCGGAGACGACGCCGCCGGTCACAAAAATGTATTTCGTCATGTCCATATCCTCGTCTTTCTTTCTATATCGTCAGTAAAATTTGTTCTGCGATCACTTTTCGGCTCACACATCGATCCATTGCCTGTTTTTCAATCCAGCGGTGCGCCTCCTGCTCGGTCATGGCCTTCCGCTCGATGAGCAGACATTTCGCCCGGTTCACCAGCCGGATCTCGGCCATTTTTTCCTCAAAGCTGGCCGTTTTCTGCTCCATGCGGCGTAATCGTTCGCGCGTGCCGCAGAGCAGCTGCAAGGTCTGCGTCAGCAGCTGCGGCGTTGTCGGCTTTTGCAGCGTGAGGATGCCGTTCGGCGTCAGCCGGGCGGACAGCTCGGGATACTGCTCCGCCTTCACGAGCAGGAGCACGCCCGCGCCGCTCGTCTCGCTCAGCTCCAGCGCCAGCTGCGTCCCAAACTCGTCGGGCAGCGGCGCGTTGACGATGACGATGTCGAAGCTCTGCTCCAGCAGCAGCCGCCGGGCGGACGCCGCGTCGCGCACGGTCCGCACCGGGTCGTATTGCCCTTCGGGGAGCAGCGTGTGCAGGGACGCGCTGAATTTGTCCGCTGCCGATACGGTGAGCACGCTGTATGTCTGTTCGATGCGATCCATCCGCGTCCCTCCTTTCCGGTTTTCAGGGGCTGTATTCTATAATAATATTTTAGTGTAGCTCCGGAGAAGCGCCTCTGGCAGCAGCTCCGCCAGGAAGCGACTCTCCGCTGCGGCGGCTTTCGCCGCAAAGAGCGTTCCGGGAAGCGTCCGGAATTTCGATTTGACGGACTCCGGCGCGGTGAAGAAGTTGATGTCCGCAGCCTCTGGCAGCGGCAAATTCTTTTTGATGCCGTCCAGCCCCGCATGGATCAGCAGCGCAAAGGCCAGATACGGGTTGCAGAGCGGATCCGGCGAGCGCAGCTCGGCCCGGCGGTATTCGCCCTTGGCCGCCGGGATGCGGATGAGCTGCGAGCGGTTCTCGCTCGACCACGAGATGTAGCGCGGAGCCTTGCTGCTGCCGAAGCGCTGATAGGACGACTCTGTCGTGTTGAAGAAGACCGTCATCTCTGCGATGTGGGCCAGAATGCCCGCGATCACCTGCGGCATCACGTCGCGTCCGTCGCGGCTGCGGGCCGAGATGTTGATGTGCATGCCGTTGCCGGGCTGGCCGGGCAGCGGCTTTGGCGAGAAGTCGGCCGCGAGGCCGCTCTGCACCGCGATCGTGTTGACCACCGCGCGGAATGTCAGCGCGTTGTCCGCGGCGGCCATCGGGTCGGAATAGCGGAAGTCGATCTCATTCTGCCCCGGACCCTGTTCGTGGTGCGAACATTCCGGGCGAATCCCCATCTGGCTGAGCGTCAGGCAGATCTCCCGCCGGATGTTCTCGCCCTTGTCCTCCGGCGCAATGTCCATATAACCTGCGCGGTCGTAGGGGACGCGGGTCGCTTCGCCGTTTTCGTCCCGCTGGAACAGATAAAATTCCATCTCCGAGCCGAACGAGAACGACACGCCCATCGCCTCCGCCGCATCCACTGCGTTTTGCAGGACGCGCCGCGTGTCGGATGCAAACGGCGTCCCATCCGGATGCAAGATGTTGCAGAACATCCGCACCACGCGCCCATGATCGGGCCGCCATGGCAGCACGCAGAGCGTGCCCGTGTCCGGCTGCAAAAACAGATCGGAGTGGATCTCGCTGCCGAAGCCCGGAACAGCTGAGGCATCGAACGCGATGCCGTATTCAAATGCGCGCTCCAGCTCGTCCGGCTGGATGGAGATGTTTTTCTGTTTGCCATACACGTCGCAGAACGCCAGACGGAGGAACTTTACGTCCTCCTCAATGACATACTGCCGAATCTCATCCTCTGTATACCGCATCAGCCCGCCGCCTTTCCTCTTTTTTGAAAACCATATTATACCACGCTTTCCCCGCATTTTCCACGGTAATTCTCCCCAAAAAATCCGCTCTTTCAAACTTTTTTTGCACAGCTGTTTGCCGAGAGCCGGAAAAAACAGAGATGGCGTCCATCCAATGGGGACAGCTGTGCCCTTTGGATGAACGCCGTTGCTCATCATGGTTTGAAATTATATCATAGAGGTGTGGGGAAGTCAATGCAGCGGACTGCAAAAAAACAAGTGCCGCAGGCGCGAAAAAAAGTGCAAAAAGGGGATTGACAAATCGGGGCAGAGCGGGTATAATCGCAACCATCAAAGGCAAAGGCGTCTTGGAGAGTCACTCTCTGACGCCTTTTTTGTTTGCACCACGCGAGGCGGCGTCCGAGAGGAAATTCCGGACGCAGCCTCGCGTTTCCGTTTTTCAGAAAAGGAGTGGGTCAACATGAACACAGTATCGGATTATTTCGGCAGTCAGGTCTTTGACGACCGCGTCATGAAAGCGAGACTTCCTTACAATGTATATACCTCGCTGAAAAAGACCATCGACGAAGGCGCGAGCCTGAATCACGAGATTGCCAATGCTGTGGCCGACGCGATGAAGGACTGGGCCGTCGAACACGGCGCCACCCATTTCACCCACTGGTTCCAGCCGCTGACCGGCATCACTGCCGAAAAGCACGACAGCTTCATTTCTCCCTCGCCGGACGGCGGCGTGATCATGGAGTTCTCGGGCAAGGAGCTGATCCAGGGCGAGCCGGATGCCTCGAGCTTCCCCTCCGGCGGCCTGCGCGCGACGTTTGAGGCGCGCGGCTATACCACCTGGGACCCCACGTCCTACGCATTCATCAAAGAAAAAACACTCTGCATCCCGACGGCCTTCTGTTCCTACGGTGGCGAGGCGCTCGATAAAAAGACGCCGCTGCTCCGCTCGATGCAGGCGCTCAACAAGCAGGCGATGCGCATCCTGAAGCTGTTCGGCAATGAGGACGTCAAATGCGTCCGCACCTCGGTCGGCCCCGAGCAGGAATACTTCCTCGTCGACCGCGCGATGTATGAAAAGCGCAAGGATCTCGTCTACTGCGGCCGGACGCTCTTCGGCGCGAAGCCGCCCAAGGGCCAGGAGATGGACGACCACTATTTCGGCGTCATCAAGCCCCGCGTGGCCGAATATATGGCAGACCTGGACGAAGAGCTGTGGAAGCTCGGCGTCCTTGCCAAGACGGAGCACAATGAGGTCGCCCCGGCGCAGCACGAGCTGGCCCCGATTTACACCACGACCAACATCGCCACCGACCACAACCAGCTCACCATGGAGATCATGCAGAAGGTCGCGGCGCGGCACGGTCTGGTCTGCCTGCTGCATGAAAAGCCGTTCGACGGCGTCAACGGCTCGGGCAAGCACAACAACTGGTCGTTGGCTACCGATACAGGTGTGAATCTGCTGACGCCGGGCGAAACACCATATGAGAACGCGCAGTTCCTGCTGTTCCTGTGTGCGGTGATTCAGGCGGTCGACGACTATCAGGATCTGCTCCGGCTGTCCGTTGCGACGGCTGGCAACGATCACCGGCTCGGCGCGAACGAAGCGCCCCCGGCAGTGGTCTCAATCTTCCTCGGCGACGAGCTGACCGCGATTCTCGACGCGATTGAAGCAGACAGCCCCTACAATGCGGCGGAAAAGACCGTTATGAAGCTCGGCGTACATGTGCTTCCGAAGTTCATCCGCGATACAACAGACCGCAACCGCACCTCGCCCTTTGCCTTCACCGGCAACAAGTTCGAGTTCCGCATGCTCGGCTCGAGCAACTCCATCGCCTGCACGAACATCATGCTCAACGGCGCGGTGGCGCAGTCGTTAAAGCTCTTTGCAGACGAGCTTGAGAAGGCAGACGATTTTGAAGGCGCGCTGCACGACTTGATTCGCCGCACGATTCATGAACACAAGCGCATCATCTTCAACGGCAACGGCTACGACGATGCGTGGATCAAAGAGGCGACCGAAAAGCGCGGACTTCTGAACCTGCGCACGACGCCGGACGCGATGCCGACGATTCTCGAAGAAAAGAACGTTTCGATGCTCACGGGGCTCAAGATCTTCACGAAGGCAGAAATTGAGTCTCGCTACGAGATCATGATGGAAAACTACGTCAAGACCGTCAGCATTGAGGCGCAGACGATGTTGGACATGACGCGCCGGGAAATCCTTCCCGCCGTCGAGCGCTACACAAAGGAGCTTTCCGACACGCTTGCGGCGAAGCTCGCCGTGATTCCGGGTCTGCCGTCTCGCTACGAGACCGGCGCGATTACGAAGCT
>OLNF01001940.1_pt1 | contig 17033 bp, 12 predicted proteins | sample 1673061 | NCBI WGS metagenome assembly OLNF01 (sample SAMEA3136751, study PRJEB25190) | human gut metagenome | reverse complement strand
CCCGAATTTTTTCGGGCGACAGCACCTCACCTTTGACAAGGGAGGCAAGTGTGATGGTGCAAAGCAAGGGATAGTGCAGAAAATCTCATTGATGGTGGGGATGGGGAGCGATCACCACCATAGTTGGCTCGGCTTGACCGTGCAACAGAACCTCACCCTTTTAAATGTTAGAGAGTAACAGCGTAATGATGGTGCTAAGGGGAAACAATCCCCACCGTCACGGCTCGGAATAGTTTCAGAATTGTAAAGGCAGGACTATCTGAATACTGTACAGCAAGCGAAAAATTTGTATCAGCCGTGCCACCTCCCCTTTTTCGAGGGGAGGCAAGGGTGTTGGCGGTTTTCGTGGGATAGTGCGGATGTGAAAACATATTGGTGCATACAGATGTTAGCATTACGAAAAGCGAGGGTGATAGTGCGGTTTTGGGAAGGGTTGGTGGAGTGACAATCCCTCCGGTAGTCGCCCGAATTTTTTCGGGCGACAGCACCTCACCTTTAACAAGGGAGGCAAGTGTGGTGGTGCAAAGCAAGGGATGGTGCGGGTTTGGGAGGTTATGCGTGGCGAGGGGGTGTGTGATAATAATATAAAAAGCGGTCACAGCATATCACCGTGACCGCTTATCTGATTTATTGGTTTGTGTAACCCCGCCGTTTCGCTATCCTGCGGATTGCTAATGCAATTCCAAAGGTGGTATTTTAAACGGCACATTGCCACACCGCCGGTAACGGAGGTTGAGCCATGATTAATCCGTCAGAACGGCGAATTTGAAGCGGCTCACAGCCGCAGGCGGAATTGTCAGCGGCGACTCGTCGCCCGCTCAGGCTCTGGATTTTATGATGTCGACCATTTCGCCGACGTTCTTCATCGAAGAAACCTCGCCCATCTTGAAACGGATGCCGAATTCGTCTTCTACAGCGGAGATGAGGTTGATATGCTCAAGGCTGTCCCAGTCCTCTATATCATCTGCTGTTGTGCCTGCTTCGACCTCGATATCGTCATCGTCGAATACGTTTCTGAAAACCTCGTTTAATCTTTCGTAAATTTCCTGCTCACTCATTTTACTTGTTCCTTTCTACAGTAATATACTTGTTTTTAGGCTCGTAGCCCGAAAGCGAAAGCTCCCATACGGTGTTGCCGTCTGCGTCCTCGCTGACCTTCGTAAAGCCGAAGTCGCCGTACAGCTCTTTCACCATTTTATTCTTTGCAGTGGGGTAATAATATCCCTTTACCGTCTTAAGTCCACGCTGTTTTGCTCTGTCGCAAAGATTGTCGAGCATTGCGTATTCCATATCACGCTTAAGCACACGACAGCTCATCAGCCATAAATCTATGTCGAGCGTATCGCCGTTCACCTTTCCGATAACAACCGATACTATACCGTTGTCACCGAACTTATCGGCAAGCCTGCCGTACAGCCTGATATAGCTGTCATCTGCGAATACCTGCTCCATTTCTGCGGTTGTAAAACGCTTTGTGGTGAGGTTGAACTGGTTGCTCTTGTTTGTAAGCTGTGTTATGCGAGGGAGATAGACAGGCAGGAAGTCATCTATCACAGCCACCATCTCAAGACTGTGAAGATACTCGCCGTAGTCGGTGAACTGTGCCTGCTGTGCGGCTCTTACCGCATTCTCCTTGTACATTTCGTTACGCTTTAAATCATCGCTTGAAAAAGCGGTTATCTCAAAGAAGCGTGAGCGGTCTACCACTCTTATATAATCCTCCGGACGCTCCATTTCGGGAACGGCTACTGTAGGCAACTGTGCGGAAACTATCGCACGCTCGGCAGGGTTATCATCAAGGAATACAAGCGCATCCTGTCCGATGTTGAGTCCTGTCGCTATTGCCTCGATATTTCTGTCCTTATTATCCCAGTTTGCCTTTATCATTATGAAATCATCGGGCTTTAAACTGCCCTCGGGGTGATTAAGGCCTGCAAGGGCGTTTTCTTCGTCATTCTTCGAGCAGACGGTGAGCATTACGCCTGTATCCTTCACAAGTCCGAGATACTTCTGAAATTCGGCATAGACCTGTCCCATATGGGTTTCCTGTCCGATTTCGATGCCGTCAACGCCGTCATCTCCGACAACTCCGCCCCATAATGTATTATCAAGGTCGAGTACAAGCGCTTTCTTGTTCTTGCCGAATACCGACTTTATTATTGCCGCTAAATTGAATGCAAAGTCGGGTATCGCAGGAACGCACATTGCGTACTTGTACAGGTGCCAGTAGGACGACTCGCTCCACTTGTCAAGACCGTAGCAGGCGCTGACATAGTTTATATCATTGATATAAAAACTCTCGTGCGATGCGGCATAATCGGCAAACGCTGTGTTCAGCCTATTTATGAAATTCACTCTGCCTCGGCAGTCAAACGCATCACGGTTGCCCATAAGCCTGAAATACGGCTGTTCAAAGTTATTCTGTATAACGGGGCAGTGGTAGCGCTCGGCTATCTTTTCCCACATTGTTTCAAAATATTTCATCTGCTCGGCAAAAAGAGCGTCTGTCTGCTCCTTGCTGTCGGTTATCGCAGGATATTTCAGAATATTGCGGTTGGACGTGTGAACGAAAATAAGGTCGGGTGAGAAGCTGTCAATCTCCTCATTTCCGAATACCGCATCCTGCCAGTAACGGTTGTACTCCGACTCGTAGAAGATCGGCTCGATACCGTAGTTCAGCAGGAATAATTCGAGCATATTTATTATATCGTTCGTGGTTGAGCCGCCGAGAACGGCTATTTTTTTCTTTATACGCACACTGCCGTCTGACAGGAGCTGTCTTTTTATAGAGCGTTTCTTTTTCAGCAGATAACCGCTGTCGAAGGGGTATTCAAGTTCTTTCATAGGTGTGTCCTTAAAATAAATTTAGCTTAATAAGACATTCGATGTAAAAAGCAATTGTAGTGCTTGTTTTGCGGGAGGGGCGAGTTAGGCACGGATGCCTGAAGTATGTACCAAAAGTTTTGCAAGGACGCAAAACCATAATATACATACAACACCTCCCCCTACGAATAATTCTTGTCGTTATTTTTGCTATCCATACCACTGCTGATATACAACGTTATTCAAACGACAATTTTCAGATATTTCGTATATATGAGAAGTAGTCGCAGTTGCCGCCTGCAACGGTATAGGCGCAGTTTGCAAACAGCAGATCGGTCGCATCGACCTGCTTGCAGAATTTTATTGCGTTTACCTCGCAGTAGCGCAGGTCAAGCACATAGATATTATCAAAGCTCTCAGTGAAGAACGGGATAAGTCCGTTGCCGTAGCTTTCCTTGATAACAACTAAGTTTCTGCCTGTCTTTGCGTTGGTCTTTATATGGGCGATGAGATCGTCACTGCCTAAAAACGACAGGTAGTAATAGCTTGCGTTGTCGCAAAGGAAAAGGCTGCTGTCATAGCCGTTGCTGTAATAACGGTCGTAATATGTGGTTTTCAGCTTATCCTCATTCGGAGAATAGTAGACCGCATAGGTTTCGGGATCGTTATTAAGATGCTCATCGGACGAATAGTAATACATCGAGCCGACATAACCGCCGCAGGTTTCCTTGCGGTAATTCTTTATATCCGGCACTTTTACACCTGCCGTTTTGCAGAACACCTGTGCGGCATAATATGCGCCGAGCGGCATCCAGTGGTGGTCCGTCCTTGAGTATATCTCCTCTGAGGTGTGCTTTGACAGAGTATCATACACGCTGACGTTTGTAACGCCCGTGCTTTTAAGTCCGCTTTCGATATAATCTATCTTATCCTTCTGAAGCTCGGTGTAGCCCTTGTATTCGGTCGGATTGTAGAAATCGACAGAGGTCGGTATTACCATAGAATATACCGTTACTTCGGGAAGCGCCGACTGGAATGCCTTTACATCGGTCATATATTGGTCGCAGTAGCCGTATGTACCGCCGTAGAACATAATTCCACGGTAGTGATTATCCATTCCTGCGACTAATATACCGTTGTCGCCTATCGCCCTGTAGCTGTTTATATCGCTGTTGCTTGCGGGAGCGGAGCTTTCTTCGGCAGAAGTGCCGTCCGTTTCGGGAGCGGAGGTTTCTTCGGCAGAGGTATCCGGCGGTAACGTTTCGGGAGCGGAGGTATCGGGCTGTTCGGTTTCTTCGCTTTCGGTGTCCGAAGGAGCTTCCGATGATACAGGGTCGGATGGTAGGGTGTATGCCGATGTGTCCTTGCCGCTTGCGTTGCTGTCGGGGAAAACCTCCGAGCATCCGCAGGCGAGCGATAATGTCAATATAAGCGCTGTTATCTTCGGGAGCTTTTTCATACTGCTCCTCCTTTCAGAAAACCTGTCAGAGATTTACTTTGAAAGCAGGTTGTTCTTTATACCCTCTGCATTTTCACCGACAGCGGAGAATGTACACATTGTGAACAGAACGTCGGTAATGCCGTTATCCTTTATAAAGTCGGGTGCGTAAAGGTCAAAGTAGCGGATGTCGCAAACGTAGATTTCCTCAAAGGAATCTATGAAGAAGGGAACTTCGGCATTGCCGTAGCTGTCCTTGAAGATGCAGAGCTTTCTGCCGTTCTTGTTTGCGGTTTCTATCTTTACTATCTTCTGATCGCCGCCCATAAAGGTCGAATATGCGCCGCTTGCGGGCTGATCTACAAATATGCTGTGGAACTGTGTGAGCTGCTCGTCAGCCTTGAAGTCGGTGGTATAATAGGTGGCGGTGTAATCTGTAGAGGGGATATAGTAGGTGAAGGTATCGGGGTCGTTCTTGATACGCTCGTTATAATCGGTAAATGCGTACATTGTTCCGACAAAGCCTTCTATCGTTTCCGTCTTGTAGGTCGAAAGCTCCTTTACGGGTACCTGTGCCATTTCACAGAAAGCCTTTGCCGCATAATATGCGCCGAGGGGTTCCCAGTGGTGATCGGTACGGGTATAGATGTACTCGTTTGTGTGTGCCTCAAGTGCGGCGTATCCGTCAACGTTTATTACGTTCACCAGCTTGTTTGCTATGCTGTTTATCGAATCCCTGTGGCTTGCGTTGTATTGTTCGTAGCCATCTGGAAGGTAGTATGCGCCTGCTGTAGGCACTACCATATTGAATACGTTTACCGATGAGCCTACCTTTTCCTTAAACTCGTTAAGGTATGACGCATAGTTTGCACCGTCGCCGCCGCCGTAAAGGGAGATGCCCCATGTATGACCGTCTATGTCAACGACAAGCTGACCGTTTGTCTGAACGCCGTCAACGCCGACAGGCTTCTTGTTTTCGGACGATGATTCATCGGAAGAAACGGTGCTTTCTGAAGATGCGGATGAATTATCGCTTGTTGTGTCGCTTTTTGTATTGTCCTTGCTTTCTGCAGCGGAGCTTTCCGCTGCACTGCTTTCGTTTTTGCTGTCCGTAGCGGAGCTTGTATTCTGTGATGAGCAGGCGGAGGCCGACGTCAGAATTGACGCACAGGCAAGTATTGCCGCTGTTAACTTGATATTGAGCTTCATAGTATGTCCTTTCTTTATGCGGGGTAAATATATCGCCGAATATATTATACCAACTTATTCTCTGTAGTTAGGACTTTAATCATTCCGATATAAAGCAGATTGCTATAAATAAACAACTTAGCAATCTTTCGGATTTCTTTATTCTTTTCACGGGAGGGGCAAGTTAGGCAAGGATGCCTAACGTATGTACCAAAAGTTTTGCAGGGATGCAAAACCGTAAAGTACATACAATCCCTCCCCTACAAAAAATACATAATGATATCACATAAATCAACGATGAAATTTCTGACTTTTTGCTACCCGTAAATGTAAATTCTTGTCCTATTGTAGTATATCACACTATCGTGTCAAGTTCAAGGATTTTCACTTAAGTTTCAGCCGGCGAAACATTATATTTACTGTAAATGTCACGGGTTATGACTATTCCGCCGGGGAGGGCATATTCGCTCTGCATATAATCGTAATAATCGCCGGGGGTTATTATGCCTGCGGTCTTTACTATATCGGTTCCTGCCTTGCTGAGTATATAGTCCGCAAGGAAAACGCAGTTTGTACTCATAACGAAATAGGTCTTGAATCTGCCGCTTTTAAACTTAAAGAACCGTGCGTGTGTGCCGTTCCACAGCGAGCTGCAATAATCGTCAAAATCCGCAATATCGGCGGTGGGGCTGTTTTCGGCTGCAAGCTGATAGGGCGGTTTCCAGCGGGTGATGTTTCGTTCGAGCTTTGCTATGCCTTTTCTGACTTTTGCAAGCTGTTTTTCCGACAGCTTTATGCCGAAATCGAACACCATCTGCAAATCGTGATAGACGCAGAAATTTATATACTTGTCAAAATCCGCTTTGAAAAGCACACCGTCACCGATGCCTCCGAAAAGCCTTTCCGACGCTTTATCGTAATTTCCGTAGGATATTACAGTACCGTTCAGCACAATGTCGCAATGTCCTATAGAGCCTACTCCGTCGGCGCTGACGTGGATAAGAACGTGTATATCGGGGGTGCCGGCGCTTTTTTCGTAACGCTCCTCGTTTTGCAGTTTTTCAATATCTATCTCACGGGAATCAAGCCGCTCGGTATAGCTGCGCAAGGTTTTCAGCGGTATGAACGTGGTTATGACCTGCGGAAGCGAAAAGCGTATCCTGCGGCGGATGATGCCTTTGGCTTTATTCGGAGCGGCCTCACGGATAAACAGCCTCAGCTCGCCTGCACCGTAAATTATGCAATATAGTCCGATGACAACAAGCATACCTTGACTTCCCATAAGAGTGCCGAAAAGCATAATAATGCCGAAAACGCTGAAGAATATTCCGGAAAAAAAGTCATAGAACGCATCGGGAACGGCATTTTTAAGGGCTGTGCCGAAGTCGATGAATTTCACAAGGGCATTAAGAAAAACGTAAAGCGAGAATATAAACGACAGAAGCGCAAGAGTAGCGGCGGGGAAGAAAACGGATATTAGTCCTATTATAATGTTTCCGACACCGCTGAACACGGGCAGCCGCTGATGTCTTGCGTAGGCACGGATAAGGCGGTGGATACCGTTTGCGACGATAAAGATACCGCCCAGCCTTGCGGCAGGCTCTACCACTATTTTTCCGTTTACAAGTACAAGTATACCGACAGTGATAAGCCCTGCACCGTACAGGAGCAACCATGTTATATTGAAGTTCTTTTTTATATTCGGCTTTACGGTCATAATATGCTTTTACTCCTTGAAATAAGGCAATAATCGGGGGTTTTGTATTGACAAATGCAACACAAAATGATACAATAACTATCGCAACTTTACTGTGCGGTCACGGGGTGAAAACCGTGAGGAAAGTCCGAGCATCACAGAGCAGGGTAGCTGTTAACGGCAGCCGGAGGCGACTCCAGGGCGAGTGCAACAGAAATATACCGCATTGTTTTTACAGTGTAAGGGTGGAAAGGCGAGGTAAGAGCTCACCACGGGGCAGGCGACTGTTCCTGTCTGTAAACCCTATCCGATGCAACACCGATTGGTTTCGGGGGTAAACCGTCTGCTCGGCGGTCCCGATTTAAGGTGGCTTGAGGTCTGCGGCGACGCAGGGCGTAGATAGATGATCGCACACGACAAAACTCGGCTTACAGGTAAAGTTGCTATATTGATATTGTGCCGGCTCGAAAGGGTCGGCTTTTTGTTTTTATAAAGCCGCTCGGTTATCGGGCGGCTTTGATCGTATTTACTTGCTGATTATCTTTTCGGCGGCGGAGGCAAGGTAGAGCGAGCCTGTGATCATCGCTATATCCTTTGTTCCTGCCTTTAGCGTCGCCTGCGATATTGCACTGTTAAGGTCGCCGCAGGCGGTAGCGCGTACTCCCTGCTCTATGGCAAAGCGTGTAAGCTGAGAAGCGGGTACGCAGCCGGGCATAAAGCCGTCAACGAATATTACATCTTCGAAGCGGGGGAGAATTATTTTAAGGGCGGTCTGCCAGTCCTTGTTTGCCATCATACCGACTACGGCGTGTATTTTTCTTTTGTCGCAGTTCAGCAGTTTTTCGGCGGCTCTCATTGCAGAAGGGTTGTGCGAGCCGTCTATAATGCAGGTAACGCCGTTCACGCTTACCTCCTCCATTCTGGCTCTGAGGGCGGATCTTTCAAGTCCTGTGAACACACTGCTGTACTCTATATTCAGTATACGGCAGGCCTCTATGGCGCACAGTGCATTTTTTATCTGATGTTCACCGGACATAACGAGATGATAATTCATACCCTTGTACGAAAAGAACACATCGGTAATATCCATATGGAGCATCTGCACTCTTGACATATCGGGGATAATTTCTTCGCAGTTATACTCACGGCATTTATCGTCAATGACACGCATTACCTCTTTTGCCTGTCCCGGATATACTATGCACGGAACGGACGGCTTTATTATGCCTGCCTTGTGACGTGCTATTTCGGCAAGCGTATCGCCAAGCACATCGGTATGGTCGAAATCTACCGATGTTATAACGCTGACAGCGGGATTTACAACGTTAGTGCAGTCAAGAAGTCCGCCTATACCTGTTTCTATAACGGCAACGTTTACCTGCTCCTTATAGAAATAAAGCAGGGCTATGGCGCAAAGTATCTCAAACTGTGAAAAGCCGTCAAAGCCTGTCTGTTCGACTGCCTTTTTCACCTGCTCGCACAGCAGCGCAAAGGCAGGGCGTGAGATATATTTGCCGTTTACCTGTATGCGTTCTTCGATGCACTCAATATAGGGCGATGTGAATTTTCCTACGCTCTTGTTGTCGGCTTTTACAGCGTTGCTTATATATTCGCATACGCTTCCTTTTCCGTTTGTTCCTGCAACGTGAACTATTTTAAGTTCGTTTTGGGGATTGCCGAGAAGCCTCATAAGAATAACAAATCTTATAAGGTCCTTTACAGGCGTACCGGATTTTGTGAAAGAACCGACGTATTCAAATGCCTGTTCGTATGTCATGTGGGTTTCCTTTCGCATTTTCTTCTTTTACTCAAAACACAATTTCTTCATTTCATAAGTGCGATAAAGCTCTTTGCCTTATTTACTATCAGCTTGTCGTTATCATAGACGAGCAGGTTATGCGCCTGTCCTATGCCTACCCAGCGTATCTCGGAAATTTCTTCAAGCTGGGGGGTGTAATCATAATTTTTTGCACGGGCGACAAAATACACAACTTCCTTTTTTGCGTCCTTGCGTGGCGAATATGTAACCGTTTCTCTGAAGCCTGAGTCAATATAAACGTCTATGCCGGTTTCCTCTTTTATTTCACGTTTTGCGGTTTCTTCTTCGGTTTCGCTGTTTTCAACGTGTCCTTTCGGAAATGACCAGTAGCCCGACTTGATGTGCTTTATAAGCAATATTTCCGTATTGCCGTGAAATTTTCTGTAAACAATACCGCCGCAGGACTTTTCATAAGTCATCTGCTCCGAACACCTCCTTGTGTCTGACCGCTTGCGTTGTCAAAGCATTAAAACACGGTGCAGTTGTTTATAATCGTTTATATTATAGCATGTTTTTCACAAAAAGTCTATAGCAAAGGGGTGTAAATGATTGCAGGGTTGGGAAAAAGAGGTGGTTTTTAGTTGATGGGTGGGGAAAAACAAACAAAAAATATGTTCTTCGAAAAACGGCAAATTGCACTGTAATTAATCGGATAAGCTCAACGAATTTAAATATACCGTTAATAATTTTAAGGCGGTGTCTTTCTGGCTCGGGGTACATTGCTCAAGCCGTTTCAATATCTCGTCCTGCTTTGCCGTAATATCGGGATCTTCCGTTGTAAGAACCATATCGGGAGTAATGTGCAGTGCTTCACAGATCTTTAGTATAGTTTCTATCCTCATATTCACTGTGCCTCGTTCTATATCGGCATACGTCCTGTCAGACAGATTTGCTTTCTCTGCGACCTCACTCTGTGTCAGACCCGCTTTTTTACGAATAGAGAGAAGTTTATTTCCTATTGTTCCGAAATCGAATACAAGCATTTTAGTTCCTCCTATTTGCTTTATATAAGAATTATACTTCCTATTTCTCTTGACAAATAGGAAGTATAGTGGTATAATTACAGGCAGAATAGTTCCTATAATTATTTTGCTTGTTAAGGAGGATGTTTATGAAATCAAGGGCAATCATTTTTACAATCTGTGCTGTTGCCGCTATAATGCTTACCGCCTGCAATTCAAACGGCGAACAATCGGCTGTTGGAGAAACGTCAGATGCGCTTATTTCAAGCAGCGATGCAGACAGCGAAAAGCTCATTGAAAATACTGTTTCGAGAATCAAAGAAACGGGATTTTCTCTTGATATAACGCAATATTACGATTTTCAGAAGGCGGAATGGAAGCAGGATGCACAAGCCGAAATACAACAGATGCAGTATAATTCTCCGTCTTCATTTTCTCGAATCGTATCAAAGGTGTATGCTATTCTGGATGAATACGAGCAAAATGTACGATTAGGTTAATCGTATCCGATTGTTATGCTAACGTCTTATCTTCTATAAAACTTGAACGCCCACTTTAATGTAAAGTGGGCGTTCGCTCGTTGAAAAAGTCTTTTATTTGGATATGCTTCTGTTATATCATTCAGCTCAGGCTACGATAGCAAGCTACCGATAGTTCTTTTTGTCGGACAGCACTTCTCGGGTTCGCTATTCGAATCAATGCACTTGTCAATATGAAAGAGGGAGACAACCAAAGCGTTCATTTAAAGGCAAGGGTGATGGTGCGAGGCGAAGGGATTATTGTTCTTTTGCAATGGTTGTGGGAATTGAGAGGTTCGATGCAACGGGAGGGGCAAGCCCCTCGCCCTACGAAAAGCGAGTGGGATAGAAGTTCTGTCAAATTCAATCCCCACCGTCACGGCTTGGAAATATTAGTGATTTATAAAAGCCGGATTTCTAACTAATATACCGATAAATGCAGAACTTGTTGTAGTAGCCGTGCCACCTCCCCTTTTTCGAGGGGAGGCAAGGGTAGTGGTGCGAGGCGAGGGATAGTGCGAATGTGAAAGCATATCGTTGCATATAAATGTTGGCATTACGGAAAGCGGGTGTGGTGGTGCGGATTTGGAAAGGTTGGTGCGAGGCGAAGGATAGATGTTCTTATAAGATGGCTGTGGGAATGGCAAGGTTTAGTGCAACAGGAGGGGCAAGCAAGGCTAAACACCCATTTTTCAATAATTATATAGTTTTTGCAGACAGAAGCCACGGTGGGTGCCGTGGCTTTAGCTTAATCTTCGGTTTTTGTGAATCTGAACGATTTCATATCGAACTGTGTGCCGGGCAGGAATACGAATGCAATGTTGTTCTTGCCTGCGATATGCTCGATGTCAAACGTTACCGGCGTGTACTCGTCTGCGTGGGGGAATTCGAGCAGACGGGTGGTCTGGCTGCCGTTCTCATCGTTTACTCTGAGCTGAATCGTGCAGTTATCGAGCGGTGTTCTGCCTGTAACGGTTATCTTATCCGTTCCGCCTGCGAAATCGAGGCCGTTGAATTCGATAACAACGTTGTTGCCTATCTCCTCAACGCACGAGCCGTTTACCTTGTAATCATCGCCGTACAGATTATCGTTGTCTGCCGCAGAGTTTTCCGCATAGGTACGGTCGTACTTTTCAAACTCAAAGCCGCCGAATATGCAGGAATTGTTGATAACAAAGCTGATGTCGTGCGTTCCGCTTATTCTGCACGGCAAGTCGAAGGTCTGTGGGTATGCTCTGTCCCATCCGCCGTTATTCTTTATTGCAAATGTGCCGATATATCTGCCGCCGTTGTCGGCATCGCCGAGATACAGCTCTACGGGATAATCTTCACCGCCGCCGCTGTTTCCGACGCTTATCGTAATCTTCTTGGTTCCGCCGCCGAAATCAACGGAGCTGAAGCCGACGGTCGTTCTTCCGTTAAAGCCGCCGAGCGAGCCTCTGTCTATCGTGATAACGGGAACATTCGAGAAATCGCAAAGGCAGGCGGCAATAAAGATATAAGGATTCTTTTCTGCTTTTCCGAGTCCTTCTGCCGTATATTCAAGCTCGGAGATAATCTTCGGAATGTCGGTACCGTTCTTTGAATATGCTCTCAGGCGGAATTTGCCGTCACCGAAGGCTTTAAGCGTTGCCGTATTTCCGTCAAACGAAACTACCTTTGCAAAGCTGATCTCAACTCCGTTATCTGTACAGCATTTGAACTCTATGTCACGGAAGGTTGCGTTTTCGGGGAATATCTTTACCGAAATTTCGGCAGTATCACGTTCCTTTGTCAGTGTACGAGGCTCACTGTCGAAAAGCTCGATTTTTCTTACGGGAATTTCATTTGTGTAGGGCGTGGTTACTGCGGGGAATGCGTTTTGAGTGACAACGCTTACTCCCTGTGGCTCTGTTTCGGGGGCTACCGCTTTTATAGTTATCGTTTTAGGCTTCAAGCCCTCGCTTTCGGCGGTGATAACTATGTCGCCTGTTTCAAAGGTGGATTCGATTATCGCAAGGAGCTTTCCGGAGAACAGCTTTCTATGATTGCCCTTATAGCTGTCATAGTCGGTGCTGTCGCCGTTATCAAGTCCTACAAGTCTGCCTGCGCCCTTTACGGTGAACTTTATTCTGTTTACCGCATTCTGAACTTCCTGTCCCATTATATCGTCAACGGTTACGGTAATAAACGCAAGCGATCTTCCGTCAGCCGCTATTTCGCTCACATCGGGGCTCATATTTACTTTATAGGGGTCGAGAGAGGTGAAAAGGACCTCCTCCTTTTCGTAATCGTCAACATCGCAATCGGGGCTGAGATAGCCTCTTACCGCAAGCGGCTTGTCCTTATGGAACGGCACTGTGAAGCGGGCGCAGAGCTTGTCTTCCGTGAGGTGATCTATCACCTTTCCGTCATACATCTCTCCGCAGTAGTGAAGTCTGATAAACGGAAGGTCGGAATAAACAAGCACGTCTATAAGCTGACCCTCGTTGAAATCCCAACAGCAAGGAGAAACGTGAATGAAGGACTTTTCCTCGGCTATATCCCATACCGATTTATAGAACCAGAACGAGTCTTTTTCAAAGCCTGCGGTATCTATGATGCCGAAGTATGAATTCTTGGTATTGTAGGGGGTAGGCTCTCCGATATAGTCAAATCCTGTCCATACGAACTGTCCCATTGAATATTCTGCGGCGGCATCCATAGCGAAGGATCTGAGCGGAGATGCTCCCCAGTTTACAATGCTGTTTCCGAGATCGGAGCATTGCAGATCGTCATATACCAGTAAGCTTGTATCATAGGGGAAGTGGTATATGCCTCTTGAGCGTACCGTCGAGGCGGTTTCACTGCCGTAAATGACCCAGTCGGGATGCTTTTCGTGATGCTCGTCATACAGCTTTTCCGTATAGTTATAGCCTGCAATCTTCAGATAATCAGCTACATTCTGTGCATTTTCCCACTGCATATAGTTTGAGGCTATCGTGGGCGGGGCATTGTGCATAGGGTCGTTCTTTTCGACCTCCTCGCAAAGCATCTTCGCAACCTCAAGTCCTCTGGGGCTTTTATGCGTATCGTATATTTCGTTGCCTATGCTCCACATTATAACCGACGGGTGATTACGGTCACGTTTTATCCACGCTTCAACATCCTTCTTATACCAGTCGGGGAAGAAACGGTGGTAATCGTTCTCGTTCTTGGCAAGCTCCCACATATCGAATATTTCGCTGTCAACGAGGAAGCCCATTTTATCGCAAAGCTCCATAAGCTCTCTTGACGGAGGGTTATGGCTGGTGCGGATAGCGTTTACGCCCATATTCTTCAGTTTTTCAAGCTGTCGGCGGGTAGCATCGTAATTTACCGCAGCGCCGAGTGCGCCTAAGTCGTGGTGCATACAAACACCGTTCAGCTTAAGGTGCATACCGTTTAACAAAAAGCCCTCGTTTGCGCTGAATTTTGTGGTTCTGAAGCCGAATTTTTCAACGGTATCATCAAGCCTGTTTCCGTTATCGTCATAAAGTATCACGGACAGGGTATATAAATTGTGTGTGATTATATCCCATAATTTAGGAGCGTCCATATAGAACACCAGCTTATCGTTCTTGCCGCAAAGTCTGCGTTCGCAAACGTAAACCTCTCTGTCTTCGGGATCTCTTAATGTATATGAAATCAAGCCGCAGACCGTGTCGGAAAGGCTTATCTGTACAGTAGTCTTCCATTTGCCGTGTTCTCTGCGGTCTGTGTCACTGCACTTTGCGCTGATATAGACACCGTTTTCAACGATGTGACGGCGTGAGGTCTTTCTGAGCCACACGTTTCTGTATATTCCGGCTCCGCTGTACCAGCGGGTATTCGGGGATTTATGGTTTACTCTGACTAAAATGCGGTTTTCACCGTTTTTAAGAGCACCGGTTATATCAAAGCTGAAGGTTGTATAGCCGTACTTCCACTTGCCGACTTCCTTATCGTTTACATAGACGGTAGTATCCATATATACACCGTCAAAGATCAGGATATAGCAATCGTCTTCTCCGAGTGCGTCTACGGTGAAATACTTCTCGTACCAGCCACAGCCGGACTTGTAGAGATTTGCCGTATCGCCTATAAGCCAGTCGTGCGGTATCTCAACATTATACCAATGTGCGTTTTCAAGCGTCTTTCCGTCGCTGTCCGGTTCGGTGAGGGTGAATCTCCAGTTATCGTTGAATAAAATTCTGCGTTTTTTCATATCTGTGTTTCCTTTCGGCTTAAAAGCTGAATATGAATTGTTAGTCTTATTGTAACAGTTTGAGCAGTGAAAATCAAGCGGTAAACGGTTTATACGCAAAAAGATTTTGCCCCCTCGGTTGTCCGAGGGGGCATAATATATAAGAGAGGAGAATTTGCTGCTATGCAGCGATGTGTTGATGTTATATGATGATGTTAATGCGTTGCAAAATGCTGCGGAATGTTACGGAAAAATTAGTGTGATAAAGCAAGGCGGAAGATATATGCGGTAGTATGATTTTTCTGTGCGTTGCTATAACTGAAATGCGTTGTTTCAAAGCGTTGCGAAATTGTTAGGAAAGTAAGGAAAATTGCAATAAAAGCGTTTAATCCACTCTTACAGCCTTTAAGAAGTTGTCGGTATAATATACCGACTTCATGCTTGCGGTGCGGACTTTCTGTCCCGGATACGGACTGAACACTATCGTGTCATCTCCGGTATATATACCGCCAAAGAACGAGTCGCCGTCCTTTATGAAAACTATATCGCCCTTTTCAAGCTTTTCAAGAGCTATTTCAGTTCCCATTTCTTTCTGTGCGGTAAGTCCTCTGGGACAATCGACACCGTTTGATGTCAGCGCATAGTAGATAAGTCCCGAATTATCAAAACCTGTTTCTGCGCTGTATCCGCCCTCAGTGAATGGTTTACCGAGCATATCATAAGCCGACTTTGCTATTGCATCACCTTTTTCTGAGGGAGCGGGCGGCTCGGTGCTGTCTGACGACGTATTATCGGAAGAGTTGTCCTCGCTTGATGTGTTGTCGGAGGAGTTATCCTCGCTCGATGTGTTGTCGGAAGAGTTATCCTCGCTCGATGTGTTGTCGGAAGAGTTGTCTTCGCTTGACGTATCATCAGAGGAGTTATCCTCACTCGATGTGTTGTCGGAAGAGTTGTCTTCGCTTGACGTATCATCAGAGGAGTTATCCTCACTCGATGTGTTGTCGGAAGAGCTGTCAGAGCTTTCCGCTACGGAACTCTGAGTGCTGTTCTGCGAATCATTTCCGCTTTCATAGGACGGAGAATTGTTTCCGGAACAAGCGGTAAGTGAAGCCAAAGCCAAAACTGTAAACATTGCCAAGATTAATGATAGTTTCTTTTTCATAATATCACGACCTTTGCTTTATCGTTTTATATTGTTCTCTGTCCTTGATTTAAGTATATCACAAAAAAAGCAAAAAGCAATTAAAATTCGGTTACAATATGGTAACAATTTGGTTACAAATGGTTACAAAACGGTTACAACGGTTACAAAAAGGTGACAAAATCGATTCTTTTCGCAGTTATTCCCCAAAATATACAAAAACACCGTCTGCAAAGCAGACGGCATTCCTGTAGTTTTATATGAAGGACAATGTCATAATCGGTTTTAAGCAACTCTTACAGCACGGCTGAAGCAGTTTTGCCAATAAGAGCTGTTAAGGTCGGCAAACTTTACCTTTTCACCCGGATAAGGGCTGTAAATAAGCTGGCCGTTGCCTGTATATATTCCGGCGAAGTCAATCATCTCGCCTGTTTCTGAATCTTTATCGGTAAAGAAAAGGATGTCGCCCGGCTCAATCTCGCTGAGCGCTACGGTTGTACCCATTTCTTTCTGTGCGGCTGTTCCTCTCGGACAATTGATAAAGCCGTTTTCACGAAGGACATAGTATATAAGTCCCGAATTATCGAAGCCCTGCTCAGGCGTTGCCATACCGCTGACATAATCGACTCCGACAAGAGCCTCGGCGGTTGACACTATCTGAGTGCGAAGGTCATTTATTGTACTGCTGTTATCAGAGCTTTCCGGGAGCGATATTATATCCGATACCGTTGTCTGCTGTGACGAAGGTTCTGAGTCGGTACTCTGCGGTGTTGTTGATGTTATGTCTGGTGTTGAATTGTCCGATGATGTGTTATCCGAGCCGCATCCGCTTAAAGCCGGCACCAAAGCTAAAGCCAGCGCCGCAATAAACAAAGTGACTGCGTATCTTTTCATTTTTACCCTCCGTGCGACAGTAGAGTAACGCTGTACTGCTGTCGTCTGAGATGTACTGTTGTTTCTTTGTACACAATATAGTATATCCCAAAAAGCACAAAAAGTCAAGTGAATATTTTCCATTTTATGCTGATAAACAGGGGGATATGGTGTAGCTTTGCTGAAAGTTTATGTTGATATTGTGAAAAGAAGAACGAGCCTCCTGTGTGGGAGGCTCGCAGATTGTGGGAAAAGTCTTTTATTTGGATATGCTTCTGTTATATCATTCAGCTTTGCCTATAATAGCAAGCTACCGATAGTTCTTTTTGTCGGATAACACTTCTCGGGTTCGCTATTCCATTTAATAACGTTGCTGCTATTCACGCGGGAGA
>OLNF01001939.1_pt1 | contig 17039 bp, 18 predicted proteins | sample 1673061 | NCBI WGS metagenome assembly OLNF01 (sample SAMEA3136751, study PRJEB25190) | human gut metagenome | reverse complement strand
GCAAGTCTTTGAACAGGACGCTCATGTAATCGCTGTCCCGATGCACAGGCATTCGAATGTAAGGACAAAGACGGTTCTCATCTAGGTGTACTCTATATGGACTTCTTTCCGCGTGCCAGCAAGAAAGGTGGCGCATGGTGCGGAAGCTATCGTTCACAGACCTACAAGGACGGCAAGAAAGTGGCTCCTGTAGTAACCGTGGTATGCAACTTTACCAAACCGGCAGCCGGACAACCCGCTTTGCTCAGTGCAGATGAAGCGAATACCTTGTTCCACGAATTCGGACACGCTTTACATAATCTTTTCAAAGATGTACATTATTATGGTGTGGCTAGTGTTCCGCGTGATTTTGTAGAACTGCCGTCACAGATAGATGAGCATTGGGCTTTTGAACCGGAGGTATTGAATGTATATGCCAAACATTATCAGACAGATGAAGTTATTCCTGCCGGACTGGTTGAAAAAATGGACAAGAGTGGCAAATACGGACAAGGCTTCGCTACGGCTGAATATTTAGCTGCTTCCCTGCTGGATATGGATTATCATGTATTAAAAGAAATTCCCGATGATATGGACGTTATGCAGTTCGAAGCAGAAACATTAGGTAAGCGCGGATTGCTGAAACAAATTCCGTCACGCTATCGCACCACTTATTTCAACCACACCATGGGTGGTGGATATACTGCCGGTTACTATAGTTATATTTGGGCAGAAGTGCTGGATTGTGACGCATACGAGGCATACAAGGAAACAGGCGATATCTTTAATCAAGAAGTAGCAGGAAAGTTCCGCAAATATATCCTCACTCCCGGCTGCATTGACGATGCAATGGACATGTATGTCAATTTCCGTGGCAAAGAACCTGGTATTGATCCCTTGTTGAAGAACAGAGGACTAAAATAACCCTCTAACCCTAAATAGAATTCCTCCCCCTGCAAAAGACAAATGATTGTGACTCTTGCAGTGGGAGGATTCTCATTTTGTAGTATGATTGCGGATAGTTCTTTTTATTTTTTGTTCCAAAGCAAGAAATAATCCTCAGAGAAAGCGTACCTTTATGCCTGTCAAATCAAAAATTAAATTATGAATCAACCTATTGCTATGAACACCACAAGAAAACATGTGGTATGGCTGGATGTCGTTCGTTTGGTAGCCATGTTCACCGTAGTTTGCTGCCATAGTGCAGACCCGTTCAACTTTTACCCCGGCGAACCGCCAGCCAACATTGATGAAATCAAATTCTGGGGAGCCGCCTACGGAGCCTTTCTCCGTCCGTGTGTCCCACTGTTTGTCATGATTACAGGAGCATTGCTGCTCCCCGTACGTGGCGAAATATCCGCTTTCTACAAAAAAAGAATCAGCCGTGTATTCTGGCCGTTCCTTATCTGGAGTGTCATTTATAATTTATTTCCCTGGTTTACAGGATTGTTGGGACTTAATCCTGAAATAATCCTTGACTTTTTCCCTTATAGCGGTGAAGAAGCCGCCCGTCAGTCACTCAACGTATCATTGGGTTATATAGCAGAAATGCCTCTCAATTTCTCTTTATTAGACGTACATATGTGGTATATCTATCTGCTTATCGGATTATATCTATACCTTCCTATTTTCTCCGCATGGGTAGAAAAGGCCTCGGAGAAAGCCAAACTATGGTTTCTTGTCGCATGGGGAATAACCAGCTTGTTACCTTATTATTATCAGTTCGTATCCCCATACATTTGGGGAGGCTGTGCGTGGAACTCGTTCAATATGCTCTATTATTTTGCCGGATTCAACGGGTACTTGCTATTGGGACACTATCTGCGCAACCACGACTGGTCATGGAGTAAGATACTGTCAGTCTGTATCCCCATGTTTCTGGCAGGTTACATGGTCACATTCTTCGGTTTCCGCCACATGACCGCATTACCACAATGCACTGATGAAATGTTGGAACTGTTCTTCACCTATAATTCTTTGAATGTGATTATGATGACTATCCCCTTCTTCCTCATAGCCAAGAAAGTAAAAGTACGTTCAGAACTGATCCAGCGTATGCTGGCAAACTTGACCGTATGTGGTTTTGGCATCTATATGATACATTATTTTTTCACAGGTCCGGGTGTAGTCCTGATGCGCAATATCGGTGTTCCCGTGCCTTTACAAATTCCCGCTGCCGCAATCGTGGCATTTGGCGTATCGTGGCTGCTTGTGGTATTCATTCGTAAAATAAGCGGCAAGAATGCTAAATACATTGTAGGATAATAAAAACAGGACATACAAATATCGTTATATAAGAATAGCCGGAACTACTTTTTCCAAGTGATTCCGGCTATTCTTATAATGCTTCATCCACTAGAAATCAAGTCAGTTATTTGAGATGTAATTTAAAGAATATGCCTCCGATAAAATATTTACCGTCATTCAGTTCAGCAATAAGATTGATATGGTCTTTCCATATTGAATAAGTTCCACCCACATTCACAGTATAAGTTGCTGTATGCAGATCTTCCGCATGTCCGGGACACACTTCCGCCATCAGATTAAATCCATTCAGAGCTTTCTGCCAGAAACCTTCGCCCTTTATGCCAAAGTAAAAGTTTATCCCTGCAGCAGGACGGCTATAATGCACATCACTCATAGCTTTACCGATAACCCAAGCTACATGAACCCCCACTGTACCTATTCCACTAAATTCAACATGTTTCGTTGCCGCCAGATAATAACGTGTCAAGTAATTGTGGTTTCCGCTACCACCGCCCCCCCAATCTATGTCTCCACCTCCATTTGAAGAATGGCTTCCCGGATCATTCGCACCAATCACTACCTGAGGCGTCCAAGCCTTCCACCAGCCTTCTTTCCATGCCCTCAACCGGAAATGAAACGATCTGTCCTGATTGGTAAAGCTGCCCCAAGTTTGCTGAGGCCAATAAGAAGAACCATGTATCCCCTTTACCAACGTACAAGTATATGCTACTTCCAGCCAAGGAAACAAAGTACAATTTATATAATAGTTATAGGTATAGGGATGATATTCACTTCTCACCCAATATCGGGAAAGTATATTTACATCAAGCATATTTCCTCCCAGCATAACGGTTTTATCTTTCTGCATAACGGCAGTAGGTGCATGAAGTAGTCCTGTAGTACCATAAAAAGCCTGCCCTTTGATAACATTCATTCCTCCAAAGAGTCCCCCCAGAAATATTAGAGTTCTTAATTTCACTATTCTATGAATTTTAATTTATATTTGCAGCATGAAAACAGATGTATTAAAAATACTCGGAAAAATTATTCCTACTGCTATCTTCGTCCTGTTGTTGCCATTCTCCATTATTTACATGGCAATAAGCAAAGTCTGCTCTTTCATCCGAAAATTCTTTCCCCGATAAAGCGTACCGGAAACAAGAATGCAGCTTGCAGATATCTTGTACGTGTATGTTTCTCCTTATACATTCTATAAACGAAACGCAAATTCATCTTATCAACCCAGTTCGGATAATAGTGCATCCTATTCATTGCCGTTTGGTGAACAAAGCCACCACACGTAAAGCCGATGCCTTGGTAACCCATCTTTTTTACCTTAAGCAGAAACTTTTCCTGCATCAAGGCCCCCATACCTACTATCAGAAAATCCGGATTTAATTCGACTATATGAGAAGCTTCCTTATTCATTTCAGCATCCGAAGAGAAATATCCGTTCCTGAATCCTGCTATTCTCAACCCAGGATATTGTTCTTGAAATATCTTCACAGAACACTCCACTTGTTCTTGACCCGAGGCTACGATATAGAGCGTTTTACGGCTTTCCATGAGGTAATTCAACAATTCGGGAGCAAGGGAGGTCATATCAAAACTACGTCTGGTCACTCGCTTTCCGTATACTAATCTTATGGCAGAAACCAGTAAAGAGCCATCGGCAAAAATACCATCGAATTGTTCAAATAGGGATTTGTTTTCTAAAGCTATGAGGTAAGATACGGGGTTGAGAAAGGTGTAAATTCTGTTTTTCTGAGTAACCAAATGTAAAAACAGCAATTTATCTGTTTGTATGATTTTATTAAGCAATAGAGGGAGCATAAATTAAATGATAATTTATTTTTATGGAAGTTTATAATACTTCTTCAAACAGATTATACCACCTTGTAATAACAGAATCAATTGTAAAACATTTCGCCTTACACATGGCTTCCTTTGCCATTTCTTTTCTTAATTTTTCATTCTCGATTAGCAAGCTGATGCAGTCAATTGTTTTTTGACTATTATAAGGTATCGGAGTTATTAAGCCAAACTTTCCATTGTCTATGATGTCATATATAGCTTCATAACTTCCATACACAACTGGGACCACTCCATAACTCATACTTTCAATAACTACTAATCCAAACCCTTCTAAATCAGAAGTCAATAAAAATATAGAAGCTTCCTTATAATGTTGTATGGGAGGAGATACTTGAAAGCCTTTGAAACAAACACGTTGAATATCATATCTTCTAATATATTCTTCCAATGTACTTTTATAAGGGCCTTCTCCCACCAAAACAAGTTCCCAATCAACATATTTTTCATAAAGAACTTTCCAAGCTTCCACTATTCTATTTACTCGTTTATTTTCATAATCCATTCTTCCTACATATAACAGCTGCTTCTTCTTCTGTTTTAACTCCCATTCTTCAAAATACACAGGAATAGTAACAGGATTGCCTATTGCTATAATATTCTCAGTTCTCTTTATATGTGCATAATCACTTAACGGCTTGATAAAATGAGATGAAAGAAGAACATATTTTTCACAATGGCTACAATTATAACGAATGCTAGCTTTTACCAACTCTTCTTTTAGATACATTATAGCATGATATATGTATTTCAAAAAAGGGTTATAAACTGTTTCACATTTATCACGTGCCTTAATAATTAATTTAGACGTATTTGGAGCACCATGTAATACCGAAATCAATTTACATGATGTTCTTTTTATAGCCACTCTACACAGTAATGTTGACATAAAAGGAACTCCCCACTGATTAATTATAATATCAATTTTTTCATTTATAATTAATCGATGTAACTTCCTCATATTTTTTATAGAACAAACAGGATAGTCTAATTTGACAAGCTTTACATCTGGTAGTAATTGACAAGCTAGTTCAATATGCGGTTGTTCTATTGAAGCTATGATAACACCATGTCCATCCTTTATAAAACGATTGGCAAGTACAGTTGTCACTACCTCAACACCACCATAATTAGGATAAACACGATAAAAAAACAATATATTCATATTACCATTCTCTTTATTACTGTAATAATGAAGCTAGAAATGCAATTTGTTTGTCCTGCATTTCTTTTAATCCTTCTATGCTGACAAGTCTTTCCCTTACATCAGGAATTTTCGCATTTTCAAACAAGGCTATCCTAGGACTATTGCTAAACAATCTTGCTTTATTTCCAAATGCCAAAGTAGGGATACAAGCATGTACTCTATCAGAATAAACTTCTGAAGCATTCCGGTAAAGGAGTAAATAATCCATTGGATTATCAGATACTATCACTCCATTTTTTACTAACTTACTAACTTTTGTATAAGGAAAAGGCTTATGATAAGAATAAACAATATTCTTTTCTTTAAAAATATTTTTCAGTTCTTCTTTTATCCTATAATGCTTAGGTTCTTCAATATTCAATACTACATACGGTGTTAAATCAGTATCTATTTGGGGTAAATTAAGTAAATTCACAAAGAACACATTATCTATTCCATTATAACTATTTTTTGTAAAATTTGCATAGTACTTATAGGCAAGGATATCACGGGTCATTATAGCGTAAGGCCGCAATTTTCTTAAATATTCAGAAACAAATTTGACTTCATATTCTGTATAGAAGTTTCCGCTTGCACCTAAAAAAATAATCTTACTTCCTTGTTCTGCTTTTCTCTTTATTAAATCTCCATAAATCGTAAAAAATGGAACAGTTAATACACATCCCGGAATTATAAAATAATCACATTTAACCATACTGGCCATACTAAAGATATTTTGCGTTTTTACCGTTTTGTATGAACGGTCATGAAGCTTTTTAGCAGCCCTTTGCATGGTATGTACCCATAACCAATTTATTATTGGGTTTTCTTTCAGCATGAACATTTGTCCCATTGTAGCTGCAAAATTAGCATTTGAGCTAACTTTAAATAATTCAGCATTAAGCGGTAATGCTTTCATCAAAGCAGCTTCAGCACCCAAATCTATAAATCCGTTACCAATATTATTAAATGTAACAGAAGTCAACAATGCAATTTTCTTTTCTAACATATTAATAGTAAACTAATTTGTATGTAGTTATATTTCTTTCCAATCATGCGGTTTATTCTCTCATCAGTTCCCTAAACAGGTCTAACCATTTTTGCATTACCTTTGGTTTTGAAAAGCATTTTCCCGACATATAAGCCTGCTTACCCATATCTTCTAGTAATACTTTATTTTCTATCAATTTTATACAAGCTTCCGCCAAGGCATTTACATCATTATCCGGCACTAAAAATCCATTCTTACCATTGTCTATGATACTATTTGCTCCAGTAATGTCAAAACTAACACAAGGCAAGCCACAATTCATCGCCTCCACCAATACCAACGGGAAACCTTCATACAAAGATGACATGACAAAAAAAGAAGAATGAGAATATACTTCACCTATACTAGGTGAAACACCTTTCAGATGAACAACTGATGAAAGATGCAAAGCATCAATTTGTCGTTGAAGACTTTCTCGCAGACTTCCTTCACCCCAAATTTCCAATTGCCAGTCCGGACACTTTTGTGCAACTATCACCCAAGCTGCAATCAATCGATTATAACCTTTTACAGATTCTAATCTACCTGCTGATATAGCAACTTTGCTTTTTCTACCATTTCTTTCATGTAGTTGTATATTGCTAAAATTAGGTATTACAAATATATTCGGTAAATTCCACATTTTCTTGTCAGACTCTGTTAATGCAATTACCTTATCGAATTTTGTCAAACAACACTTTCTTAAATATTGAACTAAAAATTTCTTTCCTCGCGATTTAAAAATTTCCTCATCTAATATCTGTTGTCCTTTATAAGAAAAATGAAACTCATGGATCTTCTTTATCCGCCGACAAATAAATGGTAATATCCATATCAATAAAGGAGCATTGGCATTGACAGCAATATCTATCTTATATTTTTTAAATATGTGACGTATAATACTTATATTTTTCCATACTCTATTAATTTTCTTTCCAAAGCCTACCTTCCACTCTATATCAATAGGTAACAGTTGAATGTTCGGGTGCAAAGGATATATAGGTTTTTCCTGTCCATTACCATAATATGCCAAAAAAAGCCGTCCTTCCATATTTTCCGCCAAATAATTCATCTTGTCTGACACTATACGGAATATACCTCCTGCAATGGTAATATTGGGAACAAAATAAATGATATTCATTATTTACTTTTTATCCATGAAATTACTAGTAATAATAATCGCTCTGCCCATTTGAATCTCCAAGCAATAGTTTTAACACTCCACAACTCGGCCAAACATGTATCGTAATCATGATGTATAAATGCATTTTTTGCATGTATATACACAACTAAAATCACATACTTTCTATAATAAGAACTTTCCGATGTAAAGTTAAACCACTCGTAATAAGGAAATTCTCCATTTTTAGAATAATCTGATGTAAGACTATCAGATAACCCTGTTCTATAAAAGACTTTCGGAAGGTTCAAATAGGCTACATCATAATTCAACGCTATTCTAAGCCAAAGGTCCAAATCCTCACCACGCTTAATACCTACTCGAAACATTGGTATCTCCTTTATCATTTCTTTTTTTAAGCACAAGGAGCTAGTCCAGCAAATGGATAATCCATTCATTACGGATTCTTTAAAATAATCATGAACAAGGAAGTGTGTGTGTTCGTTAATCAATACATTACGAAGTTTCCGTTTCCCCTTTTCCAAAGAGTAGAAAGCAGTAGAATAAATCCCAGCATCAGGATAGATTTCTATCAACTTCTTTTGGCATTCCAAATAATCAGATTCCCAAATATCATCTGCATCCAGAAAAGCAATATAATCATATTTAGCATGCATAATACCATAGTTACGTGCTGCTGATACACCTTCGTTTTCTTTTGTATAAATATGAATTCGTTCATCCTGAAAACTAGAAGCCACTTCCAAACTATTATCTGTCGATGAATCATTCACCACGATTACTTCATAATCACAATATGTTTGATTCAGAACTGACTTCAGTGTTTCTGCAATATAATCAGCCTTGTTATATAGAGGAATAATAATAGAGAACATTATCTTTTTAATAAATTAAGTTTCTGACTCTTATATATAATGAGCAAAAATATAATCGGAAAATTTATATATAATCCCACTGTTAATGATACGAAAGAAGCCAATACCCAGATACCAACAAAAACCATGTTGAACTTTCTATATGAAGGCAATAATTTGCACATTGAAATTATCAGCCATAGATATCCCAATATACCTAACAAACCACGTTCAATCAACAAATAAAATAATTGAGACTCCGCACCTGCAAGTTCCGGGATTGATATATCTGTCATTAAATAATAAATCATACTCAAGCCACCACCAAATATAGGGTTTTGTAAAAACAGAAAAAGAGAAATATCTAATTGTCTCATTCTCATATCCATAGAGCTTCCACCAACATCATAATTACCCGTAAAATCAAATATGGAATGATATACATTTAATATATAATCAGAAAACGGCAAGACCATGATTAAAAAGATAGAAAAAGCGATTAATAGAGTTTTAGGCTTTTTTATATAGTCAAATTGCAACAATCCAAATACTAATGCAAGAATAGTAGCACGTGAATTAGCAAGAAAAACACCGATAAGAAGCAAACACAAAGTCTTAATATAAGATTTCCTTGATATAAATACTCCTTCATATTTACTATAGAAGAAGGTAAGAAAATAAAAGAATACAACGCACGCATCTCCAAATGTTATGGGAAAATGAAAAAATGAATTATATCGCCCATATCCATATCGGATATCATTGGTATGATCTACCCAAAAAGATAAATCAGTCTGAGATTGCAGCCAATATAGAATTATATTATAATTTAATAGAAACTCTATAATTCCATATATACATAACACCCAAAACACTTTCAAATAAAGATTTACAATTAATTTAATATCGTTCTTTGTTCGCAAAAAATAGATAAATGCAAGTGGCAAAAGTATTTCATTTGATATTGTTTTCCACAACACATACAATGAAGTCCGTTCCGTTCCATACAAAGCAATTAATAACAACAATATAAAATTACCAAACAAAGGTAAAAACAATGGATTGCAGAATATAGCTTTCCTTGCATCTTTCCGACCAAGAATATACCCGTATATAACAAAATTTATCGCATCACAAAGACCAATATACGTACCCCCTATTCTTACAACAGGAAGCATTGTAAAAAACAAAGACAATGGTATTATATAAAGAACAGCCTTCTTTTTATATCTTATAAAAAAAATAATAAAGAGCAGAAAAATAAGCTGAGTAATTATCATCTATCCATTTTTTAGATTCCACACCATGATTCAGGAAAAATATCAGGAGTAAATGTATTATACCACTTTGAGGGATAAATCACCATATTAGTTTTTTTATTTAATCGTGCCGCCCAATAACTAAAAGTACTATTGGCTATAATGTTGTATTTGCAGGAAGACATCAAATACATGTCATAGATGCTGGATTCTCCTGTATTCCAATTCACATAAACAGCATTGGGTATATCCAAATGAGTTTGTACCCAGCTAATATCATCAGAAAAAACATAGAAGACAGCATCATTTACTTTCTCTGTTATTATTCTTATGGCATCATGATAATATTTCTGCGTACAAATATTTCCAAATATAACCAAATTTTGTTTGGTCATGTAGTCACCTCTTCTTATATGCACGCCAACACTATTTGAGTTTTGAATATCCTTCAGCAATGATTGGTTCTTTTCCGACAAAAGAAGATGTTTAAAATCAATAGTATTTTCGTCATAATACTTTTTGTCTAAAAAATATCCAGCTTGAAACAAATGATTAGGATATTGATACTCTACAGAACCTACTACATATATTTTCCAATGGTATAATTTTGATAAAATGGTTTTAAACAGAATTATCCAAAACCTACTACATTTTTTCAAATCATCAGTTTTAAAATATTTATCTAATTCAAATCCATTATGGCTCACATTATACCAAGCATCATTGTAGAAATAAAAGATTTCATCCTTTCTTGAAAGGTATTTATAAAATGCATACTGAAAGAGTTGATTACCCAGTCCTCCTTTGAACACTACTATTTTCATAAATAAACTATTTAAATATTCTTACTATTTTAACCATTATTGCAAGCCCCTTTTTTACTAAAAATCTTATCCAATGATTATTAAATAAAAAAAGAGCGTTTTCAATAAATTCTTCTCCCAAACAGGATAAACACTGATAATCATTGACAATATAAGCTGGGAGTAGATCTTTAAGCACTTTTTCGCGTTCTTCTTTTATCCGGTTGTTATCACTGCTGGCTCCTTTGGGATTACATATCACAATAACATTGTTATACGCAGCCACACTATGCCCACCTAAAACGATTGATTGTAAATAGAATTTCCAGTCTGATACTATTTTTAAAGATGTATCATAATAATACTTTTTTAATAAAGAGGCCCTTATAAAGCAACTTTGATGAGGTATGGTAGTTATATAAAAATGCAGAAGATTATATCTTCGAGGTAATACACTGCGTGATACTATTTTATTATGTTCATTAACATGTAAATCCTGACCAACTATTATATCTGCCACATGATTAAAGTCCATGACCTGTTTCAATATAGATGAGGAACAAAATTTATCACCTGCATTGATAAAATTACAATATTCTCCATGCGAATAAGCAATTCCTTTATTCATCGCATCATAAATTCCCTTATCCGACTCACTCACCCAATAAGCGATTTTATCCGCATACTTTTTTATTACATTAACCGTTCCATCCGTACTTCCACCGTCAATGATGATATACTCAATATTCAGATAAGTTTGGTTAATGACGGAAAGAATGGTTTGTTCAATTGTTAAAACTGCATTATAAGAAACAGTTATGACAGAAATTAGGGGATAATTCATATTGTTTTTCATTTCACTTCAGCCAAATTCCTTTAGCCGTACCATTTATCATCTTCAATATCTGCACTCTTCCAATAAAGGCCTGCAAAATAAATACCGTAGTAGGAACTATCAGTATACCTTCTATACCATAATACTTACAACAATACTTCATCAACGGAATAGAAACCAAAGCAAATGACAAATAAATGATTAGTTGCAAACGTATTTTGCTCGTTCCATTAATAAGAAACATATACATATTTCCTCCCGTCTGACATAATACATATATTGCCATACAAAATGATAATGAAAAAGATACAGCTACAGAATCACCAATCCAAAATTTATATAAGAGATCAGAACTCAGTACCATTAAAACTAAAATAGGAATACATAACAACCATAATTTCTCCAGTTTTTCTAGCGTACCACGCATCCAATTATAATCTCTCTTAATATAAGCATCAGTAAATGCTGACCAAAACGGAGTCAAAATAATATTTGCAGCCATGTTAAGTACATTAAAATACTTATAAGCAATATTATATTGCGTAACTGCTTCTGGGCCTTGCACTCTTGACAAAATGATATTAGTAAGTTGAAAAATAAAAAGCATAGAAAACATAACAACAAAAAACTGTCCACCCAAACCAACAACACTCCGCACCAACGAAAAGCGAACGTCACGCAACGAAGGGGCTACAATCTTGTATTTTTTAGTTTGATACACAATAATAGAAACAATTAAAAGAAACAGGCACGGTATAGCTGAAAAAGAAACAGCCAAAGCACTCAGACTTCCCTTTGTGGTTTTAGTCAATACATAGACACAAGCAAAAGCCAGTACCTGACCACTTGTACTTATAAGCGAAGCTAAAGCAGGCTTTTGATCTGCCGTCAGCATGGTAGTAAAGACACTTGCCACAATGTTCAGGCAAAAGAAGCATGCCAACAAACCGAAAACCAGACTCAGCTCATCCTTATAAACAGGATCAATATTTAAAATACGACTCCAATCCAAATAATTATTCACCACCAAGGTTATCAATAAAATTACGGAAAAGAGCAAGAAGAGCACTGCATATGTAGTACTGACATATTCTTTTGCCAACTTCATATCCCCTTTTGCTTTTGCCTCAGCAAAACGATTACGAAATCCGTGGGCAAACCCCAAATCAAAATAAGACAGCCAGGCAATAATGGAACTCAACGTCAGCCAAATGCCATACTTCGTAGGATTAACATAACCGATGGTCAATGGAACGACCTGCAAGGAAACTAAAATACTTATACATTTCAACACTAATGAAACGGCGATATTTTTCTTCACCGCAACACTACGCTCATTCCCCTTAGTGAAATAAGCACTAACTTTATCTTTTATATACTGAAACTTCATACGTTTATGATTGTATCACTAGCAAGATATGCAATCTTCCGCCTGCAACATTACTAATCTTACACCCCACACATTAGTAACGTGTGGGGTGGCACGTTACTAACCTTCCGGCATACACGTTACTAACCCTTAAAAGATCCTGTTCTTTTCCGAAAAGAACAAGGTCTTTAAAAAAAAGAACAGGACGTTTTCATTGAAAGAACAAGAGCTTTTTAAAATTTGACCTGTTGTTTTTTCCATAACGGCATCTACATGCCGAAACGCCTTATTTTTCCTTCAGATCTTTCAGCCTGCTCGCAAACGCCCTGCCCGTCGGCATTCCGGCTGAAGGATATGCATTGTGAAATGTTTCAGCCGGAAAATATCCTTCAGGAAAAACGATTCCCTAAGAATCGGAGGAAGATCAGTTCGGCTGAAACATTCCAACCCCTAGCTGAAGGATTCCTGAACCCAATCCTTCAGCCGGAATGCCCACGGGTAGGGCGTTTGCGAGCAGGCTGAAGCTTTTGAAGGATTTTTCAGGGTATTCCCTATAGAGCATGACGGATGACCATATTCCATTGAAAAAAGTAAGATATCTTCGTAAGCAAAGTAACACCACTTACTTGGTCCACGAAGTCCGCATACTTTTCTTTACAACAAAACAGACCTCACAGCCATCTCATGCCAATGACGATAATCCCCCATCGGCAAAACATGCTCCGACCACACTTTCCGGTAAATTCCATCGTGCAAAATGATGTACTCACCCAAACAGCCCTCCGCCTCATCGGCAGGAACAGAAACCATCACCACATATTCCACACAATCCGGGACACGAAACAAAGTCAGCTCACTTTTAGAAAACAAACCGCTCAACCTACAGGCGGAACGCTCGAAAGCCACCCAATACGCACCAATGTCATACAGATGAATGAATTTATCATTATTCTTTTCCCTGGCTAAAATTTCCTTATACTGATTCTGAATCAGCTGCTGGAGCCGGATGCCTGACGGCATGAATGTGGTTCTACACATTATTATACATAAGATTTATATTATCAGATCATTTACTTCCCCATTAATCAAGGGATAACAATATTTAACGTAGCAAATGAAGTCATCTCTTCTTCGGCTCTTCTATCACTTCTATCAAGTCCGGCGAAAGCGTCGCCATGGCCATGGCTATCACCCCTTGCAGACTGATAACCACACGACGGTCTCTCGCACCTTTCACCTTTACAAACACCCCCTCGTAGCCCTCGAAGTCACCACCCGTAATACAGACTTTCGTACCTTTACGCAGGTTCACCTCATCGGGACTGAAGAAGATAAGATGCTCGTCATACGTTCCAGCCACAGCGATAAACTGCCTCATCTGATCATCGGGCACAATGATTTTCTGCCCGTTGCGGATATCAATCATATATTGAAAATACGGAAGTTTGAACTTCACCTTCTGAAGTTCGGACTGGACGGAATGAACAAATATCAGATCACTGATAACGGGAACCAGCTCACGCCTCTTGCGCCCGTTCCTTATACGAACTTCGTAACGCATGGGAATGAAATTGTTGATTCCTTCTTTATCCAACAAAGCCTTGATCTGCATCCCCCGGCGATAAGTGGCACGCATGGCAAACCATTGCATTTTTTCACTTGAAAGCATAGTTATGGAGCTTTGAAGTACAGATATATATCTGCAATTCAATCAATTACGAGAAGTTTCGTAAAATACAAGAGGAATCGGCCTCTTGTGATTAAGCTGACCGGAGAAAAGCTATTTCAACAAATGGAGGATGGGAATCCGCACGATGTAGATGCAGCCTGTCGGGTCAACCGATGACCTTCCGCAGATTCCCGAACCGGACGGTTCTTATGGCTCACCCGATAAATCAGGGGGAAAATTCTTTAATTCTATAGAAAATTTGCACCTTTGTACCATGAACAATCAAGGACTATTAGCATTGGCACAGTTGATTCTGCCATCAGAGATACTTTCAAATTTTGAAGTAGTACGTGTAGAAGAAGAGGCATCCCTTATCCGCATCTATCTTGATGAATCGGTTAAGGCTGAATATAAAGAGAACCCAGAGATTGAATCCAAAGGGTTCTGTGAAGCCGTAACCATACGTGACTTCCCGATCCGCGACAAAGGTGTTGATCTGATCGTCAGAAGACGCAAATGGTACGACAAGCAGAATAACCAATACTTCTCCGACTCTTATGAGCTGAAGGCTGAAGGAACCCGCTACTCCAAGGAGTTTGCGGCTTTTTTAAAAGGAGTGTATGGAGACGATTCCTACGACCTCCCGTTCGCTTGACCGCTATTATCACATAAACGGGGATACTTTTGAAAAGCAATACAAGGAAGTGCTTAGCGGCTATCGCGAATGGTCCGAACTCTCGCATGCAGAAGACTGGCTTGTCTTTCCCGAAAACATAGGTGAAAGCATCTGCATTGACGAAACGGCTCCAAGCAACGGTGAACTGTACACGATAGTAAGCAACAGATCTTCACATGGAGGTAAAGGTACCATCATTGCTATTGTAAAAGGTGTGGCGGCAGATGTTGTCACAGAAGCACTTATGCGCATTGACGAGGACAAGAGACTGATGGTTAAGGAGATAACAATGGATATGTCGAATTCCATGCGACTTATAGCCAGACGCTGTTTCCCGAATGCAATGCGTACCATAGACCGCTTTCATATACAGAAACTTGCATGTGATGCCTTGCAGGAGATGCGCATCGCGCATAGATGGGATGCCATTCAAGCAGACACGGATGCCAGGGAAGAAGCCAAATGCCTGGGCGAAGCATACACTCCAATTGTGCTTGCAAATGGTGACACCCACAAGCAGTTGTTGGCTCGCAGCAGATATCTGCTTTTCAAATCTGCCGACAAATGGACAGAAAGTCAGAGACAAAGAGCTGAGGTACTATTTGAAACGTATCCTGACCTTAAAGAAGCCTATTCGCTTACACATTCATTAAGAATGATATTTTCCAAGAATACCGTCAAAGATGCAGCTAGACTCTCGCTTGCACGCTGGTATAACAAAGTGGACGACTCTGGTTTTAAGAGTTTCAATGTTATTGCCGCCACGCTTTACGAGCATTATGATGAAGTCTTGAACTTCTTTGTCAACAGGGCAACTAATGCTTTTGCAGAGTCATTCAATGCTAAAATTAAGGCGTTTAGAGCTGCTTTAAGAGGAGTAACGGATATAAAGTTTTTTCTTTTCAGACTTACAAAGCTATATGCTTAATCCCCCTGGTTTATCGGGTGAGCCATCGTCTGGATCCGTCCTTATTTAAATGAAAAATCGGATAAGAATGTTGAAAATCAACTTCTTACCCGATATTAGTTGCGGCGGCAGGACTCGAACATGCGACCTCCAGGTTATGAGCCTGGCGAGCTACCAACTGCTCCACACCGCGATATAATCAACTCATTTCTGAATTGCGAGTGCAAAGGTACGACTTTTTTCCGACCCCGCCAAACATTTTGTCAGAAATCTGCATATATTTAACAGTTATTAAACAGAATAGCAACAAAACGTACATAAAAGAGGCGAAAACGAGTAAAAAGCAAGCCCGATTGCTCTTTTTCAGAACAATCGGGCCTTATGGAAAAAGAATTACTTTTTCAAAAGTTTCATTACCTTCTCGAAATATCTCTGAGTACGCTTCTTACTGTAATGATTACCGCCATTCCATGAACGGATTGCGCGCTCGATACTATTAAGAGGATTGTAGACACTCTGAATCAATAGAAACATTTCTTTAGATTTAGCTACATTATATCTATCAGCCAAAGTGTAGCGCTTCTTCGATTTCTTGCGCTTCAGAATATTATTACATTCTGCTACTAAAATTGGAGTGATCTGCATCACACCTACAGAGTTACCGCTCTTAGCTTTCGGATCACCCTTACTCTCTACCTGAATGATAGCGTCCATCACTGGAGTCCAGTCCATCTCGCTGGTAGAGGATACATTTCCTGATGTTGCAGCCGACGCTGCATGAATTTCTAATGTCAGCATTAACATGCTAACTAATACCATTGTTATTCTCTTCATATTAATTGTTTTATGGAACCTGAAAAGCTGAAATACAACATCAGAGATTTCGCGGTGGCAACTTGTGAGAAAAAGAAAGGCTGCTCACCTCAGTCCCGTTAGATACCTTAATGGATACCTTCTCACACAACAAAAAGCACAAGATACTGGTATCCTTATTCTTATCGTTTGCAAAGATACAAAAAAAAATCGAATTATGCAAGTAATCGGCTGATTATCAGCGCATTTTTACGTAATTAAACACTTAGTAACACTTAGGTTTGATATAAATCAAGCAAAAACAGAAAAGCCCCGACTACTTTCGTAATCGAGGCTTCTGAAATTAAAAGGAGGCGGCTACCTACTCTCCCGCATTGCATTGCAGTACCATCGGCGCAA
>OLNF01001936.1_pt1 | contig 17059 bp, 13 predicted proteins | sample 1673061 | NCBI WGS metagenome assembly OLNF01 (sample SAMEA3136751, study PRJEB25190) | human gut metagenome | reverse complement strand
TTTGTCGTACAGGGTCACTTTCCTTTGTAATGTTTTGGGTCAAATTCATTATACACCAGAAAGTCCTGTACGATATTTTTTTATGAAAAAGTTGTAAAGTGGTGTTAATATAGTAAATTATTTCCTCAAATGCTTTTAAGAATAATCTATGTTAGAGTAAAGATATCCAAAGTTCTAAATAGTATTTGAGTTTCCAGAGAAAGATTAAAAGAGAGTAGTTTTTTACTTTATATAAAAATGGTTTCATGTTATCATTATTTTGATTTAAATATGTGATAGTCAGAAACCATTTTTTGTTATATGGTGAAGATAAATGACACAATCCATATAAATAAGAATGAGTAAGCAGTAAGAGAGGAAGATTAAATGGCACAGGGAATATTTGGCGGAGCGACTTCGTATGAAGAACAATCTCTGACCGATATTGATTTGGATATTCAAAAATGGATTAAATATACGGAAGAAATAAAGAAAATGATGAATTCGTGGTTGGAGGAATCAAAAAGAAATGGCTTTTGGGAAAAGGTTGATTTTGATTTTCAGATGACAATATATTCTTCTATTTCATATTATGATACTATTATTTCCGATATGAAAATGGTCCATGAGGCAATTCTGTATGGAACGATAACGAAGCGTGAGGTGAAGTTGCTTCAAAAGATAGGAAGAAAGGCGTTTTCATATAATAATGAATATCCGAAAACATATAAAAGTGAAAGGAGATATTGGCATGATTATGGAAATCCACAGTTTCAAATTGTGGAAAATATGTATGCAAAGGGCAGAGATTATTTTGTAACTTTACAGGATGCCGCTAATGCTGCGGCAAGATTGGAGGATTATATGAGCAGTCAGAATGTTAGTAATAATACAATGAATATTTCCGGAGATGTTATTGGTTCACAAATACAGCAGGGAACAGTTAGCTCTACGCAGAATATGCAGGAGAACAAAGAGTTTGATTATGATAAAGTTTTGGAAGCGTTGAAGAAAATTGAACAATATTCAAATAACAATCTGTTTGAGGAAGAATTTGGGGACAAGGCTGAAGAAGTACGTGTAATAATCAGTGAGGCAATAGACGATACAGCGAAGCATAAAGAACCATTTAAAATCAAAAGGAATTTTTCAAAAATAAAGCAACTGGCTGAAGGTGTGACAACAGGCATTATTGCCAGTGGCATTGTTGAGTTAATAAAACAGATACCTAATTTATTTTAGACAGGAATTATAGAAATCGGAATATCCGCTTGACTTAATCTTTGATTTATAAGGAAAAACAGACTTGACTATGTAGGAAGGATGAAATATGTCTAAGAAAAAAAGAAATCGAAACTTTTGGATTTTAATTCCTGTTTGTTTATGTGCTATATTGGTTATTGCAAATCTGATTCAGTATTTTTATTTTTACAGGGTGTTAGATGAGCTATATGAAATATGCAAAAAAACTTCTGGGGAAAACGTGTCGGCATTTATAGGGTATGCCAATAATTTGGAGACAAATAGTTTATTAACTACAGGGCTTACAATTATCAGCATTGCTGTTGCGATATGGCTTGGATTAAATATTTATAATGTGGTGAATAAACAAGACGTAGAAGATACGTTGGAAAGTTATAAGGAAACGCAAAAAGAAGTTTTTGAGAATTATGAAAAAAGAATAGACGATTCAGATGAAGAAAGAGAAAAGAAGGTACAGTATCTTACCAGAAAAACGGAATTTGCCAATTTGCTTTATTTAACTGGTGAGAGATATTATGCATCTGATTTTTTTGCCAATCTGTTTTGGAGTACCAAAGTGGAATACAACAACATTGACAGTATTATTAAATATGAGAAAAAGTATATTTATTGCTGCAGATGTTATGAAAACAATGAAAAGGCAAAAGCTAATATGCTGGCATGTGATCTCGCAGAGCGTTATTGGGACTTAATGTGTGAACAGCCGTATACGATTTGGGCTGAAACAGACCCGATGAAAAATTTTCTGAGAATGCGTTTGGCAGATATTCTGTTTTATAAAAATATGACTGCGAATGCATTCAATATGGAAGAAGCGAAAACAAGTGTAAATTATTATGAAGAAATTATGGATCATCCAAATAAAATTAAGTTATGGGATGATGAAATAAGGGCTTACTTTTGTAATTCCCAGGGATATATGCTGTATCAAATGAGCAGGCATGTACCGGATAAGGATAAGAAAGAAGATTATTTGAATAAGGCATTAGAGAAACTGGATTATGCGGTTTCAAAAGCGCCTTATAAAGGCAGATACAGAAGAAATCTTGGACTTATTTATCAGTCCAGAGATAAATACGAAGAGGCGCGCGAAACATATATAGCAGCTTTTAAGACGGATCCACTTGACTATAAAGCGTATAATACTGTTGTAGCATTAGACTTAAAAGCATTTGATAAGGACTCTGGTATAGATGACAGAAATGAAATTCTGCTTGATGAAATAGTTTTTAAAGATGAAATAAAACAAAAATGGCAGTCAATTATAGATCAGGACATTAGCTGGTGCAAGACTGCTGAAAAACTTTGTTTTTCTTTTGTTGATACCCATTATAATATGGCAAAAGCTTATCTTTATAAGTACATATGTGAAGAAAGAACGGATTTCCGTTTGTTGGAACTGGCAAATGAACAGATTAATATTGCAGAGGAATTGAATCCTGATGCACCGGGAACGGTATTTATAAGACGAAATATTTATGAAGCAGAAGGGAATTTTGCAAAGGCATATGAATGTGTAGGAGAGAATTTAATCAAAAGAAATGATAAAAATGCCAAACTAAGAAATAGGTATGAAGAAAAAATAAAGCAGATGTTATGATGGATAATAAAGACTGCGCAGAGTCCTTTCCATATAATATTATTGATAAACTGCGGGCAAAATTTGGAATTCAGGCACCAGAAGCAGTCAGGAGGTAGTATCTATGTTTATATCCGGTAAAAAATTAAAAAGCTGTCTGCTCTATCTGCTGATCATACTCGTCACTCTGTCAGCGGCCAGTCTGCTGGCTTCTAAATATGCGTTGTCTGTGACACACATTACTTCTTCCACAGGGAAGATTTCTTCGTCTCTTCGCATCGTGCAGTTGACGGATCTGCATGACAGCAGTTTTGGCAGGGGGAATTCCAGGCTGATCAGGAAGGTGAAAGAGCAGGCTCCGGATGTGATCCTGATCACAGGAGATCTGGTGAATGCGAAGCAGGAGAATACGGAAATTGCGGTGAATCTTATAAGAAATCTGGTAAAGATTGCTCCGGTGTATTGCTCTGACGGGAATCATGAGGTAGAATATCAGGAGAATTATGGGACTGATCTTCATGAGCTTTATCGTGAGGCCGGTGCGCAGGTTCTGAATCGTGAGTATCAGGATGTGGAGATTGCGGGGCAGCAGCTTCGGATCGGTGGTATTTACGGGTACTGTCTGCCTGCGAAGTATGAGAGTGAGGCCAGGGCAGATGAAACGGAGTTTCTGACCCGGTTTCAGGATACGGACAGGCTGAAGATCCTTATCTGTCATATGCCTGTATGCTGGGTAATCAATGAAAGCCTGGATGAATGGAAAGTGGATTATGTTTTTGCCGGACATGTTCATGGAGGAGAGGTGATCCTGCCGTTTGCCGGCGGTATCTATGCTCCGGACATGGGCTGGTTTCCAGGACGTCTGGAAGGAGAGTTTAAGTCGCAGGATCAGGAAAGAACGCTGATTCTTTCCAGAGGGCTTGGGACTACTGAGATTATTCCCAGATTCAATAATATACCGGAAATTATGGTTGTAGATATAGATGGAGAGAAATAGAAGTATGAATGAGATTCAGGAGAAGTTTTTGGAAGCTCTGCGTGTTTCACTGAAGAACGGGACTGTTCAGTGGGAGGAACCGTTACAGCCCGGACAGTGGAAGGAATTATTCGGGCTGGCTGAGACACATCATGTTCTTCCTTTAATATATGAAGCAATTTATCGCAGCCTTGCAGCAGGAAAAGCTGATCCGCAGCTGATGACGGATTACAAATGGAAAGCGGTTCAGCTGATTTCTCTGCAGGCACTGAAGACGGAGAGTTTCCTGTGTCTGATGGAATGCCTGAACAAACAGGAAATCTATCCGATTACTGTGAAGGGCCTTATCTGCAGAAATCTGTATCCGAAACCGGACTGCCGTATATCGGGAGATGAGGATATCCTCATTCCGAAGGAACAGTTTGGCAAATGCCATCAGGTGCTGACAGAGAGTGGGCTTAAAGTGGCTGATGAGAGTCAGGATATAGAGAAAGAGTATGAGGTTTCTTACACAGCTAAGAAGGGAACCCTGTATATAGAACTGCACAAGAGTCTTTTTCCACCGGAATCCAATGTGTATGGAGATTTCAACCGGTTCTTTGATCATGCGGATGAGCGCTGTGTGGAAATAGAGACAGAGGGCAGGAAAGTACGGACTCTTGGGTATACAGATCACTTTTTCTATCTGATCTGTCATGCGTTCAAGCATTTCCTGCACAGCGGGTTCGGAATCCGTCAGGTCTGCGATATAATTCTTTATGCTTCACATTATGGTAGCGAAATTGACTGGGATCAGGTTCTGAAGCAATGCAGGGAAATCCATGGCGAGTATTTTACAGCTGCCCTGTTTCAGATCGGAGAGAAATATCTGGATTTCCATGCGGACAGTGCAGGTGTTCCGAAAGAGTGGCAGGCCATGAAGGTGGACGAGACCATGATGCTGGAGGATCTTCTTTCTGCCGGAATCTATGGATACGGAAGCAAAAGCCGTATGCACAGCAGTAATATTACGTTAAATACAGCAGCAGATCAGTGGCATGGCAGGCACAGCAGCAATATTTTTAAGGCACTCTTTCCTTCAGCAGGGGAAATGGAGAAGAAATATCCTTATCTCAGAAAGCACAAATGGCTCCTGCCGGCAGCATGGATCACCAGGATCGGCAGATACTGCAGGGAAACAGCCGGAACATCGGATCAGACCGCCACAGAGGCACTGCAGATTGGGAAGCACCGTGTGGAACTGATGAAAACCTACAGGATCATAAAATGATGCTTACCTGAATCTGCAACAGATATGCCGAATGATCGTATATTTATGCCAAAATCCCGGGACATACAAGCCAGAATTCCATTGCGCAGGCAATCTGGAATGAATTTTGGCTACGTAACTGAGAACGGAGTGAACAGTACCGTGAGATATTAGTTTTTGTAATATAACAGCAAAAAACTCTTGAATGCTATATTATTTTATGATATCCTTAACAAGAACGTGTTTGAAAAATAAAAAGTCTTTAAATGTCACAAAGATGTAGAAGAAGGGAAATATTATGAAAATTGACAAAAACTTTGTATTACGTGAGATCGCCGGTGAATATATTATTATTCCCACAGGGCGGACAGCACTGGAGTTCAATGGGCTGATCACCGTAAATGAAGTGGGAATGGAGCTTTGGAAAATGCTTCAGGAGGATGTCACTTTTGATGATCTTCTCAATGGCATTCTGGAAGAATATGATGTAGATGAGAATGCAGCAAGAGAAGATATACAGGAGTTTTTGGACAGACTGGTTAAGGGAGGAATCCTTACAGAAGATGAAAAAAGTGAAAAATAAGAATGTCGGAGATACGGTGACAGACGACGGCTACATAGATAAGACAGAAGTTTTGGAGAAGGGGATTCGTATATCCCCTTCTATTTTTTTAGAAGGAGCAGCTGCATCAGGGAAGAGTACAGCGGTAAAGATGCTCATTGGAAAGCATCCGGAGGTATCCATATTTTACATTAATATGGAAGAGATAACAGATGACAGCATGCTGCGTGAACAGCTTGAGACGGCAGGGAAACAGATGGAGCAATCCGCGGTATGGATTATCCTGGAGAATATAAATACTGTATTGCCGGAAAGTGTGCAGAGAGAAGTGGAAGTCTTTATCAGAGGACTTCCTGACAGCGGAAGAGTTATCCTTGTAAGCAGAGAGAACCCTTTTTCCGGGCTTCTGGATCTTTTCTGGAAAAAGAAGCTCCAGGTTGTACCTCAGAGAGCGTTTCTGTTTACAAAAGAAGAGATTGCCGGATTATGTGAAAGGGTACAGTGTAAACTGGACCCAAAGGAAGTTTATGAGGTGACCGGAGGATGGCCCGGCTGCATAACAGCCATGCTCTCTCTGACAGAAAATGAGACATGGGAGCAGGATGTGACAGCCCGTCAGCTGCGAAACAGATATGAAATTGATGGCTATGTTTCACATACGATACTGGGATCTCTGACAGGGGAAGAGAAAGAGATTATGCGCAGAGCTTCCGTTTGTCCCTGGTTAAATGAGAAGCTGATGCAGGAAGTCTGGGAGCTTCCGTGGGCAGCAGACAGTCTTAAGAATCTGGAACGTAAAGGCTTTCTGATTGCAGACCGCAAGAGGGAGAAATGGAAAGCTGCACCTTTGTTTGCATGCCTGGACAAACACGATGAATCGGCTCCTTTCTGGAAGAGAATGGGAGACTGGTATGAGACGAATGGTTTTATCAGGGAAGCGCTTATCTGCCTGCAGATTTCGGCAGATGAGAAGATGTTAAGAGACTGCCTGCTGCGTAACTTTTCCATAGTTCCGTTTCTGGATATTGATTATGTTCAGGTTATGGAATGGAAGGATAACAGCCCACAGGCCTGTTATCTTCGTGGAATGCACTGCTATTTCAGCAAAAATATCCCGGGGATTGACCGTGAACTGCGAAGAATGGAGAAACAGCAGCCATTTACAGAAATATCCAGAGAAATATATCTGAATCTTGCTTATGCGAAGCCGGATCTGAGTCTGGATGAATGGCTTGAAATGCTGGAAAGCCCGGGAGAGATTCATTCTCCTGTCCACCTGTACAACATTTCGGGAGGCTCCTGCCGGCCATTATGCGGACTGAGAGATCTGTCCGGCATGTTTGCAGGCTCTAAGAGGGAAGAGAACAGAAAGAGAAATATATGGAAAGAGCATCTGGATGAGGAAGCGTATATATGGCTGAGCCTTGCCAGAACGGACTATTATATTGAAATCGGTCAGGAGAAAATTGTTTCTGAGACAGACAAAAACCTGATATATTCCGGACCTGCAGTGCAGTACGAATCCGGGGAACAGATCAGGCTTGCCAGACTCAGTATTCTGTATCAGCTGTGGAATATCAGCAGAGCTGATCAGTATCTGCCCTTTATCCGTGAACTGGAGGGGGAACTGCTGCAGTCTGACAACAAGGACATTATAAGGAAGATGGAAACCGTCAGGATTTCCGACTTTACCGGATACAGAGACAGTAATGAAGTCCTGCGGTGGATCCGGGAAACCGGGCTGTATCCGGGCAAAGAGATCAATGAAAATAATTATGTGATCTTTTCAGGTCTTGGAAAAGCATATATGATGATGCGCCAGTATGATAAGGCTGAGAGAATTTTTGAGAAACTTTTGCCTTATCTGCGGGAATTTCACAAATTCCGTGTTCTGGCTGAAGCACTGTTTGAACAGGCTATTATCAGCTGGGAGAAAGACAGCCACAGTCAGTCGCTGCGATACGTGATCGAATCTTTTATCGGAAGCGGAGATTATCGCTATGTGAGACTTTATACGGATTATGGAAATTCCGGCTGGAAGGTGCTGGACGCTTATGTTGACTGGGTCAGCAAGAATTCCCCGGAAGGCTGGCACCGTAAAAAGAAATATAACTACGGAAATGTACGGCGTATGCCTCAGGAAGACTACCTGGAACTGCTTGTACGTATGGCGAAACGCCGGGCTCCGGGAGTGCATGAAACAGCCGGCGGTTATCCGGAAGAACATCTGACTATGATGGAGACTCTGATCCTGCAGGACATTAACAGCGGCAAATCCAATGCCCAGATCTGTCAGGAGCTAAATCTGAAACTTTCCACAGTTAAAAGCCATATCTACAGCCTGTATAAAAAGCTTGGAGTTAACAGCAGAGTACAGGCTACTCTGAAGGGAAAAGAACTTGGAATTTTGAAATAAATGGAGAAAACCTCATACTTAAGTCTGTAGGAATAAAATGGGCTTAAGAGTACAATTTGTAATTGTAAAAAAAGGTAAAAAGGAGGGATGATAGTGAGTAGCAAGCAAGGTGGAAATGACAAGAAACGCTTTCGGCTCTGGCTGGCAGTCATTGTGGTGATTGTGGTTGTTCTGGGTGTTCTGATCGCAGTGAATAAGCACAGCTCGAAGCAGGATGCGTCCACTGAGCAGTCTGCAGAACAGGAGACGAAAGAATCCGCCCAGGGAACCGAAGCGTCAGACGAATCCGGAGACAGTCAGTCAGCTGACAAGGAAGATTCCGGAAACGCAGCCGAGGAAGACAACACAGGGCTGGAATTCCCGTACAAGCTTGATCACAACAGGCTTCGGATCGATTCACTGTTTCAGTATTCCGGTGTCAATCCGGATGCACAGCTTGAGAACGGTGATGACATTGCCTCCATCCAGCTGAAGAATATTTCTGACCAGTATCTGGAATCAGCAGAGATTTCTGTAGAACTGGATAATGGAACAGCATTTTCATTTACGGTTCAGGACATTCCGGCAGGCAAATCCGTTACTGCTTTTGACACAGCGAACACGTCCTATGACGGAAAGGCCGGTGTAGCTTATATAGAGGCACAGGCTTCCTATAACGCAGATGCATCTATAAATGAAGACGCATGTGCAGTTACCAAAGACGATCAGGGTGTTCACCTGCAGAACATTTCCGGCGACACACTGAACAACATCCAGGTGAAATATCACAGCATTCTGGATGACATGTACTTCGGTGGATTAAGCTACACTGCAACCGTAGACAGCCTTGCAGTGGACGAGACCACTGTAGTGGATATGTCAGAGGATATGTTGGGAGATGTGGAGATTGTCAGCATTGCTTACTGAAATGGATGAAAATGCCGTAAATGTGCAGGAAGCAGGGACTGGCATTGACAGCAAAAGGACAGCACACAAAAGTGATGCCATCCAGAACAAAAAACCTGCATGCCCGGTCAGACTCCTTACAGAGCACAGACAGGGCGACATTAAAGCAGTGTATGTAAGTGCACAGCTTAGAAGGGAGAAAAAGTAGATAATGAAGAAGACTTACGAAAAGCCACAGATCTATATGGAGAGATTTGAGCTGGCGGAGCATATTGCCGGATGCAGCCTCGAATGGAATAACGCTGATGAGGGAGTTTGTAATCTACAAGGTAATACTACTGAGGGTTGGGTAAATCTGTTTACGATTGGACTAACTGAATCTGAATCCCCTTGTACAACAAGAGGTGATTCATATTGCTACACGAATGGCGCATTTAATATAGCTACAATTAATTCCTGATGGATTATGAAGTACAGTTTTCTCTGGCAGGGTTAAACCTGATGCTTCACATGCCGCATCAGATTATAATGAATGAAAGTTTTCAGCCTTTTGTTACGGAATCAATAGATAAAACGGATATTCATATTCGTATATATGAAGAGGACAGGATGGACTTTCCACGGACAGTTCCTGTTTGTACAAAGATTCCATTTTGTGTATATGAGGATGACAAAGGGTATTATCGGGTGTTTCATGATCATAAAGAGAATGATACGCCGTATGCGGCAGGAAGAATTTTGTCGGATACCGAGGAAGAAATTCATTACCTGATAAAATGTCGGATGTTTTTTAGTGAAAGTCACAATACATTTTCGCATATTGCTCTGGAAGATTTATTGCTTCGAAGAAATGCTGTAATTCTTCATGCGTCATATATTGATACTATGTTTGGAGGGATTCTTTTTTCAGGACCTTCTGGTATAGGTAAGTCAACACAGGCAGATCTCTGGTGCAGATACAGGAATGCGGAACAGATCAATGGAGACAGACCGATACTTAAAAGAGAGAAGAGCGGTTGGAGGGCATATGGTTCACCATATGCAGGATCTTCAAAGTGCTGGCTGAACAGATCATCTCGGATAGAAGCAATTGTTATTCTGGGACAGGGGACAGAGTGCTGTATCCATAAGATGAACAGGGCAGCAGCATTTCGTAAATTATATGAAGGAATGATCGTAAATGTATGGAATGATGCATATGTGAAGAGAGTTCTTTCAATAGTAGAACAACTTGTTACAGAAGTTCCGGTTTATCAGATGATTTGTACACCGGATGAGAGAGCGGTAGATGAACTTGAGTATATGTTGAAGGGAGAATTATAAAGTGGATGCTAAAGAAATACGTTATGAAACTCCCCTGACTGATTATCTGTTTCAGAAGGCAAGTGCCGGGAAGATACCGATAAGTGGGACATTTGAATTAAGCCCCATTTGTAATTTTGACTGTAGAATGTGTTATGTACGACAGACGCCTGAACAGGTCAGAAATCATCCAAGAAAAATGCGTACACTGGAACAGTGGAAGCAACTGACAGATCAGGCTGTGGAGGCTGGGACGCTTTATCTGCTGCTGACAGGTGGAGAACCGTTTCTGTGGCCGGATTTCTGGGAATTGTATGAATATGTATCTCAAAAGGGATTGATCATCAGTATCAACACCAATGGTTCATTGATAGATCAGAAGGCAGTTGACAGATTGAAAGAAATGCCACCTGCAAGAGTTAATATAACATTATATGGTGCTTCTAATGATACATATGAAAGATTGTGCAGAAATTCTAAAGGCTTTACAATGGTGGATAATGCGATTTCAATGTTAAGAGAGGCTGGTATTCAGGTAAAACTGAATTGTTCATTAACACCTTATAATGCTCAGGATCTGGAAAGAATGGTAGCCTATGCAGAAGAACGTAAACTGATTCTGGATGTTACGACATATATGTTCCCACCTCTTCGAAAGGATCCTGCAAGTGTTGGAAGAAATGATAGATTTACTCCTGAGGAAGCTGCCTACTGGCATATGAGACGTTATCAGCTTCAAAGAGGAGAAGAAGACTATCGAAAGTTCCTGAAGGGCATTGTTGATGGAATGGCAGAGCCTATGGGCCTGGATGAGTCTTGTTATGATCCTGTGGATGGAAAGATTCACTGCCGCGCAGGAAGTGCTTCTTTCTGGGCTACATGGGATGGCTATCTGTTACCTTGTGGTATGTTAACAAAACCAAAGGTGGATATGGAGAACAGAGCATTTGAGGATATATGGGCAGAACTGGTCAGAGTGACAAAAGAAATTCAGCTTTCAGGTGTATGTGAACAGTGTGAAAATCACAGCTTTTGTCATGCATGTGCTGCAATGGCATTAGCGGAAAATGGAGATTTTCAGAAAGTTCCCAGATATTTGTGTGAAATGATGGAAGCTATAAAACGCATGGCGGCTGAACAATTAAAAATCTATGACATGTAAAATGTCTAGAAGAATAGTGTAACTTATTTTTTAAGGAGGAAAATGATGAAAAATAAAGTAAAACAGATACTGTCTGTTGTCATGTCAGTATCAATGTTATCAACAATGATTCCTCTTACAACTTACGGTGCAGAGTTCGACAGTGCGGAATCTGCAGTGACAGTAGAAGACGAAACTCCGGTTTCAGAAGATGTTAACGTAAGTGGAGACGAATCAACAGATTCTTCTGCTACTTCAACAGAGGATGCATTTCAGAGTGGTGATGCAGAAGATCCTTTTTCTGCTGACGATGAAGATGCATTTAGTGCAGGAGATGAACAGGATACAGACGTATTCGCTGATACACCGGAGGCAGAAGACTTTGATTATGTAACATCAAACGCATCTGTTTCTTTAACAGACACAAATATGAGAATTTTCCATCTGGATGCGGGACGTAAATATTTTTCCGTTGAACAGATTGAAAATCTTATTGATACATTAAATGAAAATGGCTACAACTATATGGAACTGGCTGTAGGAAATGATGCACTTCGTTTCCTGCTGGATGATATGTCAGTAGTAGTTGGTGAAACGACTTATACATCTGATCAGGTTACTACTGGTATTCAGACTGGAAACCAAAATTATTGTAGAAATAATGGAAATGCTGATACAAGTACGTTATCTCAGTCTGATATGGATACTATTATTTCATATGCCAACCAAAAAAATATCTCAATTATTCCTTTACTGAATTCTCCGGGACATATGGATTCCATTATTGATTGTATGAAGTCACTTGGTATGACAAATGTTGCATTCAATGGCTCTGCCAGAACAATAGATGTATCCAACTCAGAGGCTGTAAAATTTACAACAGCCCTGATTCAGAAATATGTTAGCTATTTTTCTGAAAAAGGATGCCGTATTTTTAATATGGGTGCAGATGAATATGCTAATGATGTTTCTAATGCTGTTTTAAAAGGATTTGCAGGACTTATTAATAAGGGAAAGTATAACTTATTTGTAGACTATGTAAACAGTATTGCTTCGGTGATTAAAAATGCCGGAATGGTTCCAATGGCGTTTAATGATGGAATTTATTATAATAATAATACATCTGGTGGAAACTTTGATAAAGACATTGCTATTGCCTATTGGACCAAAGGATGGGGTGGATATTCACCGGCACCTGCTTCTTTCCTTGCAGGTAGAGGTCACAAGATTATTAATACAAATGATGCATGGTATTATGTACTTGGCAATGGTAATAGTGATTATACACTTTCCCATGCTCAAAATGGGGTAAGCGGTACAAAGTATTCAGATGTTCCTGGAAATAGCGATCCAGATGTAGCAGGAGCAATGGTATGTTTGTGGTGTGATTATCCAAGTGCGTCTTATAGTGATGATATTAAGAATAATGAAATTGCTAATGTAGCAGATCTTCTTAAAACTTTTGCCACAAACAATTCAGATCTATTCCAGACAAAAGAGCCAGACAAGAAACCTGACAATGGTGCTGTTGAAGAGAATAAAAGAACAATAAATCTTGTCGTTGGTGGTACAGCAACAGATACTATTAAGGGATACAACTATAAAGGACAAACATTTACTACAGATGATCCTTCAATTGCAACAGTAGAAGTTACGGACGGAAAAAATGTCGGTGACAAACAGACAGGTTATGTTAAAGCAAGTGTAACTTATGATAATTTGATTAATGAAGATAATAGCAGAAGTTGGCAGAGGACAAACTATTATTATTTTGATGGAACAAATTATTATACGTTATACGCCAAGAGAAGTAGTACTTTGTCTTGGTTTGAGTGGGTACATTCCTATACTTGGGGATATGGTAGTTCGAGTAGCAATGTAACTAATATAAGTACAGAGTCTCGTATTTCAGATACATCTGGTACTCCTCAAATTACTGTATATTCATTAGGCACCACAGAAGTTACAGAGGCATCTACGGAGTTGAAATTTACAGGTGTAGCGCCTGGTACAACAATGGTTACGGTTGGTAATGTGGTTTATACAATCAATGTTTCAGAAAAAGCTCCTGATAATGCAATGACAAGTACAAGCATTAATCTTGAGTATTGGATTACCAACTTTGAAGTTTACAAAACTGCGAACGCAAGTTCAGAACATATAAAAGCAATTACAACTTCTACAGACAAAGCTACTACTGATGAAGGAATCGCAATTACAGACATTGCTCCAAACGAGGCATTTTCTAACTTTGATGGTTGGAAAACAGTTTACTACTGGCAGGCAATGAGACTGGATTCAGATAATAAACAGACTAATGCTTCTGGTGATGATGAGACAGCTGATGGAACTACTTTAACACATGTTCGTTACCACAGCGGAGCATGGCAGTATAAAACAGTTGATGGAACATGGCATTATTTTGTAAGTAGCGATCAGCTGGTGGCATATTATCTTCAGAAGACTGATGTAACAAAAGAGATTGTTACATATGCAAAAGACTGGGGATATTCAACGAGTGGAACTACACCGGATACAAGTAGTAGGAAGGGTCAGGTTGCACTGACAGTTGCTGTAGTATATCCGGATGGAACTGTTTCACCTGCTGAAGGCAGCATGTATGCTGATTCTACAACAATTTTTAATTATTGGAGCGGACGTGATATTGGTATTGTCGCACCGCAGAATAACAGCGATTACAATATCAGTAAAATTACAGTAACTGATGGTAAGAGGAAAAAAGATACAAGTGCAAATGTATGGGATACATCTGATAGTATAACATGGAATAAAACAACACTTGACAGTGGTGATAAATGGTATGATGAAAGAGAAGTATGGAATAAAAGTTCTGGAACTACGCCAATGGTCAATGGTAAAACAAGTAATATTACCTGGTCAGCTAAGAATACTGCAAAATTAGTACTTATTTATCTGGAGCCAATCCAGAAAGCTACCAATTTGAATGTCAAGTATGTTGATGATAGTGAAAATGAGACAACAATTGCTCAGTATCAGATTGCAATGACTTATAATCAGGGTGATGCTAAACCAAGATTTGATGGAACTAATGGATCTTTGAAGCAGTCATCAAAGGTTACAACAGGTACTTTTACACTTGATGACGACGCTTATGTAACAAATAGTTCAAATGTAAATCAGCATATCAGTAAAGTTCTTGCTACTGTTGCAAAAACTCAGCAACTTACAGACATTAAATATTTAAGTGGATCTTATCAATATGTATCTGCAGAAATCTCTGCGGACGGAAAGACATTAATTTTACATTATGATATTGACAAAACCAAAATTAATAAGCAATATGTAGTTGATTTTGGTGCAAAAGTTAATGTACCACTTAGCGATTTGGTAGATGAAGATGCTATTACAAGCGTAACTAATGTCGAAGTAAGTGCTAATGCAACAGTAAGTGATGATAGATCTGTAATAACATATACACCGGTAAGAGCCCTGACTGGAATGGATGTTGTTACTGTTAAAATAACATATAACAGTGGTTCAAGTGAAACACGACAGTTAGCATTTGTTCCGGCAACAACTATTTATTATGAAGAAACATTTGTTGAGGGTGGAACTGGTGCAACAAATCTGGAAACCCCTCAGGAAAAAGCTAAACCGGGAGATACCCAGATAGCTTCTGCTGCAAATTATGGATATGATTCTATATATGCAAAAGATGGAGCTATGAGTTCTAATGGTTCTACAGACATTAAAGGAATCCGTAAGGAATTTACATTTACAGGTACTGGTGTTGATATTTATGCAAATACAAGTACAGCTACTGGTACTATGATGATTTATGTAAAAAAAGACAATAACATAATCAACATGGTTGCTGTTGATACAAAAATGAAGAATGGTAGCACAGATGCCACAGCTGGTCAGGAAGTTGATGGCAAGAATGTGCCGGTTGCCACTCTTAATATGGGCACATATGCGAAATATACAGTAGTGATTCAGGGTGTCAAAACAGGAAAAGAAGGTTTAAAACCTGTATATTTTGATGGATACCGTGTATACAATACCTTAAATGATGACAGCAGTGCTGCAACATATGCGCAAGATAAAGAAGCTAACCCAAGCTACTGTGAGCTTCGTGATCAGGTATTACATGCAATTAATGTCGATTCTGTAATAGGCAACAAGGGAGATGGAACCAGTCAGTATGCTAAGCAGGTTGCTAAAAACACTTTGAGTCAGGTTTATGCGTCAAGTGGCATTACAAATGCAATATCTGCAATTGTCCTTTCAAAAGAGAACGCTGATGGTAATAGTAGTGTTATTAATCCTGATCCTCAAGATCTCCTTGACAATGGACCTAAGAATGAACTTTATTTAAGAAATGGTCAGATAGTAACATTTAATCTGAACAAGGCAGCGCAGATTGGTCTTAAAGGTGTGAATGGAGATGCCACCTTTACAATAAATGGAACTCAAAAGAGTGTTTCAACTACAGACATGTTCTACCCGGTTTCTTCGGGAACTATAACAATCAAAAACACAAGTAATAACCTTCTTTCAATTACAAAAATAAAAGCCTTTATTGGAAGTAATAATGCACCTGAAAAAACAGTTGCTTCTGCATTATTTGCTCCGTTGTCAGAAGATGATCTTGTTCCTGCAATGATTGCTCTGGGATATGAATTAGAACCGGCGAAACCGAGCGAAACACCTACACCAACCAAAACTCCAGAGAAACCAGTGAAACTGTCTGCTCCGAAGCTTGGAAAGGTTGTTTCTGTAAATTATAATTCAGTAAAAGTAACCTGGGGCAAAGTAAAGAATGCAGATGGATACCGTGTTTATATGAAAGAAAACGGTAAATGGAAAACTCTTGCAAAAGTAGATTCTACATCTTATGTATGCAAAGGTCTTAAGACAGGTAAGAAATATACATTCACTGTCACAGCATATAAGAAGACCAGCAATGGAGTAGTTCTTAGTGCATATGATAAGAAGGGAATTTCTGGAACACCTAAATTAGGTACTCCAGTATTGAAGAGCGTTAAGAGATCCGGTTCTGGAGTAATCTTTACATGGAATAAAACTGCAGGTGCCAATGGATACCTTGTTTACCGAAAAGTAAATAACGGTGCATGGAGAGCTGTAGCCAAGGTAACAAAAGGAACAACTTACAAAGATACTACTGCAAAAAAAGGTGCAAAATACACCTACACTGTAAGAGCATTACGTAAATCTGGTACTGCTAGCATTTACAGTGATTACAATGCAAAAGGAATTAGTGTTAAATAATAATAAATAACATGTCCTAAAACCATAAATTAGTGCCGTAAAATCATTATAAATAGATGATTGAGCGGCACTAGTTTTATAAATAAATATAATATAACAAAATTATGATATGTAGAAAAAGCTCGATAGTATGGAGATGAATTTGAAGATGAAAAGTAGTACAATATATGTAAAAAAATCAATTTGTAAAGGATGAAGTAATTGCGAAGATGGCTGTAGAGTTTGTAGAGAAAAAATTAATTTCAAATATGATAATTTCATATTCTGGGGATATTGAGGGCATTGGGGTCAAACACTATGAGAGATGAATAAAGAAACTAAATCAGCTCTAAAAGTTGTATAAAAGAAATCTAAAGTATCTTGCAGAGACTTATCATTAGTGATATAATTCCAGAAAACAAGAAGAATGAGTAATAAAGGAAGTGTGATATGC
>OLNF01001935.1_pt1 | contig 17062 bp, 16 predicted proteins | sample 1673061 | NCBI WGS metagenome assembly OLNF01 (sample SAMEA3136751, study PRJEB25190) | human gut metagenome | reverse complement strand
CACGATCACCGAAATCAGGCATAAGGCGGCAAGGATTCCCGCCGTTACGCGGAACGATGTCTTTTCTCCGAGATATTTCATGATCGGATTCTCCGTATTCCTGCGGCTCATCGCTATATATCCGCCGAGCTTTTCGCCGACGGCTCCTCCCTGAAGTCTGACCGCCTCGCCGAGCACGGTTATGCGGCGCTTGTTCTTTTTCATTACCGTATCGAGGTGATCCGAAAGGAACAGATCGAGTATGCTGTCTCCCGCATCGTAAAGCGCGCTTTTCTCGTTCGGATGATTTCCCGACGCCTCGCACATCACGCACATAAAGATTACGCACGCCGTGACCTTGTACAGGATATCGTCCGGCGTCTGCTCGATTATCTCGTCGTCCTCGTCGTATTCCGGCTCGCTCGATTCGATTATCGCAAACAGCTTTTCCTCTATGTCGCGGCGCACGATCTTGCCGAGCTCAAGGTACGACTGAACGAGCGCGCCCGCCGCGATTCCGCGCAGATCACCGTCGCGGCTTCCCATCGGAATGGTCACGCTGAGATTATCTCTTACCGCACGGCGCGCATCCCCCCGAAGCGAGAAGACTATGCTGAGCGCGTCCTCAAATCTGGATTTATCCATGAGCGAGCTTATCCTTGTGCAAAGCGCCATCACATCCTGCTCGCTGAAGCTCTGCTTCTGTGCGCCGTTCTGTGCGTTCTGCGCACGTCCGGCGTTTTCTTTGCCCGCGCCGTTCTGCTTTCCGAAAAGCCCGTCTACAAGAACGTCGTCGGTCGTCTCCGTCCGCGCTCCGCCGTCATATGAGGAAGCGGCGGTATCATCGGGCTCAAAATTTTTATCCGTATTATCAATCATCGAAAATGCCTCCCTTTTCGCTTTCTCGGGCTGCAGCGCAGCCCTCCGACATAAGCGCAGTTATCTGCGCCGTCCGTTCTGCTTCGGCTGCTTGCCCTTGCCGTACATCGCGCGGCGGAAAATGCTCGCTATGACCGCAAATACCGAAATAATAACGGGAACTCCCATAAAGAAGGCTATCGCCTCAAGCGGAGTCGTGAATCCTTTTTTTCCGCCCGAAATGTTCGCCGCGGTATCGCTCTCCGTACCGCTTTCGGTCGCGCTTTCGGTCGCGCTTTCGGTATCGGTCGGGCTCTCCGTGCTTTCGGAATCCCTGTCCGTCGTCACCCTTCCCGAGGTCTGCGAGCTTGTACCGGGATTCGGACGCGGTGCCTGAGTCGTCGTGTCCTCGGGTTCCGCCGTCGTCGTATCCGGCTCTATCGTCGCAGGCTCCTTTGTCGTGGTATCCGGCTTCTCAGTAGTCGTATCCGGTTTTTTCGTCGTCGTATCGTCTTTTTTCGAGGTGTCCGGCTTCTTTGACGTGTCCGGGGGATTTGTTGTTGTATCGGGTGGAGTTGCGGTCGTGTCCGGAGGCTCAGTCGTATCCGTTGCGGGAGCATCCGTCGTTACCGCCGGGAGATCCGTCTCCGGCGGATCTCCCGGGGCGGCGGCAGACACGGAATATACAGCCGCAGACGACGCGATCAGGACTGCCGAAATAAGTACCGAAATTCTGTGATTCATACGAAAAAATTTCCTTTCTCCGTTCAAAGCTTCCGCACGGATTTTTCAAAGCTGCGCGGAAGAAGTATTTTGAAGAGTGAAGAAGCGGCGTTCACGGTGATCTACGGTTCCGACCGCCGCCTGCGTTATAATGTACGTAATTAAGAAATGCCTTTATAATTATAGCCCGATACAGACGCTTTTTCTGCAGTATAATGTTAAATCTGCGCGGCGGCGCGCACAAACGCCTGCGCCCGGCGGCAAACATGCCGCCCGCGGTATTATATGCTCGGCTGAGCGGGTTTTATTCCTCCGCGATCTCCTCGGTTACGAAATACCGCTTTCTGATATGAAGGAAGAACACCGTGCAGGTGATAACGGACACGATCTCGGCTGCGGGGAACGCAAACCACACCGTTCCGACATCGCCGGTGCGTGAAAAGATAAACGCAAGGGGAAGAAGCACCGCGATCTGGCGTATGAGGGATATGCACATGCTCTTGAAGCCGTGACCGAGGGATTGGAGCACGGCGGATACCACGATACCGTATCCCGCGAACACATACGAAAGCGATATTATGCGCAGTGCGCGGCAGCCGACGGTGAGCATTTCTTTATCGGCGTTGAAGAGAAGCAGCAGCTTATCGGGAATGACCTGAAAGACGATAAGTCCGACGATCATCACCGCGACCGCATATATTACGGAAAGGCGCACGGTCTTTTTCATGCGGTCGGGGCGCTGTGCTCCGTAGTTGAACGCAACTATCGGGATCATGCCGTTTGTCAGTCCGAACACCGGCATGAAAACGAAGCTTTGAAGCTTGAAGTACGCGCCGAAAACGGAGACACAAACTGATGAAAATCCGATAAGTATGCGGTTCATTCCGTAGGTCATGACCGAGCCGATCGAGCCCATTATCGACGATGGGATACCGACCGCGAGGATCGTCCTTATCGTTCCGATTTCCGGGCGCGCGCCTCTGAAGCGCATTTTCACCTCATGATTCAGGCGGTGATTGAGCACGACCGCAAAGAGCGCGGCGATACACTGACCGATCACCGTAGCCGCGGCGGCACCCGCAACACCCATCGGCTCAAAGGTGAGTATGTCACCGATGCCGGGAAGGGTTATCTTTCCGAATATGAGGATCGGGTCGAGAACGATGTTGATTATCGCGCCGAGCCCCTGCACAAGCATGGAGAGCACGGTCCTGCCCGTTCCCTGAAGAAGCTTCTCTATGAGAAGCTGAGTGAACAGCCCGAAGGAAAAGACGCAGACGATCCACATATAGTCCCTGCCGTACGAGATGATCGATTCAATATCAGTCTGGCTTCTCATAAATGCCTCGGAGAAGAAAAGTCCGACCGCAAGGAATATGAGATACAGAACAACATAGACATACGCGCCCTGCACCGCCGCATCGTTTACCCGTTTTGAATCCCCCTGTCCGAGGGAACGCGACAGCAGCGCATTGACACCGACACCGATCCCGACGCCGAAAGCGATCATTAGGTTCTGTATCGGGAACACCATCGAAACCGCCGAAAGCGCATCCTGATTGATCTGAGCGACAAACATGCTGTCAACTACGTTGTAAAGAGCCTGAACGAGCATAGACACAACCATAGGCAGGCTCATCGTCAGGAGAAGTCGGTTTACGGGCATCGTGCCCATTTTATTCTGTGAAGTTTGCATTTTGATCTGTTTTTTCCTTTACTGCTTTTGCTGATTCCGATTAACGAGGCAGCGCACACGGCCTGCGGGAATCCCCCGCCTCTGTTATCTGCGTATTCACCGCCGGCACACACAGATACGCAGCGCTTCGCCCGTCCGAGCTCAGAGTACCCCGACTCCGGGCTCTATGCAGCAATTCTGCTTTGCCGACACGATGTGATTGCGGCGAACGATCGCCTGCTTCGTGTTTTTCACGACAATTCCGTGGTGCGCCTCGGGGCACTCGATAATGTTGTCCTCGATCGTGACAAGTCCGTGCGCCTTGGTGGTGCTGTCCTCGCAGTCCATGCGCACATAAACTCCGCCGCATTCGGTAAGACGGCGTCCGCAGTTGATAAAGCGGCAGCGGCGCACCGTGACATCCGCCGTGGAGATGCCCTCATGCCACCATGCCTCCGCCGCGATCTTGACCGCGCATTCAAAGACATCCGACACGGTGCAGTTTTCGATCAGCGCACTGCGGCACTTTATGAGTATTGAACGCGCGTAATGATTGCGCGCGCGGCAGTTCACGAATTCGAGCACGGGAAGCTCGTCGGGGTCCGCGATAAAATAATCGTCGAGGTCATCGGGAAGCGCGCGGTCAAGCACGACATCGCAGAAGAATCCTTCAAAATCGGGACGGCAATCGACGACGCGGTATTCGCTGACGCTGAGAAGCGTCTTTTTATCGGTAAGCTCAAGCTTGTCCCCGATCTCGGGATAATCGAGCGACTGCGCGTGCGTTCCCGTCGGTGCCTTGATCTGAAGACGGCAGCGCTCTCCCTCATGGGAGATCACGGTATAGTAATATGTGTGCACGTTGATCGAATCGTCGCCCTGACCCTCGAACTCGCAGCCGTCAAGACGAAGAAGTCCGCGGCAGGATGCAAAATGCGTCGCATCTGTATTCGTCGAGATATGGTCTCCGACGGAGGGAATTACCCTCAGACGCTCGATGAGGATGTTCTCCGCCTTCTGTCCGACGATACCCATGCCGGGCTGGCTGTGTATCGTCACGTCGCGAAGCACGGTGTCCTTTGCGTTCTCGATAAGTATCGCAGGGCGCGAATGGAACGAGTGCCACAGGTAAAGCTCGTTTCCGACAAAGCTTTTGTCGGAGCGCTCAAGGACGAAACGCGCGCGGTGATCGTCGATATAGGTGAACGATCTTATTCCGAAATCCTTGCCGAAGCGCTCCTTATCGGGCACATAGGTGCAATATCGGGGATAGATTATATCGGGATTGATGGGGAAGTTTTCGGGGAAGTCAACGAGGATCTCCGCCGTATTCTCGTCGCGGTCCAGCGTCGTCCACGAAATGATCCTTCCTTTGGTGTACGGCTTTCTCACATGGTCGATCGTAAGACCGACGATCTCAACTCCGGAGCAGTCGCGCACGGACACGGGCTCCATGAAACCGTCGATCATAAGCGTCACGCCGTCCGCGATAATGCGGCTGCTTATGTGTCCGCTGAAATCAAGTCCGCGGTCGTAGCGAAAATCCGGTTTGAACATCACATCCTCCGGATTTGTGCCGAATTTGCCCGTTATCGCGTTGTTCATCGTCTCCCTCGCAAGAGGAGTGGTTATCACATATTCTCCCGGCTCGACGAAAAGCGTCATTCCGGGGCGCTCTCTCATATACGAAAGCGCTGCGGCAAAGCGTTCTCTGTCGTCCGCTCCTTTAAACTGCGAAAGCTTTATCTCGTTCATGTTCCGTATGCTCCTTAATTCATTTTCCGTACCTGCCGCACATCAGAGCATCGCATCCCCGTCCATCGGCGGCAGCGCGAAGCGCCACGACGGCGCGACCTTATTTTTCCCCGCCCGGATTTGATATCCGTCCGTCGCGGAGATACACGGGCGAAAGATATTTCGCCTCGAATTTTTCTTTATCCGACGCGCACTTCCATGCGTCGATCGCGGCAAAGCATGCGCCCGATGCCGTCTGTGAAATTCTCATGCACGGGGACAGCGCGGGAGAATGCAGTCCGCATTCGTGCGCCGCACGGGAAAGCGCCTCCGCCGCATCTCCGACGAAGTACACCGTCTGTCCGTACTGCCCGAGCAGAGCGCAAAGCTCCCCGATCGGGATTATCGTATCCTCGAAAAGACGCACAGGCTTTTCGCCGCGCACGTCGAACACTGCCGCATAGACGTTGCCCCGTCTCGCATCCGTGACCGGAACGCATATTCCGTCCGTCCCCGCTGCGGTGTACGATGCCGCTTCAAGCGCAGATACCCCGACACACGGGATCCGGCGCGGCTCGCACAGTCCTTTTGCGCTTGACACCCCGATCCTCACTCCCGTGAAGGAGCCGGGACCCGTCGTGCATGCGACGAGCGATATTTCGTCAACCGTCACCGACGACGCGCCGAGCACGTTCTTTATCATCGGGAGAATCGTCTCCGAATGGGTATGCCCGGCATTCAGCGTAAACGATGCTGCCAAAGTCCCGTTTTTCACGAGCGCCGCCGAGGCAAAAGCCGAGGACGTATCTATCCCGAGCACCGTCATTTCCTTATCCGCACCGTTCATCGAAAGCTTTCACCTTTCTTTTTCATCTCCGGGAGTCGCCGCCGTCCGCGTCGGCGATATCCTCGATTTCCTCCGCCGTAATCTCGCGTTCGTTTTCCCCGATGCGGCGGATGTACACCTTTACCGCGTTTTCGGGAAGGTCGTCTCCGAGCTTATCCGGCCATTCCGCAATGCAGATGCCCGACGAGACATACTCGTCGAAGCCGAGCGAATCAAGCTCCTCGGGAGAGGAAAGGCGGTAGAGGTCGAAGTGGAAAAGCGGAATCTCCCCGCGCCTGTACTCGTTCACCACGGTATAAGTCGGGCTTTTCACGCGGCTTCCGGGTGAGATGACCGAGGCAAACCCGCGCACAAACGCGGTCTTACCCGCGCCCATTTCGCCGTAAAGTGCGACAAACGACGTTTTTTTGTCGAGAAGAGATGCGATATACGCGCCGAGCGCTTCGGTCTCGTCCGCCGATTTTGTAATCTTTGTCATAGGATCACCGTTTTTTCTGATAAAGCCGCAATCTGCAGCATACATATTTAGTATAGCATATCGAAAGGCAAAGTTCAACATAAAAATCGCCTGTGCGGCAAAATCATGTGCATCAGGCATCACGGAGGGCTGCTTATGACCTTAAAAAGCGCGATCCCCGGAAGAATGTACACGGCAGACGCCGTATCATGCGACAAGAGTGCGAAAATGAGGCTCGCCTCCGTCGGCATCGTCCCGGGGTCGGCGATCTTTCTCCTGCGGAGAAGCCGCGGCGGCACTGCGGAAATTTACGTCCGGTCGTCGCGCATTGCGATCGGCGCACGCCTCGCCTCCGCCGTATTCCTTCGCCCGGCATCCCCTCCGTCCGACGAACGGTGCGTCTCCGCATCATGCCCCGGCACGCCCCCGCGCCCGCAGGGAGCGGGAGCAGGACTGCGCAAGTCCGCCGAAGGAGGTCGGAAAAGATGAAAAGCTCACGATGTGCGGACTGCCGCAGCCTCCGGTGCGGCGGCACCGGGTGCCGGGGCATGCGCAAGCCGGAAGCCGGGAGGACGGCGGATTTTTCGGCGGCGCTCGCGGGGAATCCGAACTGCGGCAAAACCACGCTGTTCAACGCGCTCACCGGCGGGCGGATGCGCACGGGACATTGGCCCGGCGTGACCGTCGAGCGGCGGGACGGACTTTTTCGCGGGGACGGCTTCACGGCGGCGATATGCGATCTTCCGGGGATATACGACATTCGTTCGCCTCTCGCGGAGGAAAAGGCGGCGCGTGAATTCATAGCCGGAGACGAATGTGACGTGATCATCAACATAGCGGACGCCGCATCTCTTGAACGAAGTCTTTTCCTCACGCTAAATCTGCTTTCGCTCGGCAAGGGCATGATTCTCGCGGTAAACATGACGGACACGCTTAAAAAACGCGGCTTGTCACTCGACTGCCGCCGTCTTTCGGCTCTTCTCGGGATCCCGGTGATCCCGATCTGCGCGCTTTCGGGGGACGGGCTCGGTCTGCTCACGGAGGCGGCGCGGCGCGAAGCACGGAGCGTGTCTCCGCCTCCCGCGCGTACTTTCGCCGACGACGCGGAAGCGTACGCTTTCATATCATCAATTCTCGATCAGTGCCTGTCGGGTGAGGACAGCGCGAAAGCGCGCACAGACCGTGCCGACCGTGTGCTCTGCCATCCCGTACTCGGGAGGGTATTCTTCATCCTGATAATGTCGGCGGTATTCGCGCTCACCTTTCTTCTCGGGGATCGCGCAAAATCGCTTCTCGCCGCGTTGTTCGCCGCTCTCTCCGAACTAATCCGCGCCGTCTGCGGCGGGGGGACGGGCGGATTTACTGTCGATCTCGTCTGCGACGGGATAATCCCGGGAGTCGGTGCGGCGGCGTCCTTCTTTCCGGTGCTGTTCATTCTTTTCTTTCTTCTCGGGATACTTGAAGACTGCGGGTACATGGCACGCTGCGCATACCTTTCGGACTCTCTCATGCAGAAATGCGCGCTTTCCGGAAGGGAATTCATTGTGCTTCTTCTCGGATTCGGCTGCACCGTCGGCGCGGTCGCGTCATCGCGCACCGCAGGCAGCGAACGCGGACGGCGGCGGCTGATCCTCGCTCTGCCGTATATCTCATGCAGTGCGCGCCTTCCTGTCCTCGCGGTATTTTCATCCGCCTTTTTCGGGAAATACGCATGGTTCGCCGTAATCGCGCTCTACCTTCTCGGGATATGCGTGTCCCTTGCCGTGCTGCGTCTCAGTTCGGGCATAAGAGGCGGCGACGCTCTTCTGATCGAGATGCCGGACTACCGCATGCCGATCGTGCGAAACGTGTTTCGCACGGCGCTGCGCCGCTCGGGGGCGTACGTCGGGAAAGCAGGCAGTGTAATCCTCGCCGCGTCCGCACTCCTGTGGTTCATTCTGAATTTCGGCGCGGGCGGGCGCGCCGCCTCCGCCGAAGAAAGCTTCGGCGGAGCGATCGGCACACTTCTCTCTCCTCTGCTCTGCGGAGCGGGGCTCGGATTTTGGCAGATTACGCTTGCGCTTGCCGCGGGATTCTTCGCAAAGGAGATCGTCGTCTCGTCCTGCGCCGTGATATTCGGTCTGTGCGAAGTCTCACCCGCCTCCCTCGCCGCCGCGCTCGGCAGCATCGGATTCACGACGGCAAATGCGGCGGCTGCGGTCGTCTTTATTCTCCTTTATCCGCCGTGCGTGTCCTGCTGTGCGGCGATATTCTCCGAAACGTCGTCGGCAAAGCTCACGTTCGGCGTGTGCGCGCTCAGCCTTGCCATAGCTTACGGCGCCGCGGCGCTGACGCACGCACTGTTCTCGCTTTTTGCATGACGCGCGGTCTGCGCACAAAAAAGGACGGCGAAAATTCGCCGTCCAGCAAAATCAGGCAAGCACCTGAACGAGTATCATATAAACAACCGTTCCTCCGCCGACCGAAAGAAGGGTATTGCGCCGCCAAAGGTGGAGCACGCAGATCACCGCAACCGCAATTATCTCCGCCGCGCCGTGATATCCGGAGATAAAATCCACATTGCGCAGGCAGTACACGACAAGCGTGGCGATGATCGCCGGCGGCAGTATCCTGCCGAGATAATCGACCGTCTGCGGGATCTTCCGCTTGCCGAAGGCGGCAAAGGGGATGACTCTCGTAAGAAACGTCGCAGCGGCGGCGACCGCCACTATAAGTACCGAATTCCAGAAGGAAGCGTGCATTTTTTATTCCTCGATTTTTATTTTCATTTTGCTACACGGTTTATTCCGGCGGCAGCGCGCGGTCCGTACCTCACAGATCGGACGCGCCACGCGAAATTTCACGAAAAACTCTCAAAATCCCTCTCCGGAGCGATTTTGCGCATGATCTCGTTTGAGCGTCACATCCCGCCCGAGCGCTCCGCCGCCTTTTCGAGCGGCTTTTTCAGCGCCAGCAGGACAAGCACGGTAAGCACAAGCGACGGGAGGATAAACGAATCCGCGCCGAACACGATCAGGCAGAGCACTGCGCATGCGGCGCCGCAGTACACGGGGATATGGCTTTTCGCGCTCTTCCACTGTTCGAGGAGAATGATGACGAAAAGCGCGGTCATCGAAAAATCTATTCCCTTGAAGTCGAACGGAATGAGCGCACCCGCCGCGGCGCCGATCACCGATCCCACAATCCAATAGATATGATCGAGCAGCGCTATGTAAAACATGCACTGCCCCTTATCGACATACGCAGGGTATTCCGTCGAGCAGAGGACGGAATACGTCTCGTCCGTCAGGGAGAAAATCATATACGGATACGCCCTCCCCGTTTCGCGGAATTTTTCGATAAACGTCAAACCGTAGAATATGTGGCGGCTGTTCACGAAAAACGACATTGCAAACACCGTTGCGAGAGACTCGGCGGATGCGAGCAGCGACACAAGCAGAAACTCGCCGCTCCCCGCGTAAACCGTCAGACTGCAGAAAAAAGCCCAGGCGGGGGCGTACCCTGCCTGAACTATCATTATCCCGAAAGCCGCTCCGAGGAAGAGATACCCGAAAAGCACCGGAAGCGACTTCAGAAAAGCATATTTGAGCGTACCGTAATTCTTCATTTGACGCCTTCCACGCCGCTCAGTCACGGGCGACCGTCAGTTTGATTATAAGATCAATATCGTCGGCCTGTCCTTCGCCGCCGAGCGCCGCGCGGCATCTTCTCACCGCACCGCAGCGCGTGCATCTGTGGGTTATTATGTATCCGCGGCGGCTGTCGGGCTCCGCCGAGATCGGCTCCATGTCTCCGCCGCACTCCGACGCGCGGTCCCCGGGGTTTTCATCAAGGTGACGCGACCAAAGGCAGTACGGGCAGTGATTTCTCGACGAATATCCGAGAGGAGAAATCTCGCGTCCGCAATGGGTACAGACGAATCCGGAATCGTTTTTCGCAAATCTTTTCGTTTCCACTTTTTATCCGAGAAGCCCCTTCGCAAGCGCGGACGCTTCCTTCCAGCTTCCGCTCACGCAGAATATGACGGTGCCGCCGTTCGACTCTATAACCGCATTTTCAAGCTTCGGAACATCGTCGGGCTTGTAGGTTGCAAAAGCCTGCGTGCGCTCCTTCACGCGCTCGGCGAGAAGCGACTTCACGCTCTGCGCATCCGCGTCGGACTGCACGGTAAACACCGCAAGCTCCTCCGCACTCGCGCCGCCCGCCGCGTATGCGATGCATTTCGTCCCCTCAAGAAGCCCCTGATACATAAATTCGACCGCTTCGGGCTCGACATACTCGATGGCGATTCCGAATTCCACGCCGTTTTTCATTTTATCGCAAATCTCCTCGGCACTCAGCGTTTCGCGGGGCGAGGTCTGCGCCGGATTCTCCGTCGGAGCGGCAGTGCTTTCACCGCCGTCACCGCCGTTTTTGCAGGACACAAACGAGCCGAGCGCGCAGAGTGCGAGCGTCAGGCAAAGAAAAGCTTTTATATTTTTCATAAAAATCTCCGTTCCGCCGCCCGGGGCGGCATGAGTTACTCGCGGCCTCGTTCGGCGCGGCTTCGGATATCGATATCATTCCGTGAATCCTTATAAGAATCCGCGGTGAAAGCGGCGGCTTCGCCGGCTGCGGCTCATGCAGATTCATCCCGTCTCGGTCGGGTGCCGTACTCTCCCGGCATATGCCGCGGCGAAGCAAGCATTCCTTAAAAACTCTGCCGCCGTCTCCGATCACGCTTCACGGAAGGTGCATCGGGCAAGCGCGGTATTTTCCGTTGCCGAAGGGGTGTGCCGACACCGGCGCAGGTGCACTTCGGCTCAGCCCATATGCGAGAGAATATAGTCGAGCCAATGATCACAGTACGCCTTTTTCAGATGAACTCCGTCGTTAGAGGCATCGGCGGGAAGAACTCCGCCGTTTCCGGAAAACATCTCCGCCACATTGAGGAACCACACGTTTTTATCACGGCACATCGCATCGAGCGCCTTGTTATATTCTTCAATCTTCGAATTCCGGAGCATGGGGTCGGTCTTGTACGCATCGGCGCTGACGGGGATCAGCGACTGAACGATGATCTTCGCGTTGGGATTTATCGTGCGCACCGTGTCGATTATCTCACCGTACTTTTCTATGAAAGCCTCCGTATAGATCCAGCCGAGCTCGTTCACTCCGAGCATGATATATACGCGGTCGAACGTCGGATCGGACTTCAGCGCTTCAATGACTGTCATGCTCTGACCGCCGACCTTGATAACCTTATCGGAGAATACTTCCTTCACCGACATTCCGACATGTGTGTATATCCGCGCACCGGACGAAGGCAGACGCGTATACAGTGCAAGTCCCTCGGTACGGGAATCGCCGACAAACACCGATTTTGAAAGTGCGGAAAGCTCCGCCGGAGCGGACTCCGGGATATTCTGATACCGATAATCGGTATCGGGAACGAACGGCGCAAGAGTATCGGGCGATTCCGTCGTCGGAGGCTCGGGCACGGTCTGTGTATTCTTTTCGGTCGGAGGCGCAGTCACGGGCTCGCTGTCGGAAGCATCGGGGGCTGATGCCGAATCGGTGGTTTTCACCGTCGGATCGGGCTGCGGCGTACTGCCGCCGATCGACGTATCGGGTGTTTCTCTCCGTGAAGAAATTCCGTGCGCCGCGATCCCGAAGACAACCGCCGCCAGAACCGCCGCGCAAACTATCGCAATAACAACCGTAAGGTCTTTTTTCTTGTTCATTTCACCCATTCCCCGTCTCCCTTCGTGCCGCAGCAGCATGTCAATATACGACAAAATCTTCGTAACAATATTATATCATAAAGGGATGGTATTTTCAATAGAAAAAACTTTTTGTTTGCCTGTTTTTTAAATCATTTTGTTCCATTTTGTGCCATCATACTCCCGATAAATCATCGGAGTCCGCGATAAACAAAAAAACGCACACAGGCGTTTTTCTGCCGCGGAGGCGGAGTGAAAATTCCGCCTCCGTCCGTTATTTTCCCGCATATCGGGCGAATTTATTCACGGACAAAGCTCATGCTCTATATCCGATCGGCATGTATGCGGCGGCGAAGCCGCAGAAGATAGTACGACGTCACCGAGGTCAGCGCAAGATCGTAGAGCACGAACATCGCATTGCCCGTGAGGTATATGAGCCGGCCGAACACAAGTCCGTCGTCGGGACTCAGACCGAGCACGAATTGAGAGATGATCGTACACACGGTCAGCATCAAGTTAAAAAAAGCGAACTTGACGGCGAGGCACAGCGGGCGCTTCATCCGCTCGGCAAAATGCTTGACGGAGGGGTATATCCCGGCGAAGAAGAAGTACTCGCACCCGGCAAGCTTCGCGGGAAGAAACAAAATCGCAAGAGCGGACGATACGCCCCACAGAAGGTACGGGTACGCACCGCCCGTTTCGATAACGGCAAACATGCTGATCGCAGACGTAATCACCAGCGCCGTGAGGTCCATAACTCCCGACAGCTCCCCGAAAAGCATTATCACGAAGTTGAGCGCGCAGAGAAGCGCGCAGAGCACAAGTCTTACCGTCCTGCGCTTGGCGGCAGCCCTCGGACCTTCGTTCGGGATCGGCTTTTCAAACGAGACGTTGTACCTTTCAAGCTGAAAGAAACGTTTTACGATATTCATGTCAGCAGCAAGGAATCAGATCGCCGCCGCACATTTCGCACAGGCAGTCGGCGCAGATGAGGGTCGAACACACATCGCATACTCCGGTCGAATCGGTGCGCATCTGACCCTGACCGTACCTGCGGGCGTAAACGTCCATATCCGAAAGGGCTTTTCTGTATTCCTCGTTTCCGGGATCCATATAGCACGCGGTCTCGATATGGCGGCGCGCGTCGAAGTACGCTCCGCGTCTGAGCATGATGCAGCCCTTCAGGTAGTTCCATTCCGCACCGCGCTCGTTTACCGATATCGAATCGAGGATAAGCTCCGCATTTGCGTAGCTTCCCGCCGCGATCAGGCGGCGCGCTTCGGCAAGTCCGCCCGAATAACCGCCGGATGACGAGAACGAGGACGACTGTCCGGAATATGACTGCCCCGTCTCGCGCATCTTCTTCACCGCGTCGTAAGCCTCGTTGACTTCCTTCATCTTCTCTTCGGCAAGGTCTGCGAGATCGCTTCCGTTGTAGTTGTCCGGGTGGTACTTTCGCGCAAGAGCGCGGTACGCTTTCTTTATTTCATCGTCGGACGCGTCGGGAGGCACTCCGAGCACCTTATATGGATCCTTCATAGAACGAGTCCTTTCACTGTTTCGTGTCTGCTGCCGCGGTCGGCGGCGGCACAAGTCCGAGTACTTGCCTCAGCTCGCCCGGAATGCCGAGCAGGATTATATTTTCGATTATGCCGCGAAGCTCCGGGCAGGCGGAGAAATCCGCAAGAGCCGCGGCGGCGTTCAGATCGCGGATGATATATGAAGCCGAGCAGAGCACGTCCTCGGCAGCCGGACGCTTAAGCACACCGCGCACTCTGCGGTGTCCGCGAAGGTCGTATACCTCGCGGCGCTCGCAGATATCACTGCCGAGAGATGCCGCAAACGGATTGTAGCTCCCGTTCGCAATATCGCGGAATGCATCGTCGGCGGCATCCGTGATGTACACGATACGTCCGAGAGAACGCCCGACCGACGCTGCCACGCGGTGCGTGTCGCCTTCAAGCCCGAACGACATAACGTCCGAGAGAAGATCGCCGAACACCGCGGAAACCGTATCGACGGATTTTTCTCCGGCAAGCTCGTATTCACGGAGCCTTGCAAGGTGAGCACACACAAAGTCCGCAAGATCGGGGAGGCTTTTTTCCGAGCGGCGGCGCAGAGTTCGGCATGCGGCAAGCTCAAGCCTTGCCGCCGCGCGCCTGACAGCGCGTTCGTCTGCGATATCATCGCGGATCTTGCCCGCCGTAAGTATCGCCGATGCGTATGAGGCATACGAAAGCGCGCCGTTCATCCCGACGGACGGGCGCTTCTTCACCGGATGAACGGGGCACCGGCGGAGGGAAAGTTTCGTTCTTGCACCCTCAAAAACCTGCCTCATCATTGCGAGAAAAACGAGATCGTAGTTCAGGGAGAATCGGGACAACTGCCCGGTAGTTCTGCCCATCGCGCGGCAAAGCCCGCAGTAATACGCCTTGTAGAGCTCATGCTCGCGCACGCGCAGTTCCCCGTAGGCGGGTTTTACATAACCGAACAATCCTCCCCCTCCCTCCGTTTTATATTTATAAATATAATAAACCGAAGAGCGCACTATTACAATAAACTTTCTGTAAATATTTTAAATCGACGGAAATGCAGCAAAAAATTCTGTTGTGCACTTTCTCTGCCTGCGCGGGTGTCTGCGCGACCGGATGCGGGGAAGCGATTCTCCGCGGTCACGCAGCAAGCAAGCGAAGACGCGGCACGCGGACGAAGCGATTCTACGCGCTCAAGCGTGCAGACAAAATATCCTCCGCGGTGCCCGCCGACGGGCGGTCACCTATGCAATATCCGAACGGGCGGTCGTCCATGCACAGCAGGCGCGCGGTGCGCTTTGATGCAGTACCGTGCGGTAAGACGTGATACATCCGCCGTTCGCCGCGCACCGGAAAACGCAGCAGGATCCGAATACCGAGGGCAAATCTCCCCTCCGCCGTGAATTCACCCGTACTTCACCGCTTTCACGGCAAGCGGCCTTGAAGCCGGATATCCCGCCTTCGTGAAATCTCCATTTCCGTCCGATCCGCTTTTTTCGCACGATTTCAAATTATTTTCGGAAAAGGTATTGACAAAGTGCCGAAAACATGGTATCATATTCGAGCGTTTAAGATATGCGGGTGTAGTTCAGTGGTAGAACACCAGCCTTCCAAGCTGGTCATGTGGGTTCGATTCCCATCACCCGCTCCACTTTTTGAAGAGCGAACGCGATGTTCAGCAGCATCGCACACGCAAAAGAATGTGCGGCATTTCCTTTCGGGAATGCCGGAATTTTTACCGACACGGGATTTTATGTACCTTTAGCTCAGTCGGATAGAGCAACTGCCTTCTAAGCAGTAGGTCGAGGGTTCGAATCCCCCAAGGTACGCCAAATGCGATACGGCAGTGACGGACGGCGGTTCTTCCGCGGTCCGTCGGTCGGACGCACATCACACATGGTTTTGCGAGAACGCACTTCAAAAAAGAAAAACAAAATCATACGGTGGGCGTAGCTCAGTTGGTTAGAGCGCCAGGTTGTGGCCCTGGAGGCCGTGGGTTCGAATCCCATCGCTCACCCCATTAGAAAGCACCTCTTTTGTCATGCAGACAAAAGAGGTTGTTTTCAATGATATCCGTTCCTGTCGGAACGGGTGGTATATCTTCGATATGATATCGCACTTTCGTCCGATGATATATGCCTGCGGCATATGAAGAAACGGATATTATATCATGCTTGCTGCGCAAGCATATCATACGGCTTTCCGTATATCATATCGCGATAGCGATATATCATTGGAAATCGCAGCATTTTATGATATAATACGCAAGAAAGAAGGTGCTTTTATGTCTGTAAACATATTACTCGACTTATCTTTCGATTTTGCGGTTGCAGTTGTTAATCTCGTTGATAGCGTAACTGCCCTCAAAAGTTCATATATGACCGATCAGCTTGTAAGAGCAGGTACTTCCGTAGGCGCGAATATACACGAAGCGCAGTACGCGCAGAGCAAGAAAGATTTTATCGCAAAGTTGGAAATTGCATTGAAAGAGTCCAACGAGACAAGTTATTGGTTGAAGCTGATGCATGAAACAAAAAGAATTGATCTTACTGCATATCAATATACCGAAAAACTGCGGGCAATATTCGCACACTGCTGATTGCTTCCTGCAAAACGGCAAAGAAGAACTCACAATGAATCGCGTAATAGTGATCGGATGCCCCGGAAGCGGCAAGACAACCTTTTCGAAAAAACTAAATAAAATAACGGGTCTGCCGTTATATCACCTCGATGCCATCTGGCATAAGCCCGATAAAACGCATATTCCGAGAGAAGAATTTGACCAAAGAATATCGGAAATATTTGCAACTGACGAGTGGATAATTGACGGCAATTACGGAAGAACGGTTGAAATACGGCTCAAAGAATGCGATACGGTCTTTCTCTTCGATCTGCCAACTGAGGTCTGTTTACAGGGAGCTCGCGAACGGCTTGGAAAAGGCCTTTATGATATGCCGTGGATAGAAAAAGAATTGGATCCGGAATTTGAGGGGTTTATCATAGATTTTGCCGATAATTCTTTGCCGGGACTATATGAATTGATTGAAAAATACAATGCGAAAAAACAAGTCATAATTTTCAAAAGTCGAAAAGAAGCCGATGATTTTTTGAACAAAATATAATGCTGCCCGTTACATAGTAAAAGCATATTTTATTCGGAGTATTTTTACGTTCTTTTGCCTTATTTCTGCTCTGTTTAGGCAGTCTTTCGCATTAATTCGCAGGTGCTTTTCGATTATATTCGCCTTTCGTCGGGCGATACCGATGCGCAGCGGGCAAATACCGTGCGTGACCGCGTGCAGTACCGCCGTGGACACTGCAAGCAATGCCGCAGCGCGCGCTGCGACCATTCTCACCGCATCCGAAAACGCCGCCGCACTTGAAGAACGGCATGCATTGCGTCGGGCATGATCCTTCTGCCGATCGCAGCCGGGCTCTGCGTAAAAATCGTAAAGCGCCTTCGGAAACAGAAAAAGCGCACGGATTTCGAAAAGCCGCGCGCCGAAGTTCGTATTCGCGTCAAATCTAAGGCAGCCGTGCGGGAGGAAATCTCCC
>OLNF01001911.1_pt1 | contig 17207 bp, 16 predicted proteins | sample 1673061 | NCBI WGS metagenome assembly OLNF01 (sample SAMEA3136751, study PRJEB25190) | human gut metagenome | reverse complement strand
CATTTATTCGGGGTCGCCGTCCGCGTGCTCCGCCGGTTTGTCTTCGGCGGGGGTGCCTTCCGGGTCCTTATCCTCCGGCTTCTCATCGTAGTTCGGCATGGGGATGGGCTCGGACACGATGTTGATGTGCCTGGCGGGGGCCTCGATGGTCTCCGGCACGCTGGGCCGGAAGGCGGGCTGGCTGCTCTTGCTGGCGCCGTAGTTGTCCACCGTCTCAGGGTCGCGGCCCTCGATAATGGCCATCATCTCCTGCCCGGTGATGGTCTCCTTCTTCAGCAGGTACGCGGCGATCTTGTCCAGCAGCTCCCGGTTGTCCTGCAAAATTCTCTTGGCCTCCTGATGGCACTGACGGATGATCTTGATGGTCTCGCGGTCCGCCGCGGCGTAGGTCTCCTGAGCGCAGGTCATGGAGTAACTGCCGTCCAGATACTGGCTCTGGATGGTGCCCAGCGCCATCATATCGAACTCGTCGCACATGCCGAACCGCGCCACCAGATTCCGCGCCAGCTCCGTGGCCCGCTCGATGTCGTTGGCCGCGCCGGATGTCATGGTGTTGCACACGATCTCCTCGCTGGAGCGGCCTGCCAGCAGCGTGCGGATCTCCGCCAGAATGTCCTCTCTGGACATGAGGAACTTCTCCTCCTCCGGCAGGTGCAGCGTATAGCCCAGCGCCCCTTGAGTGTGGGGCACGATGGTGATCTTACTCACCGGCTGGGCGTTCTTCTGCTTGGCCGCCACCAGCGCATGACCCACCTCGTGATAGGCGATGATGCGCTTTTCCTCCTCGGTGATGACGGTGCCCTTCTTCTCCGAGCCGGCGATGACCAGCTCAAAGGACACCAGCAGATCGTTCTGGTTCACAGCCTTGCGGCCCTTGCGGACGGCCCGCAGCGCCGCCTCGTTCACCAGATTGGCCAGATCCGCGCCCACGCATCCGGCGGTAGCCTGGGCGATCTTGTTCAGGTCCACATCCTCGGCCAGACGGATGTTGCGGGTGTGTACCTGCAGCGTGGCCAGGCGGCCCGCCAGATTGGGCCGATCCACGGTGATGCGCCGGTCGAAGCGTCCCGGGCGCAGCAGCGCCTTGTCCAGCACCTCGGGGCGGTTGGTAGCGCCCAGCACGATAACGCCCTTGCTGGGATCGAAGCCGTCCAACTCCGCCAGCAGCTGGTTCAGCGTCTGCTCGCGCTCGTCGTTGCCGCCGAACTTACCGCCGTCGCGGGACTTGCCGATGGTGTCGATCTCATCGATGAAAATGATGCACGGGGCCACCTTGGCAGCCTCCTTGAACAGGTCGCGGACACGGCTGGCGCCCACGCCCACGAACATTTCCACGAAGTCGGAACCGGAAATGGAGAAGAACGGCACCCCCGCCTCACCGGCCACAGCCTTGGCCAGCAGGGTCTTGCCGGTACCGGGTGAGCCCACCAGCAGCGCGCCCTTGGGCAGCTTGGCGCCGATGGCGGTGTACTTGCCGGGGTTGTGGAGGAAATCAATGATCTCCTCCAGCGACTCCTTGGCCTCGTCCTGACCGGCCACATCCTTGAACGTGACGCCGGTGGACTTCTCCATATACACCTTGGCGTTGGACTTGCCCACGCTGCCGATGCCGCCGAAGCCGCTGCCGCCGCTCTTGGCCAGCATCCGCAGCAGCAGCATGAGCAGTCCCACAAAAATGAGCGTGGGCAGGATGTAGCTGACCATGAACGCCAGCACCGGATTCATCTGCGCCTCGTAATAGCCGGTGTAGGCCACCTTGTGCTCCTTCAGCAGAGGCAGCAGGGACGTATCGTTGAGATACGCGGTATACAGCGTCAGCTTCGTGTCCTTGGACTGGGTGTAGGACTTGGCGGGCACGTTGCTGTCCTCGTCCTGTTCCTCTGTGTAGGTGTAGCCCTCCACCGGCGTGATGTAGATGGCGTCGTCCTTGAACAGGACCTCTTTCGCCTTATCGTTTTCGATAAGATCCAGCATCTCGCTGTACTTGATCTCGTGGCTGGTGGACTTGTTGGTGGCGTTGCGGTTGTAGGCGTTGAGGTAGTTGAATCCCACCGTCAGCACCAGTGCCCACGCCACCAGCGTCAGGATGCCCCGCAGGTTATTGCGTCCCTTTCCGTTTTTATTGTTGTTCTGATCGTTGTTGGCCATGTGTATCCTCCGTAAAAAACCGTCAGCCGGAGTGCCTCCGCTCTCGGCGGCGCATCCCTCCCGCGGTATACCTTCGCAGTATCGCACAGTATACCACACTTGTCCAAATGTCACAAGCGGCACATCGTCGGATTTTCTGTAAAATTTCTATGAATGGCGCTTTATCTCGCCGAAATATTGTGTTATACTGGTCAGTAATTCAAGAAAAATGAGGTCATACCCATGAAAGATATGAAGGATACCGAGCGCCGCCGTCCCCTGCCGGACGCGGAGGCCGACGGCGTCATCGAGGGCCGCAACGCGGTGATCGAAGCCCTGCGGGTGGGCACCGCCATCGACAAGATCTACATCGCCAAGGGCGAGACGGACAAGACCCTGGGCCACATCGCCTCCAGGGCCCGGGACGCGGGCATCGTGGTGGTGGAGGCCGATCGCCGCAAGCTGGACGGCATTTCCCGCACCCACGCCCACCAGGGCGTCATCGCTCTGGCCGCCGTGCGGGAGTATGTCACGGTGGAGAGCATCCTCTCCGCGGCAGCAGAGAGGGGGGAACCGCCCCTGCTGGTGGTGTGCGACGAGATCTCCGACCCCCACAATCTGGGCGCCATCCTCCGCACCGCCGAGTGTGCCGGCGCCCACGGCGTCATCATCCCCAAGCGCCGCTCCGCCGGTCTGACCGCCGTGGTGGCCAAGACCTCCGCCGGCGCGGTGAGCTATATCCCCGTGGCGCGGGTGGCCAACATTCCCTCCCTGCTGAAGGACCTGAAAAAGCAGGGCATCTGGGTATTCGGCACCGCCGCCGACGGCACTACCGATCTCTATACCGCGGATCTGAAGGGCCCCGCCGCCATCGTCATCGGCTCCGAGGGCAGCGGCATGACCCGCCTTGTCTCCGAGAACTGTGATTTTCTGGTAAGCATCCCCATGAAAGGCCGCATCTCCTCTCTGAACGCCTCCGCCGCCGCAGCCATTTTGCTGTACGAGGCGGTGCGCCAGCGGAGCTGACGGCGTTGCATCGTACTATGAACAGGCGTGACGACCCACAACTGGATACGCCCGTCCCCCGGGACGAGCTCTCGCTGGACGCCATCCTTGCCGAATACGGCAGGGGTGGGCGTCAGCTTGCCCCTGCGCCGGAGACTCCCCCTGCGCCGACGCCCCCGCCCGAACCCGAACCCGTCCCCGTGCCCGACCCCGCTCCCATTCCCGAGCCGGAGCCCGTTCCCGCGCCCGATCCTGTGCCTGCACCTCTGTCCGACACACCGGACCGTGTCAGTCTGAAGGATGTCATGAGCCAGACGGTGGATGCCGTGCTGGAGGACGAGGAGGACGGCGTCATTGACGCTCCCGTGCCCCTGGGCCAGCGGCTCTCCGGCCTGCTGCACCGCCTCACGGACCGCCGCAGCGCCCGGCCCCGCGGCCTTTCTCAGGAAACGGAGCAGCTGTTCGACGACCCCGAGGACGAGCCGGAGCCGGAGGAACCGGAGGAGCCGGAGCCCCGCATGGACGACGCCCTGCGGGAGGAAAAGCGCCGCTGCAACCGGCTGCGCCGCGGTCTGGTGTTCGCCGCGCTGCCCGTACTTCTTCTGGTGGTGGCCGCCGTGCTGCAGGAGCTGGAAATGCTGCCGCCCGCATGGCTGGACGCCGCGCCGCTGCGGTGCATCGTGCTGGGCGGCGGCCTGCTGCTGACGGCGCTTCTGTGCCTGCCGGTATGGCAGACGGCCTTCCGCATGCTCCGCGACGGGCAGGTAGGCTGCGAGCTGTGCGCCGGCGTTGCGGTGCTGGCGGATCTTCTCTGCTGCGCCGCCGGCGCCGTCACCGGCAGCACCCTCTCCACCCCCTACGCCGCGGCCGGCGCTCTGCTGATCCTCACCTGCCAGCTGGGCCTGTACCTGACGGCGGAGACCCGCCGCATCGCCTTCCATCTGGCGGACCTCAACGGCGTACCGCCCTACGTGGTGTCCGTCCTGCCCGCCGGTGTCTGCAAGCAGCGGGGCGTGCTGGAGGGCTTCTACCACAGCACCATGCGCCCCGACCCCGCCCGCCGCTGGCAGAATTATGTACTGCCGCTGCTGCTCAGCGCGGCGGTGGTGCTGTCCGGCGTGGTGTGCTTCACCGCCCGCCCCATGGACGAGTTTCCCTGGGTGCTGGCCGCCCTCACCGGCGCCGGTGTCCAGCTGTCCCTGCCCCTGACCGGCTCCCTGCCCCTGTACTACCTGTCCCGCCGCCTGGAGCGCAGCGGCGCTGCCGCCGCCGGCTATGCCGGTGCCCGTGCCGTGGCCCGCTCCGGCCGCATGGTGCTCACCGATGACGATCTCTTCCCCGCCGGTACCGTGACCCTCAACGGCTACAAGGTCTACGGCGAGGAACGCAGCCGCGCCGTGGGCTACGCCGCTTCGGTGGCCCGTGCCGCCGGCAGCAGCCTTGCCCCCCTGCTGGACCGCCAGCTCACGGCGGAGGGCGGGTTCCACATTCGCGTGGACGACCTGCGTTACTGCGAGGAGGGCGGCGTGGAGGCCGCCATCCACGGCGAGACCGTGCTGATGGGCAGCGCCTACTTTATGAAAAAGCGCCATGTGGCCCTCCCCCACGACCTGAAGCTCCAGACCGGCCTCTTTCTGTCGGTGGACGGCGTGCTGACGGCGGTGTTTGCCGTGAAGTATCAGCCCTCCCGCAACGCGGAGTGGGCTCTGCGGGCCATGCGCCGCTGCCATATCACGCCGGTGCTGGCTGTCCGCAGCAGCAACGTCACCCCGGGGCTCATCAAGCGGAAGTTCGGCGTGGACGCCAAGGTGGTCTACCCCGACGTGTCCACCCGTCTGGGTCTGGCCCAGCTGGCCGCCCAGCAGGGCGAGACGCCCAACGTCATCGTCTGCCGTGAGGGCCTGCTGCCTCTGGCCGAGTCAGTGGTAGGCAGCCGCCGCATGGTGCGGGCCGTCCGCACCGCCACGGTGCTCAGCTATATCGGTGCCCTGTGCGGCGTGCTGCTGGCCTACTACCTCACCTCTGTGGGGAATTTCGCGGTGCTGACGCCGCTGGCCATGGTGGTGTTTCTGCTGCTGTGGCTGCTGCCCACGCTGCTGATCGCCGGCCTTGTCCGCTACTTCTGACAAAAAAGAACGGAAAGCTCTGCTTTCCGTTCTTTTTTGTCTGTTTTCACGCCTCCGTCGGCGCGGGCTCCGGCAGCTTCTCCGGCCAGCCCGGCCAGCTCTGGCGGATGAGATCCGCCACGCCGCCCCGTTCCAGACCCAGCACGGCCGCCAGCTCGCCGTACAGCTGGTCCTCGGCCCGCTTGAGATAGCGCTCGTCCATCTGGCTCACCTTCTTGCCATGGCGCAGGGCCCACGCCCGCTTGCGGCACACGTTGTGGATCATGGCGGCCAGCTCGCCGCACTGGCAGCGCATCACCACCTGATGATAGAAATCCTTGGCAGCGCGGATGCCCGGCTGCTCCGGCTTGCAGGGCGGCAGCGACGGGATGGACGCGATCAGTGCCAGCGCCTCCTCCCGGGTGATAACCGAGCGCATCAGCACTCCCGTGTCCACCGGTGTCATCACCGTACCGCTGCGGTACAGGGGCGTCAGGTGATAGTAAAGCCGTGTCCCGTCGTCATAGGCCAGGCCGGACGGTCCGATGCTCTCCACCCGACAAACGCCCTCGCCGCCGTACACTACCAGATCACCTGCTGCAAACATCTTGTCACTCTCCTTACACAAAACACTGTCCATACCGTTCTGCGCCGCGGTCCGCTCTCTCTTTCGTCCCCTCGGCGGCCTTTTTTCTGTATGATTATACCACACTTTGTCGAAAAATGGTAGGGCGATTTTTGGAAAATTCTGCGGGATTTTTCTTGCCGGACGGTGGATATACGGGAAAAATGTGGTACAATACGGACATCGAAACTCAGCGAAAGGGGCATCTGCCTATGAAAAAGCCCGTCATCCACCCCACCGCCTTCGTGGCCCCCAACGCCACTCTCCGCGGTGACATCTCCCTTGCCGCGGACAGCAGCGTGTTTTACGGCGCGGTGCTGCGGGGCGACACCGCCTCCATCACCATCGGCGAGGGCAGCAATATTCAGGATAACTGTGTGGTCCACGTGGACCCCGGCCTGCCGGTAACGGTGGGTAAAAACGTCACCGTAGGCCACGGAGCCATCCTCCACGGCTGCACCGTCGGCGACGAGACGCTGATCGGCATGGGCGCCATCGTCCTCAACGGCGCCAAGATCGGCAGCCACTGTCTGATCGGCGCCGGTGCGCTGGTAACGCAGTCCACCGTCATCCCCGACGGCATGATGGCCCTTGGCTCTCCCGCCCGTGTGAAGTCTCCCCTGACGCCGGAGGCCATCGCCTCCCTGCACGAGACCGCTCTGCACTACCGGCAGGAGGCCCAGGAGCTCAAAGAGCAGGAAAACATATAACTCCCGCATAAACCGCGCATAAAAACACCGCATCCCATGGGATGCGGTGTTTTTATGCAATTATGCAATGCTTTGCCGCTTACCCTGCGCGATCCGCCTGGATCAGCAGCTTCAGGGCCTCCACGCCCACCTCCACGGCGGCAGTGGTGTCCTCGCTCATCTCCTGGTCCAGACCGGCGGCCTCCCGCTCCTGGTTCCACACCACGTGGAAGCAGCTGCCGCAGCGGCACTTCAGCGCATCCGCCACCACGAACAGTGCGGCGGACTCCATCTCGCTGGCCTTGACACCCAGCCGCTTCCACGCCTCCCACTTGTTCAGCAGCTCATAGGACACCGGCATCCGTGAGGGGCTGTGCTGGCCGTAGAACGCGTCCTTGCACTGCACCACGCCCACCTGCGTCCGCTTGCCCAGCGCTCTGGCAGCCTGTACCAGCGCGGTAGTCACCTCAAAGTTGGCCACCGCCGGATACTCGATAGGCGCATACTCCCGGCTGGTGTGTTCAAAGCGGATCGCGCCGGTGGCCACCACCACGTCGCCGGAGCGCACGTCCAGGTCGATGCCGCCGCAGGTGCCCACCCGCAGAAACGTGTCCGCGCCGATGTTGTGCAGCTCCTCCATGGCGATGGAGGCGGAAGGCCCGCCGATGCCGGTGGAACAGACGGACACCTTCTCTCCCAGCAGCGTGCCGGTATAGACAGTGTACTCCCGGTTCTGCGCCACGAAACGGGCGTCGTCGAACAGTGCGGCGATCTTCTCGCAGCGGCCCGGATCGCCGGGCAGGATCACATAGCGGCCCACGTCGCCCTCCACACAGTGGATGTGATATTGCTTTTCCAGATTTTGCATGGTCTGACCTCCCAGTATACGCGCAGTTGATTCTGCGCGGTAAAATACGTTTTGTATTTCCTGCCGTCTCAGGGGCAGGAACACACCGGCATATGTTTGAATAATAATTATAACGTATTCCGCCGCAAAACGCAACGTTGTTTCCTCAAAAGCCAGAAATTGCATGATACACCAGATATCCGCACGGCTACGATGGCCGCCGCAGGCAGATACTAACTGCGGCGCAGCGCGCACAACCAGGAAAGGAGAATTTCTTCATCATGAAGCAGCTTTCTGCGATTTTTCTGGTGCTGGCCATGGTGCTGGCACTGACGGCCTGCGGCAAGGACGATGACCGGAACAACGGCGGCAGTCCCAACCGCCCCGATACCAACCAGAGCCAGAACGCCCCGCAGGATAACGGCAGCGGCGGCAGCTGGCAGAACGGCACCGACACGCCCACCCAGCCCGGCGCCGGAGAAAACCGGCGAAATGGGGAGGATACGCTGCCCGGCACGCAGGCGGAGGGACGTATGCGCCGCGGCGCGGAGCGCACCGCCACCTTCCGCCAGATGCTGGAAAACGGCTATGTCCACGACAGCGACGGCTTCCTCAACGACGGCGAAAACACCAGCTGGTAACATTTTTCGCAAAAACAGCGGCAGTTTCCGCAAAAAATGCAGATGGGCGCAGGGAAAACACATTTTTCGCCCTGTGCCCACTTGCATTTTTGAAAAAATGGGCTATGATATGGGGGAAAGAATATGTGCCGCCGCGGGCGGCAGAGAAAAGAAGGGTTTACTATGACAAAAATTGACATCGTATCCGGCTTTCTGGGCGCCGGCAAGACCACGCTCATCAAGAAGCTGCTGGCAGAGGCGTTTCAGGGTGAGAAGCTGGTGCTCATCGAAAACGAGTTCGGCGAGATCAGCATCGACGGCGGCTTCCTGAAGGAGTCCGGCGTCCAGATCAGCGAGATGTCCTCCGGCTGTATCTGCTGCTCTCTGGTAGGCGACTTCAACAAGGCGCTGAAGGATGTACATCAGCAGTTCGCCCCCGACCGCATTCTTATCGAGCCGTCCGGCGTGGGCAAGCTCAGCGACGTGATCGTGGCGGTGGAGAACACTGTCAAGGACGTGCCGGACATGAAGCTCAACAGCTTCGTCACCGTGGCCGACGCCACCAAGGTGAAGGTCTACATGAAGAACTTCGGCGAGTTCTACAACAACCAGATCGAGTCCGCCGGCACCATCATCCTCTCCCGCACCCAGAAGCTGACCCAGGAGAAGCTGGAAGCCGCCGTGGCCCTGCTGCGGGAAAAGAATCCCAACGCCGCCATCCTCACCACGCCGTGGGACGAGCTGGACGGCAAGACCATCCTCAGCGCCATTGAGAAGGTGTCGCTGGCCGATGAGCTGCTGGCGCGGATGCAGGCCGAGCACGCGGCGGACGAGGCGGAGCACCACCATCATCATGACCACGACGAGGACGATGATCACGAGCACTGCTGCCACCATGACCACGAGGAGCATGACCACTGCCATCATGACCATGACGAGGACGAGCATTGCCACCATCACGAGCATGACCACGAGGATCACGACGAGCATGAGCATCACCATCACCACCACGACGGCGAGGAGTGCGACGATCCCCACTGCGGCTGCCACCATCACCATCATCACGCCGACGAGGTGTTTACCAGCTGGGGCGTGGAGACGGTGAAGGTATTCACCGAGAGCGAGCTGGAGACCATCCTCACCGCGCTGGACAGCGGCGACTACGGCGCGATCCTCCGCGCCAAGGGCATCGTCCACAGCGAGGACGGAAAGTGGCTGCACTTCGACTTCGTGCCGGAGGAGCATCAGGTACGCTTCGGCGCCGCCGACTACACCGGCCGTCTGTGCGTCATCGGCTCCCAGCTGAAGGAGGACAAGCTGGCTGAGTTGTTCGGCCTGTAATTTACGCGAGGTACACCGTATGGATATTCCTGTTTATCTCATCGCCGGTTTCTTGGATTCCGGCAAGACCAGCTTCATCAACGGCATCCTGCAGGACGGCTTTGCCGCTGAGGACCGGACGCTGCTGCTGTGCTGCGAGGAGGGCGAGACGGCCTACGACCCCAAGGTGCTGGGCAACGTGTTCACCTACACCATCGACGAGCCGGAGCAGATGACGCCGGAGCTTTTCAAGAAGCTGGAAAAGCAGTACCGTCCCAAGCAGGTCATCATCGAGTACAACGGCATGTGGGCCATCGAGCCCCTGTATCGGGAGGGTCTGCCCGCCAACTGGATCCTGTATCAGATCATGTGCCTGGTGGACGCCAACACCTTTGAGCCGTATGTGCGGAACATGGGCCAGCTGATGATGGAGAAGATCTCCAACGCGGACCTGCTGATCTTCAACCGCTGCAATGAGCAGCTCCGCGCCCAGCTTCGCAGCCGCAATCTGCGGATGGTGAACCGCCGTGCCGACATCTATCTGGAGAACACCGACGGCACCAGCGAGGAGTATGTGACGCCGGAGATGTCCCCCTTCGACCTGTCCGGCGGCAAGCTGGAGGTGCCCGACGACGACTACGGCATCTGGTATGTGGATATGATGGACAACCCCGACCGCTATCAGGGCGTGGAGGTGTCCTTCAAGGCCATTATGTGCCACTCCAAGAAATTTAAGGGCGTCCACTGCCCGGGCCGGTTCGCCATGGTCTGCTGCGACAAGGACATGCAGTTTCTGGCGCTGGTATGCCGCGGCGAGGGGCTGGAAAACTTCAGGGACAAGGAGTGGGTGAAGATCCACGCCACCGTGAAGAAGGAGAAGTGCGACGCCTATCAGGGCGACGGCCCTGTGCTGTACGTCAGCAGCATCGCCGCCACCACCAAGCCCGCCAACGAGATGGTGTCTTTCTGATAACAAATCGTATTATCAAAGAAAAAGATGACGTTCTGTACTCACAGAACGTCATCTTTTTCGTCTTGCTGCGTGTATAACGTGATGCGGCTGGCATCGGTGTCCCGCAGCGCGATCACGGTGTCCAGCACCTGATAGGCGGTGATCCCGCCGAAGGGCGGGGTGTGCAGCGCGGTGACCTGCTGCCCGGGGAGAAAGCCCAGATCCTCCATGCGGCGGGCCTTCCGGGGCGGGAAGTCCAGCGCGGCTACGCGGCCGCTTTCGCCAGGAGGCAGCTGCGCCAACGTATACGTCATGTGTCATATCCCCCTTACGCCCCAGCCTATGCCGCCGGTCACTTCAGGGTGATGCTGTTGTGGAGAACGGTGGCGCTGTATAAAAACAGCACGTCCGCGTCGTCGGGAAACTCCACAACGCGTCCCAGCCGGTCGGAGGCCAGATAACGGATATCCACGGCGTACACCGTGCGATAGCTCTCCGCCAGCAGCGGGATGATGCTGCTGCCGAAGGAATCCCGGAACACCACCAGCGTCCTGTCACACAGGGCGTCGGGGTTGTCGATACGCAGCAGGGAGCGGCTGCCGGACAGGAACAGGTCGTAGGGCGCGTCCTGCGCGGCGGCAAAATCGTACACGCCGCCGTCGGTGTCCGTCTCATAGTTATGGACGATGCAGCTCTCCAGCGCGGGAGAGGTCAGATAGGACAGCGTGTCCGGCTCCAGCGGCTCCTCGGTCTTTCCCCAGTAGCCGCCGTGAAACGCCCCCTCCAGCGCGCACAGCGTCTCGTCCCGTGTGCCGGGCACCGGCGCACCCATGGCGGTCAGCAGCGCATCCGCTGCGGGGCGCAGCTGCTCCTGCCGCCAATGGGGGTCGGTGCGGTAGTAGTCCGTCAGCGTCAGGCCGGCGGCGATATCCACCGGCGTCAAAAAGTCCAGCGCGCCGCAGAGGTAGTCCGCCGTCTCCGCCGCGCCGGCGGGGACGTAGCCCTCCGGCGGCACGGTGAACTGCGCCTTATCCGGCACCACCGCCAGATAGACGGTGCGTCCGGTGAAGTACAGGTCGTACAGGTGCCGGAAGCGATAGGCGGCGCGGTCCAGCGAATCCGCATCGAAGGGAGCGTCCGTCTTGGCGGCGTAGCCCTCATAGACGTACACCGTGTCGGCGGGCGCGGAGGGCTGCGACGTATGGGCGGGGAGCTTTGCCGCACCCAGCACCAGCGTCGCCGCCATCAGCAGGAACGCGCCCCGCTGCACCATCCTCCGTGTCACAGAATGGCCTCGTCGTAGGTAGCGCTGACGCCGTAGATGCCGTTCAGGTGGGTCATGAAGGTATCCACCAGCTCATTCGCACCGAAGACGGTGACCACATACTCGCCCACCTCGGCCACGACCAGCTTGTCGGGGAAGCCGCACATCCACTGGCGCTGCATGATGTTGTCCCGCAGCTGCTGTGCCAGCTCAGCGGTGTCGCCGGTGGCGTGGTAGGCGGCGGCGGTGAAGGTGTTGGCGTTCATCATGTGGACAAGGGACGCGGCCTCATCCACCGCAGCGGTCTCCGGCAGACCCAGCTCGCTGTCCACCAGCGCACGGTCCTTCAGGTCAAAGACGCCGGGAGCGTCCTCACGGGCGTTTGCCTCGGAGAAATCGCCGCCGGCGACGGCAAACTTCTCATCCTCGCCATAGGTGTTCCATACCGTCTCCAGTATGTTCAGGGCGCTGGTGGGCTTTGCGGGCTTGTCGCCGCTGGCGTTATTCTTATCGCCGCAGGCGGCCAGACTTAGCAGCAGCAAGGCAGAAAGCATCATGGATACGAACTTTTTCATGGAAATATCCTCCAAATTTTCAGTGTTTCCGCGCAGGGAAAAGAAAGCGCGGCTGTGGATAGGACGCAGCCGCGCTTTGTTTTGTTCCCGACGGGCGGGTCTTTTCCGTCCATACGTCGTTGCGCTCGCTTGCCATACACAAAGTATTGCCTGCGCTCCCGCGCCTCGTCTGAACGAAAAATCCCTCGCCCGTTAAGCGTTACAACCAACTTTGGTCAAACCCGTAGGGCAGCAGCTCCTTCAGGGCGAACTTTCTGCTCTCGCCCTTCTTATTCAGGCAGATGACGGTGAGATCGGGGGCGAACTCCATCATCACCTGGCGGCAGGTGCCGCAGGGTACGCAGTAGTCGTCGCTGCGTCCGGCGATGACGATGGTGTCGAAGTCGCGGTGCCCCTCGCTGACAGCCTTGAAGATGGCGGTGCGCTCGGCGCAGATGGTGGCGCCGTAGGCGGCGTTTTCGATGTTGCAGCCGGTGAACACCGTGCCGTCCCTGCACAGCAGGGCGGCGCCCACGGGGAAATGGGAATAGGGGACATAGGCCATATCCAGCATGTCGATGGCCTTCTGGCAAAGCGCCTGTTCGGTCATGGATGGTTCCTCCTTAGTATGGTGTATTCGGATAATTTAATTCAACTCAGTTCTGCCTGCCCGGTGTAGAGCTGGTAGTACTTGCCGTGCTGCGCCAGCAGCTGCTCGTGATTGCCGCGCTCGATGATGCGTCCCTGCTCCAGCACCAGAATGGCCTGGCTGTTGCGGACGGTGGACAGACGGTGGGCGATGACGAACACCGTGCGTCCCTCCATCAGGGAGTCCATGCCCCGCTCGATCAGGGTCTCGGTACGGGTGTCGATGGAGCTGGTGGCCTCATCCAGAATGAGTACCGGCGGGTCGGACACGGCGGCCCGTGCGATGTTCAGCAGCTGGCGCTCGCCCTGACTGAGGCTGCCGCCGTCGCCGGTGATGACGGTGTCGTAGCCCTGGGGCAGGTGGCGGATGAAGCTGTCGGCGTTGGCCAGCTTCGCTGCGGCGCGGATCTCCTCATCCGTGGCGTCCAGCTTGCCGTAGCGGATGTTGTCGGCCACGGTGCCGGTGAACAGATGGGTATCCTGCAGCACAATGCCCAGCGAACGGCGCAGGGAGTCCTTTGCGATGTCCTTCACGTCGATGCCGTCGTAGGTGATAATACCCTGCTGCACGTCGTAGAAGCGGTTGATGAGATTGGTGATGGTGGTCTTGCCCGCACCGGTAGAGCCCACGAAGGCGATCTTCTGCCCGGGCTCGGCGAACAGGGACACATCGTTGAGCACCGTCTTTTCCCCGTCGTAGGAGAAGGTCACGTGGTCAAAGCGCACGTCGCCCCGCAGCTCCACCAGCGTGCCGTCCGGCTTTTTCCAGGCCCAGTGGCCGGTGCGCCGCTTCGTCTCCGTCAGGGTATCGCCGTTTTTCTCCACGCGGACGATGACGGTCTTGCCCTCATCGGTCTCGGGCTGTTCGTCCATGACGGCGAAGATGCGCTCGGCGCCGGCCGCCGCGGCCAGCAGGGTGTTGATCTGCTGGCTGATCTGGCCCACAGGCTGGCTCACCTGCTTGACGTACAGCAGGTACGCGCCCAGAGAGCCGATGTCAAATACGCCGCCGATGGCCAGCAGGCCGCCGACGCAGCAGGTGACGGCGTAGTTGATCTTGCTGAGGTTGCCCATGGCGGGCATCATCATGCCGGCATAGGCCTGGGCAGCGGTGGCGGCGTCGCGGTAGTCGCCGTTGAGGGCGGTAAAGCGCTCCACGGCCTGGCCCTCGTGGTTGAATACCTTGATGACCTTCTGGCCTTCGATCATCTCCTCGATATAGCCGTTCAGCGCGCCCAGCGCCGCCTGCTGCCGCTGGAAATTGGCACGGCTGCGGCCGCCGATGACCTTCACCACCAGCCCCATCAGGCCCAGGAACAGGAAAGTGATCAGCGTCAGCCACGGGTTCAGCACGATCATCATCACCACGGTGCCCACAAAGGTCAGCACGTTGGAGATGATGCTGGCGAAGCTGCTGTTCAGCATCTCCGACACGGTGTCGATGTCGTTGGTGAAGCGGCTCATCAGGTCGCCGGACTGGTGGCGGTCATAGTAGCTGACGGGCAGCTGCTGCAGCCTGTTGAACAGGTCCTGCCGCAGGGCGGCCACCGTGTGCTGTGCCACGTGGACCATGATGCGGGCGTAGGCAAAGGAGCACAGTGAGCTCAGGAGATACATCCCGCCCATCACCAGCAGCATTTTGAAAAGTCCCGGGAAATCGCCGGGGATGATATAGTCGTTGAGCAGCGGCTTCAGCAGGTAGCTGGTGGCCACGCCGGCGGCGGAGCTGATGAGAAGGCATACCGCCACCAGCACCAGCGACCCCTTATACTTGCCCACGTAGCCCATGAGCTTTTTGAAGGTGCCCTTCATGTCCTTGGGCCGCTGATAGCCGTGATTGCGGCCATGGCCTCCGCCTGTGCGTTTCGTCTCAGCCATCGATGCTCACCCCTTCCTGCTGGGATTCATAGACCTCGCGGTAGATCTCGCAGCTGTCCATCAGCTGCTCATGGGTGCCCTGTCCCACCACGCGGCCGTCGTCCAGCACCAGGATCATATCCGCGTCCATGACGGAGGTGATGCGCTGGGCGATGATGAGCTTGGTAGCGCCGGGCAGCGCCGTTTTCAGAGCGCCGCGGATCTTGGCGTCGGTGGCGGTGTCCACCGCGCTGGTAGAGTCGTCCAGGATCAGTACCTTGGGCTGCCGCAGAATGGCCCGGGCGATGCACAGGCGCTGCTTCTGGCCGCCGGAGACGTTGGTGCCGCCCTGCTCGATATAGGTGTCGTAGCCGTCGGGCATCCGCTGAATGAATTCGTCGGCGCAGGCCATGCGGCAGGCCTCCTCGATCTCCTGATCGGTGGCGTCCTCACGGCCCCAGCGCAGGTTCTCCCGAATGGTACCGGAGAACAGGGTGTTCTTCTGCAGCACCATGGCGCAGCCGTCGCGCAGCGCCTCCATGGTGTAGTCCTTTACGTTGCGGCCGCCCACGGAGACGGCGCCCTCATTCACCTCGTACAGGCGGGGGATCATGCTGACCAGCGTGGTCTTGGCGCTGCCGGTGCCGCCCAGAATGCCCACAGTCATACCGCTTTCGATGTGCAGGTCGATGTCCGTCAGGTTCCAGCTCTCCGCCGTGGGGTGATACTTGAAATACACGTGATCGAACCGGATATCGCCGTTGTCCACAGTCAATGCGGCATCGGCCTGGGCATCGGTGATCTGGGGCTGTTCGTCCAGCACCTCCACGATGCGCCTGCCGCAGGCGATGGCACGGGTCAGGAACATCAGCACCATGGACACCATCATCAGGGACATCAGGATCTCGCTGGAATAGGTGAAGAACGCCATCAGGTCGCCGGAGAGCAGGGTGCCCTCCGCCACGTCGTGACCGCCCAGCCACATCAGCGCCACCGTGGTGCCGCCCATGATCATGATCATGATGGGCATGAACATCACCACGAACCCAAAGGCCCTCTCCGCCGTGTCGCGGAGCTTATTGCTGCGGCTCTGGAATTTTTGCTCCTCCCGCTCCTCGCGGACGAAGGATTTCACCACGCGGACGGCGTTCAGATTCTCCTGCACCACCAGATTCAGATCATCGGTGGCGTTCTGCAGCGCCGTGAAAAACGGCCCCACGTAGCGGATGACGATGACCACCGCGAGGATCAGCAGCGGCACTGCCACCAGGAACACCCGGCTCAGGTCCAGACTGATCTGCATGGTCTTTATCAGCGCCGTCACCAGCATCACCGGCGCACGCACACACATGCGCATGCCCATGAACATGGTCATCTGCACCGATGACACGTCGTTGGTCAGGCGGGTGATGAGGCTGGCGGTGGAGAAGCGCTCGATGTTGGCGAAGGAGAAGCGCTGCACCTGCTCATACTCCGCCTGGCGCAGGTTGGCGCCGAAACCCATGGCCGCTTTAGCGGCCAGCGCCGCCGCACCCACGCCGCACAGCAGCGCCGCCATGGCCATCAGGAACATTTTCAGGCCCGTCAGCAGGATATAGCCGCGGTCGCCGTTGGCGATGCCCACGTCCACGATCTCACTCATGGCACGGGGCAGCTCCAGCTCCAGCACAGACTCACCCACCGAGCACAATACGCCCAGCAGGATATACCACCGGTAGCCCCTTGTATACGGGGCAAGCTTTTTCAGCATACTTCGTCCTCCTCCGAGAGATTTTTTGCCACCCGCAGAAGAAGTGACGTCAGCAGCCGGATCTCCTCCGGCGAAAAGCCCTTTTCCAGTCGGTCGTTGACCTCATGCACGATGGCGATGAATCTGTCATAAAACTGCTTCCCCTGCGCCGTCAGCGCCAGAATACGGCAGCGCCCGTCGGTGCGGCTGGCGGTGCGGGTGACCATGCCCTTCTCCTCCAGCCGGTCCACGATGCCGTTGACCGTGCTGGGCTTCACCATCAGGTGCCGCTCCAGCTGCTTCTGGTTGACCTCGCCCTTCGCCTCGTGGAGGTAGGTCAGCGTCCGGCACTGCATGGGCGATACGTCGTATTGCCGCAGCCGCCGATCCAACAGCTTCTGCACCTGATGGTCGCAGTAGCCGAACAGCGGGCCGAAATGCTCCGGCCGTTCCGTGATACAGCGTTCCACAATGTGCCTCCTTTCGAATTGTTTCGCATACTAATTATTAGTGTGCTAAATAATAGCACGGTGCTTTTCCAATGTCAAGAGCGTATTTGCGCGGAGCTTATGAACAATTTGTGAATCTTCTCACAAAGCCGTTGACTTTCCGGAATGCCGTGTTATGATAGCATCAGAAAGCAAGTAAGTGACATTGTTATTCTCTCTCCTTTACCAAAAAGCAGTCGCGCACCCTCGGGTGCGCGGCTGCTTTTTTATGACATGTTCCGCAGTATCCCCGATTTTCGGAAAGGAAGAATGTGTGCAAGAAACCCATCCGGGGTGTCTTGCACGTTCAATTCCCGCCGCAGCGGCTGAAAGTAAAACCGCCTTCGGGCGGTTTTACTTTTCTGCGTTTGCCGGAA
>OLNF01001910.1_pt1 | contig 17210 bp, 12 predicted proteins | sample 1673061 | NCBI WGS metagenome assembly OLNF01 (sample SAMEA3136751, study PRJEB25190) | human gut metagenome | reverse complement strand
GTCGCCGGCGACGGTACCACCACCGCCGCCCTGCTGGCCGACGTGATCGTCTCCGAGGGCCTGCGCAACGTCACCGCCGGCGCCGACGCCCTGGGCATCCGCCGCGGCATCCAGAAGGCAACCGACGCCGTGGTCGAGGCTATCAAGGCCGACGCTACGCCGGTTTCCACCACCGAGCAGATCACGAACGTCGGTACCATTTCCGCCGGCGACGCTGAAATCGGCGCGAAGATTGCCCAGGCCATGGACGCCGTGGGCAAGGACGGCGCCATCTCCGTCGAGGATTCCCAGACGTTCGGCCTGGACATGGAAATCGTGGAAGGCATGCAGTACGAGCGCGGCTACATCAGCCCGTACATGGCAACCGACATGGAGAAGATGGAAGCCAACCTGTCCGATCCGTTCATCCTGCTGACCGACCAGAAGATCTCCAACATCCAGGACATGGTCCCGCTGCTGGAGCAGATCATGAAGACCGGCCGCCCGCTGTTCATTGTTGCTGAGGACGTCGAGGGCGAGGCGCTGGCCACCATCTTGCTGAACAAGCTGCGTGGCACGTTCAACGCTGTGGCCATCAAGGCCCCCGGCTTTGGCGATCGCCGCAAGCGCATCCTCGAGGACATCGCTGCCGTCACCGGCGCGCAGGTCATCGACAAGGACTTCGGCATGACGCTGGCCGACGCCAAGATCGAGATGCTGGGTACCGCCAAGACCGTCAAGGTCACGAAGGATACCGCGCTTATCGTTGACGGCGCTGGCGACAAGTCCGCTATCGAGGACCGCATCAACCAGATCAAGAACGAGCTCGAGCGCGTCGACTCCGACTTCGACCGCGAGAAGCTGCAGGAGCGTCTGGCCAAGCTGTCCGGCGGCGTTGCCGTGCTGAAGGTCGGCGCAGCCACCGAGGCCGAGCTGAAGGAGAAGAAGTCCCGCATCGAGGATGCTCTGCAGGCTACGCGCGCTGCTGTTGAAGAGGGCATCGTCGCTGGCGGCGGCGTGGCGCTCATCAACGCCATCCCCGCGCTGGACAAGCTTGAGGTCACCGACGCCGACGAGAAGGTTGGCGTGGAGATCATCCGCAAGGCCATGGAGGCCCCCATGCGCGCCATCGCGCAGAACGCCGGCTTTGAAGGCTCCGTTGTGGTTGACAAGGTCAAGCACATGGAGAAGGGCGAGGGCGTGAACTTCGCCGACGGCACTACCGGCAAGATGATCGAGATGGGCGTCAACGATCCCGTCAAGGTTACGCGCACGGCTCTGCAGTCCGCTGCTTCCGTGGCGGCCCTGATCCTCATCACCGAGGCCACCATCAACGAGATCCCGAAGGATCCCGATCCGGCGGCCGCTGCTGCTGCCGCAGGTGCAGCCGGTATGGGCGGCATGATGTAAGCATAAGCAACAGGTTCATAAACCTTGCAGCAAAAGGGCCCGCTTCGGCGGGCCCTTTTCGCATCCGGCGCTCTGCGCTCAGGTTGCAAAGCGCGGCAAAAACGCCCTCCTGCGGTTGCAGGAGGGCGTTTTTGCGGTCTTGCATGCGGTTGATGGGGTCCTTGCAGGCCTTCCGCCTGGAAACGGCGCAGGAGGGCTTCCTGATGATGCGAGTACTGTAGCGCGACGTCCTTCGCCACCTTGCCCTCGCGTACGGCGTTGAACAACGCCTGATCCATGGTCTGCATGCCGGAGGCGCCGTTGGAGGCGATCACGGAGTCGATCTGGTAGGTTTTCTCCTCGCGGACGAGGTTGCGGATGGCGGTGTTCATGTGCATGACCTCGAACACGGGGATGGTGGTGCCGTCGAGCGCGGGGATGAGCATCTGGCTGACCGTGGCCTGCAGCACGAGCGACAGCTGGGTGCGGATCTGGCGCTGCTGGTTGGCGGGGAAGGCGTCGATCATGCGCTCGATGGTGTCGGCGGCGCTGGTGGTGTGCAGCGTGGAGAGCACCAGCTGCGCCATCTCGGCAGCGTTGATGGCGGTGCCGATGGTCTCGGCGTCGCGCATCTCGCCGAGCAGGATGACGTCGGGGCTTTCGCGCATGGCTGAGCGCAGCGCCTCGGAGTAGTTGGCGATGTCGGTGGGGATCTCGCGCTGCGTGACGATGCAGGAGCCGTGCTTATGCACGAACTCGATGGGGTCCTCCATGGTCAGGATATGACCCGTGCGCTTGTGGTTCATGCGGTCGAGCATGCACGCCAGCGTGGTGGACTTGCCGCAGCCGGTGGGGCCCGTCACCAGCACCAGGCCCCTGTTCAGGTCGGCAAGGCGCATGACGGACTCCGGGATGTTCATCTCGTCAGGGTCGGGCAGCCCGAAGGGGATGACGCGGATGACGGCGCCGTAGGAGCCGCGTTGGCGGAAGATGTTGGCACGGAAACGGCCGACGCTCGGGACGGCGAAGCTGAAGTCGTCGTCGTGGTTCACGCTGTCGGTGAACAGGCTCAGGTCGCGGCCGGCCAGCTCGTAGATCGTCTCGATGTGCTCCTGCGCGTCGGCCGGGGTGAGAGGGGCCGTGTCAGTGCGCACATGCGACCCGCTTGCCTGGTACGCCAGAGGCAGGCCGGCGATGATGAACACGTCGGAAGCGTGCACCTCGATCATCTTCTCGAGTAGACTTTTCAGTTGCATGGCGATCCTCCTATGCTATTGCTTCTCGTCGTTAGTTATGAACGGGTTCAAGGAACCCGTTCGCGTTCGCGCAGGCGTCGGTTGAACGCCCCCTGGAACTTGTTCATCCGTCGATGATGGTTCGGCGCTGTGGGCCGCAAGGCACCACAGGCCGCAGAGGGCAAAAGTCGGGAAAGTTAACCAGCATTCATGGTTTCTTCGTGTTCGCTTGACGCGTTCTGTAAACTGGGAACCTGATACATGGAGCGCATGCGACGCATGCGCGGGCAAAGGCATCTTTCGATCGCAAGGCAAGGTTCATGGAAGACATCACGCATCTCGTCGGGCACGTCCTCGAGCACTCCATCGAGGACACGCTGTACCTTATCCCTTTTCTGTTCGTAACGTATTTGGCCATGGAATGGCTGGAGCACAAGGCGGGCGACAAGGCCGAAGAGGCCGTGCGTCGCGCCGGCGCGGCGGGCCCGGTGGTGGGTGCCGTGGTGGGCATCGTGCCGCAATGTGGCTTCTCGGCGGCGGCTGCAACGCTGTGGGCAGGCCGCGTCATCACGCTGGGCACGCTGTTCGCGGTGTTCCTGTCCACCTCCGACGAGATGTTGCCCATTTTCCTGGCCGAGCAAGTTGACCCCATGACCATTCTGAAGATCATGGGCGTGAAGCTGATGATCGGCATGATCATAGGCTTTGTGGTGGACGCCGCCGTGCGCTTGGCGCGCCGAGATCGCGAGAAGCTGCGTATCCACGAGCTATGCGAGCGCGACCACTGCCACTGCAACGGCGAATGCGACGCCTGCGAGCAGAACCCCGAGCTTGCCTACGATTACCAGCACGACGAGGAGCACGAACACCATCACGAGCACGGCTCCATCCTGCGCAGCGCGTTGAAGCATACGGCGCAGGTCACCGTGTTCATCTTCCTGATCACGCTTGTGCTCGACGGTGCGCTTGAAGTGGTCGGCGAAGATGCCATCGGGGCGTTTTTGGGCAGCAACCCGGTGCTGTCGGTGTTCGGCTCGGCGCTGGTGGGCCTTATCCCGAACTGTGCGGCCAGCGTGGTCATCGCGCAGCTGTACGTCGACGGCGCGCTGGGCGCCGGCGCCATGATGGCGGGCCTTCTGGTGTCGGCGGGCGTGGGCCTGCTTGTGCTGTTCCGCACGAACCGCCAGGTGCGCCAAAACCTCATCGTGCTAGCAGGCCTGTGGGCTACGGGCGTGTTCTGGGGCCTTGTCATCACCGCCTTCGGCATCACGTTCTAGCTGCCCGCTTATCCTCAGACGTGCTAGCATGGTCGCACGAAGAAACGGCCCTGGAAGCAAGGGCCTTCGAGCGTTTGAGGGGGAATCCCATGGCAGCTTTGCATGCAGGCATCACGCGCGACGAGGCGTTTGCGCTGTTGACCGACCACAACAAAGACGAGTTCCATATTGAGCACGGCGAAACCGTCGAGCAGACCATGCGCTATTTCGCGCGTGAATTCGACCCGGAAAACGAGGAATTCTGGGGCATCGTGGGTCTTTTGCACGACGTGGACTGGGAAGAGCACGACGACGACCCGGTCAATCACACGGTGTACGCGGCCGAGCTTATTGCGGCGGCGGGCGGCACGCCGGAACTCATCCGCGCCATCCAGTCGCACAACTGCGATTTGAACGACACGCTGCCGAAGCCGGAGGCGCAGATGGAGAAAGTGCTGTACGCCACCGAGGAGCTGACGGGCCTTATCGGCGCGGCGGTGGTCATGCGCCCCAGCAAGTCGGTCATGGACTTCAACGTGAAGTCGCTGAAAAAGAAGTTCAAGGACAAGCGATTCGCCGCGGGCGTGAACCGCGATGTCATCCGCGCGGGCGCCGAGATGCTGGGCTGGGAACTTGACGAGCTGTTCGACCGCACCATCCGCGCCATGCAGTCGTTTGCGCCTGACCGCGACACGTTCGTGCCGGCGGAGTAGCGCATGTACAAACTGGCCATCTACGGCAAAGGCGGCATCGGGAAGTCCACCACCGCAAGCAACCTGGCCACCGCAGGCAAGCTCCTGACCTGGGAACTTGCCCATGAAGCGGTATCCAGTAACCTGTTTATAGGAATCGTTAGGGAATGAAATTCGTAGGGCGGAGCGAAAGCTTGACCCTACGAATTTCGGTTGAAATCATACGGCGCCTACGGCGTACGGATTATTGGCAAGTCGTATCAAACCGCTTCGGCCGCGCACTACCCGCTATCGCCGGTTGAACGGCTTCAGCGTGACGGGGATGCCGTTTTCGCAGATGAGCTTCGGCTCGCCTTGGATAAGCGGGCGGAAGTAGTCCATGGCGTCTTGCGTGATGCCTTGGTAGTTCGGCAAGATCCACTCGGTGGGGAAGCGCTTGACGTAGTTCGCCACCTGCGCTGCGTCGCATGCGAAGAACTCGGCGTTGTAGTCGCCGTCTTCGGTGGCGCCGCGCAAGATGCCCACCACCTTGCCGGTAAACGTGGGGTCGAAGCTGCGCATATGCGCGCAAACGCCCAGGTCATAGGCTTCTTCAAAGTCAACCAGGCTCATGGCGAAGTTGCTGGAGCGCGCCACGCGCGACAAATCCTGCACCACGCAGCGCGGCGCGATGCCCGCCTCCACGATCATGGACTTCAAGCGCCCGGCCGCGCCGCCGAGCATGGCGTGGCCCAGCCCGTCGGCGGCTTTGCCGTTCGCGGACAGGTACGTGCCGTCGTACCAGCGTGCGCCTTCGGAAATGACCACGTAGCAGCTGCCTTGCTGCTCCATCTTCGCGCGCACCTGCTCCAGGAAAATGCTGCGGCGGAAATCCACTTCGGGCAGCACCAGCAGGTCGACGTCGCCGGTCATGAACGTGCTGGCCGCAAGCCAGCCTGCATCGCGGCCCATGGTTTCAAGCACGAACACCTCGGGGCGCGTGTAGGCGTCGTAGTCCATGCGCGTGGCGTGGGTGATCTCGCACGCCACCTTCGCCGCGCTGGCGAACCCGGGGCAGTGGTCCATAATGCCCAGGTCGTTGTCCACCGTTTTCGGGATGCCGATGAAGCGCTTGCTTACGTCGTGCTCGGCCGCCCATGTCGCCATGGTGGACACGGTGGACATGGAGCCGTTGCCGCCGATGTAGAACATGGTGTCGATGTTGTTGGCGTCCATCACGTCGATGAGGCGTTGGAAGTCGGCCTCTTCGGAGAATTTGTAGCGGCACGTGCCCAGCGCGCTTGAGGGCGTTTGCTTCAACACCTCGATGTCGCGGCCCGACAGGTGCGTCAGGTCGCACAGGTTGCCTTCGAGCGTGCCTTCGATGCCGTGCAGGCCGCCGAAGACGTGGTCGTACAACGGGTTGAGCTGGTTGGCGCGGATGACGCCAGCCAAGCTGGCGTTGATGACGGCGGTGGGTCCGCCGGATTGGGCGACAAGGCAGTTGGCCATGTGATGCTCCTGCAAAGTAGTTCAGGTTAGGAAACCCCATTATGGCACACCCGCAACCCCATTTGCGCGAGGCCGACCGGCCTTCGCACGAGCAGCATCGATGATGTTCGGCAGCTTGAGACAACGGGCCTCTCAATGTGTCTTCAGTTTGCTATACCGGCTGCGTCTGGCCAGGTGGGCGCTGCACCGGGCGCTCATGCGGCGGCGGCAACGACAGCGCCGGGGGCAACCGGCGTGCAGCGGCCACCTGCATCCTGGCGGGCAACGATATCGTCGGCGATGTGCTGGCAAACTACCTGGGCGCCACGGGCCTTGCCGTCGACCGCATCTACGAAGGCAGCTACAACGCGCTGGTGGATGTGTATCGCGGGCGTGCGCACATCGTGCTCGCGCACCTGTACGATGGCGCCACCAACAGCTACAACGTTGAGACAATCTTGTTGTGCGCTCGATGTGCTTCGCGTTTGACCATCCGCAGCTCCACATGTCAGGTGCGTTACTTCCCGGTGGCGCGGGGCGCCTGTTGTGCGACAATGGGAAGCGAACTATTAGGAATGTTGCATAAAGTAGGTACCTATCATGTCTGCCAGATTCAACATCAAGGCAGCGGACCCCGAGGCTGTTGCCTGCCTGCAACGCGAGCTGCACATGCCGCACTTCATTGCGGCCACGCTCGTGTCGCGCGGCATCGACACCCCGGAAGCTGCGAACCGCTTCTTATCGCCGTCGCTTGACCGCGACTGGCGCGACCCCTATACCATTCCCGGCTTGGCGGACGTTGCCGACGCCCTTGAGGCCGCCATCCGCCGCGGCGACCACATCCTGGTGTTCGGTGACTTCGACCTTGACGGCATCTCGGCCACTACGGTTATGACGCGCGGCTTGCGTGCGCTTGGCGCCACCGTCACGCCGTTCATCCCGCGCCGCTTCGAGGAAGGTTACGCCATCACGCCGGCTGCCATCGATCGCCTGTCCCAGGTCAACCCCGATTTCCTGGTAACGGTTGACTGCGGCATCGCCTGCAAGGAAGAGGTGCGCCTGCTTGAGCAGCGCGGTATCCAGGTTGCCATCACCGACCACCACGAGCCGTCCGACCTGGTGCCCGAAGGCGTGCCGGTGGCCGATCCGAAGTGCGACGCCGCCTGCCCCAGCGCCATTCTGGCCGGCGTGGGCGTGGCACTGAAAATGGTGCAGGCGCTGGGCGGCCGCTTTGGCAAGCCGCACCTGTGGCGCCAGTTCACTGACTTCGCAACGCTCGGCACCATCGCCGACCTCATGCCCATGCGCGACGAGAACCGCGCGCTGGTGGCCGACGGTCTGCGCCATATCAACGAGACGCCGCGCCCGTGCATCGCCGCGTTGCTTGAAACGTCGGGCGCCGCGGCCAAGCAGGTCACGGCCACGAACTTAAGCTTCTCCATCATCCCACGCCTGAACGCCGCCGGCCGCATGGGCGACGCGCAACTGGCGCTCGACCTGCTGCTTACCGACAGCTTCGACGAGGCCAACCAGCTGGCACAGCGTCTGGAAAGCGTCAACGACCAGCGCCGCGCCATCGAGGCCGAGCTGTCCGAAATCGCCAAAGCCCAGGCCGCCGAAACCTACAAGGGCCAGCGTGCGCTGGTGGTTGCCGGCGAAGGCTGGCACGAAGGCGTGAAGGGTATTGTGGCAAGCCGCCTGGTCAACACGTACGGCGTGCCCACGCTGCTGTTCACCATCGATGGCGACGAAGCGCGCGGTTCAGGGCGAAGCGTTGGCCAGGTTAACCTGTTCAAAGCGGTGGAAAGCTGCTCTGACCTGCTGCTTCGCTTCGGCGGCCATGAGGCGGCCGTCGGCGTGACGCTGCCTACCGAAAAGCTGCCGGAATTCGAGCGCCGCCTGTGCGAATACATGGACGCGCTGCCCGAGGGGGCGTTTCATCCGCTTATCACCATCGACGCGTGCGTGAACCTTGACGAGCTGACGCTGCGCAACGTGGCGCAGCTTGACGCGTTGGCGCCGTTCGGGCAGGAACACCCCGTGCCCGTGTACCTGGCGCGCGACGTCACGCTGCTGCACTGTCGCGCCGTGGGCGCCGAGCGCAACCACTTCTCGTGCTCGCTTTCCAACGGCCGCACCACGGTGGCGGGCATCATGTTCCACTGCAACGACATCAAGGCGCTTATGACCACGGACAGCGTGGTCAACGCGGCGTTCGAGGTGCAGATCGACGAATGGAAGAACCGCCGCAGCGTGAAGGCCATGCTGAAATCGCTGTCGCCGGCGCGCACGTGCGCCGCGCTTGAGGCGTGCCTGAACCCGGAAAACCTCAGCTTCGTGTCCGACCTGTACGCCACGCGCGACGAGGAGTTGTGCGCCGACGCGCCGCACGACCCCGAGGCCATCGAGGAATACGAGAACGAGCTTGAAGTCAACCGCGTGAAGTGGGAGGCCATGGCGCGGCAGGATCCCGAGCAGCTGACGGAGCACATCGTGCGCGCCATCATCGGCGACGGGCAGCTGCACCAGGCGCAGCGCGACATTCTGGACAACCTGGCGGCCGGCCGCTCAGTGCTGGGCGTCATGGTCACGGGGCGTGGCAAGTCGCTGACGTTCCAGGTGCACGCCACGCTGCGCGCGCTGGCGGCCCACGAGGCCAGCCTGTTCGTGTATCCGCTGCGCGCGCTCATTGCTGACCAGGCGTTTCACCTGCGCGAGGCGCTGGCGCGCTTCGGCATCACCGTGGTTACGCTTACGGGCGAATCCACGGTGGACGAACGCCGGCAGGCGTTCGCGGGCCTGGCCGACGGCAGCGTCGACATCGCGCTGACCACGCCGGAGTTCCTTGCATGGCATGCCGATTCGTTCCGCTTGTCGGGGCGCGTGAGGTTTGTGGTGGTCGACGAAGCGCATCACGTGGGCCTGGCGCGCGCAGGTCAGCGCGACGCATATGCCACCATCGGCCAGGCTGTGCACAAACTCGGTGACCCCACGGTGCTGGCGCTTACCGCCACGGCCGACGACGAGTGCGCCGCCGCCGTGCGCCGCGAGCTGCCCATCGACGTGTGCGTGTTCGATTCCGCCGACCGCCCGAACCTGCGCCTGGACGACCGCCGCAACGTGCCCAGCCGCGACAACTACCTGGCCAACCTGGTAGCCACGGGCGAGAAAACGGTGGTGTTCGTGAACTCGCGCGAGCAGTCCGTGGCCGTTGCACGCGCGCTGCGCAAGCACGCGCCGCAGGTGGCGCCGCTTATCGGCTTCTACAACGCCGGCCTGTCGCGTTCGGAGCGCAAGCGCATCGAGCAGCTGTTCCGCACCGATGCGCTGCTGGTGCTCATTGCCACCAGCGCGTTCGGCGAAGGCGTGGACATCCCGAACATCCGCCACGTGGTGCTGTACCACATGCCGTTCAACGAAATCGAGTTCAACCAGATGTCGGGCCGCGCCGGCCGCGACGGCAAGCCCGCGTGCGTGCACCTGCTGTTCAGTCGCAACGACTGCGCGCTCAACGAGCGCATCTTAGCCGACATGACGCCATGTCACGACAGCCTGGCGCAGGTGTACCGCAAGCTGCGCGACATGCAGCGCGCCAGCGACACGCTGTTCTTCACCACCAGCGATGCCGAGCTGGCCAAAAACGTGTCCACCGACATATTCCCCGTGAACACCTCGTCGGTCACGTGCGCCGTTGCGGTGTTCCGCGAGCTGGGGCTTATCGAGGCGCACGCCATGTTCGGGCCCGACGGCCTGGTTCGTTCCATCCACGTGAAGGACACGCAGTCGAAGGTGCAGCTTACCGACAGCGTGCGCTACCGCGAGGGCCTTGACGAGCGCGAGATCTTCCACACGTTCCGCGACTGGGTCATGCGCAGCAACGCCGCCGACCTGCAGCGCCGCGTGTCGTATCCTATCCTTCCCAGCGATGCTCAAGCAAAGGGGGCTCAGCATGACGAAGCAGAATAACAAGCAAGGCGATCTTCTGGGCGCCGCGCCCGAAACCGCACGTCAAACGGTAGAGGACAACCTGCTCGGGCGCCCGCACGTGGCCGAGAAGGCATTCTCTACCGAGGCCACGAAAGTGCTGCCGAAAGGCGAGAAAACCCCCGAGCAGCGCTTCGCCGAACTGCAGGACATGACGCGCAGCTACCTTACCGACGCCGAAGAGGACAAGCTGGCGAAGGCATTCAAGTTCGCCGCCGCCGCCCACGAAGGCGCGTGCCGCAAGTCGGGCGAGCCGTTCATCGCGCACCCGGTGGAGGTAGCCATCATCCTGGCCGATTTGCGCATGGACGTGGAAACGCTGTGCGCGGCGCTGCTGCACGACACGGTGGAGGACACCGACGTCACCAGCCAGCTGGTGGAGCAGGAGTTCGGCCCGCACGTGGCACAGCTGGTTGACGGCGTCACGAAGATCACGCGCATCGAGGTGGAAACGCTTACCGACGAGCAGGCGGCCACCATCCGCAAGATGTTCGTTGCCATGAGCAAGGATATCCGCGTCATCGTCATCAAGCTGGCCGACCGCCTGCACAACATGCGCACCCTGGCGGCGCTGAAAGAAGACCGCCGCATCTTCAAGTCGCGCGAGACGCTGGAAATCTACGCGCCTATCGCGCACCGTCTGGGCATCAACTCCATCAAGTGGGAGCTTGAGGACTTAAGCTTCTACTACCTGGAGCCGAACAAGTTCAAGCAGGTTTCGCGCATGGTCACCGAAAGTCGCGCCGAGCGTGAAGAGTACCTTGAGCAGGTCATTTCCGTGCTGCGCGGCGAAATGGACAAAGTTGGCATCCAAGCGCAGATTATGGGCCGCCCCAAGCACCTGTACAGCATCTACCAGAAAATGGCGAAGAAGGGCAAAGGCTTCTCCGAGATCTACGACCTCATTGCCGTGCGCATCATCGTGAAATCGGTGAAGGACTGCTACTCGGCGCTGGGCGCGGTGCACACGCTGTGGCACCCCATGCCCGGGCGGTTCAAAGACTACATCGCCATGCCGAAGTTCAACATGTACCAAAGCCTGCACACCACGGTCATCGGCCCGGCGGGCCGCCCGCTTGAGGTGCAGATCCGCACGGAAGAGATGCACCGCCAAAGCGAGTACGGCGTGGCGGCGCACTGGCGCTACAAGGAAAAGGGCGGCCGCGGCAGCAACGACGCCATGGACAAGCAGCTGGCCTGGCTGCGCGAGATGGTGGACTGGCAGGACGAAACGCACGATTCGCGCGAGTTTCTGAAGGACCTGAAGGTGGACCTGGCGCCTACCGAGGTGTTCGTGTTCACGCCGAAAGGCGAGGCCATGAGCCTGCGCGCCGGCTCCACGCCTGTGGACTTCGCCTACGCCATCCACACCGAGGTGGGCAACCACTGCGTGGGCGCGAAGGTCAACGGCGCCATTGTGCCGCTGGCCTACGAGCTGCAGCTGGGCGACCGCGTGGAAATCCTTACGCAGAAGTCGGCAAGCCCCAGCCGCGACTGGCTGAATATCGTGAAAACGCCGTCGGCGCGCAATAAGATTCGCTCGTATTTCAGCAAGGTCAGCCGTGCTGACGACCTGCTGAACGGCCGCGACAAGCTGGGCCGCGAAATGCGCAAGCACGGGCTGGGTATCTCGAACGCCCGCTCGGAGCGCGCGCTGCGCACCGTGGCCGACCACATGGGCTACAAAGACGCCGACGACATGCTGGTGAACATCGGCACCAGCAAGGAAAGCGTGCAGTCGGTGGCAAACCGCCTGCTCACCGAGTTGGGCAAGAAAACCGACGAGCAGCCCGACCCGTTGAACCTTGCCGCCGAGGCCATGACCACGGGCAAGCTGCCGCCAATGCTCACGCTGGTGAACAAGCCGAAGAAGCAGCAGACGAAAAGCTCGAACGGCGTGGTGGTGGAAGGCGTGGAGGGCGCGCTCGTGCGCCTGTCGCGTTGCTGCAACCCCGTACCGGGCGACGAGATCATCGGCTTCGTCACGCGCGGGCGCGGCGTGTCGGTGCACCGCCGCGACTGCCCGAACGCCAAGGAGCTCATGGCGCAGCCCGAGCGCATCATGAAGGTGCACTGGGAAAGCGACCTGCCGAAGAACACATCGTTCAAGGTGGAGGTGTACATCGAGGCGCTTGATCGTCTGAAGCTGTTGGCCGACGTGGTGGGCGTGCTGTCCGACATGGGCGCGAACGTGCTGTCGTCGAACACGGTGTCGCATCGCGATGGCATGGTGGAGATGCGCTTTTTGTTCCAGGTCAGCGACATCACGCACATCGACATCATCTTAAGCAAGCTCAAGGGGCTTGAAGGCGTGTTCGACGCGCGCCGCATGGTGCCGAAAGTGGGTGCGCCGTCGAACTAACGGCGGGTGTGCTCTGTTTGATGCTTCTCTGGAAAGGGGAACAACGTGGCTTATAAGGTAAAGGGAACGTGCGTGGACGTGTCGTTCGTGGTGCTGGGCGCCATCGAGAACAACGTGTACTTCGTAACGGACGGGGCATCTACCATCGTGGTGGACCCGTCGTGCAAACCCGACGTGATCATGGAAGCGCTTGGCGGGCGCAAGCTTGACGCCATCGTGCTGACACATCGCCATTTCGACCACGTGGGCGCCGCGGCTGAGTTGCGCCGCCGCACGGGTGCCACCGTTATCGCGTCGGCCCTCGATGCCGACATCATCGAGGGCAAAAAGCCCGTGTCGCGCATGGAGCGTCCGTTCGAGCCGTGCCCGGTCGACCATCACGTGAACCACGGCGACGTGCTGAAAATCGGCAACATGCCTTGGAAGGTCATCATGACGCCTGGCCACACGGAAGGCAGCATGTGCCTGTTCCTGGACCCGCAGTTCGGCGACCATCCGGAAGCGAAGCCTGTGCTTATTGCAGGCGACACGCTGTTCTGCGGTTCCATCGGCCGCACGGACTTCGAGGGCGGCAGCATGTCGGCCATGCGCAAGTCGCTCAAGCGCCTGGCCGCACTGCCCGACGACACCGTAGTCCTCCCCGGCCACGGCAGCCTCACCACCATAGCCGGCGAACGCCGCCGAGTATTCGCGTTCTACGCATAGTTGGTTCCGTTTGCCTGCCGGCAAACGGATTTACTTGACGCTGTGGCTGCCTGTGGCGCGCCTTCAATAATTTGTGGTGCGCTTCGCGCTTTCTATTTAGTGGGACAAAGGGACTGTCCCTTTGTCCCACTCTTTACTCCGCTTCGCCTTCGGGCATCTTCCATAGCAGCACGAAGCCGATGACGAACAGCACGGCCACGCTGAGCACGCCGTAAGAGCTAGAGCCTGTGACCTGGGTGAACACGCTTACCAGCAGCGTGCCCATGATGGTGGCGTACTTGCCGAAGATGTCAAAGAAGCCGTAGTACTCGTTCGCGTGCTCCTTCGGGATAAGCTTGCCGAACTCGCTGCGCGACAGCGCTTGGATGCCGCCCTGGAACAGGCCCACGCACACGGCCAGCACCCAGAACTCAGCGGCCGAGCGCAGGAAGAACGCCGCGAACAGCGTGATGCAGAAATACGCGAACACGGCCACCAGCAGCAGCTTCTTCGTGCCGAAGCGCCCGGCCAAGCGGCCATAGGCAATGGCGGAGGGGAACGCCACGAACTGCGTCAGCAAAAGCGCCAGCACCAGCTGCGTGGAATCGATGCCCAAATCGGTGCCGTAGCTGGTGGACATGGTGATGATGGTGTGCACGCCGTCGATGTAGAAGAAGAACGCCAGCATATACATAAGCAGGCGCTTGTCGTGCGCGATTTTCTTGCACGTGCCCACCAGGCCCGCGAGCGTGCGGCGGAACAGGTGTGACTCGCGCGGCTTGAAGTGCGTTTGATGCACGTCGCGCCAGATGGGCACGGAAAACGCCACCCACCACGCGGCCGTGATCACGAACGAGATGCGAATGCCGTCAAGCTGGTTGATACCCACCGAGCTGCCGAACAGCACGATGACCAGGCACACGATGAACGGGATGCACGACCCGATGTAGCCCCACGCATAGCCCTGCGACGACACCTCGTCGTAGCGGTCTTGCTCGGTGGCGTCCACCAAAAACGCGTCGTAAAACACCATGGACGCGTTCAGCATCACCGACGAGAACACGTACAGCACCAAAAACACCATGGCGTCGTCGGGTATGCCCATAACGGCAAGCGACACGGCGCCGGTGCCGATGGTGCCAGCCAAAAACTTCTTCTTGTTGCCCTTCAGGTCGGCCAAGCTGCCTAAAAACGGCATAAGTAGCGCCAGCACCAGCGAGGCCACGGTGGTTGCATAGCCCCAGGCCACCACCGCAGAAGAACCCGGGTCGGCAATGGCGGCGAAATAGATGGGAATCAACGTAGCCGACAGCATGACGTAAGCGGAATTGCCCACGTCGTACAGCACCCAGCTGCGCTCGCGTTTCGACAGGCTGCGAAGGCCGAATCCCATGGTTGCTCCTTATTCGTTGCTGCACGCGTTGCGCACCGAAGCATTGGCGGCGGCGAAGCAGCGTCGGCTTTCGCCGATTTGTGCATGTCCGTTAAACGCCGCGGCGCGACGCGCACCTCATTGTATATGATGGCTATAATCATCCACGTAAAATGAATGTCAGACACACGAGAAACGGGGACACGGAATGCCTGCGATCATCACCCACGATTTCTTCGGCCGCGACGTCTACGATTGCCTGTTCCAGACCATCGGCGGCTCGCGCGACGAAGCCGACGCGTTCTTGCTGGGAAACCAGGGCCCCGACCCGCTGTTCTACGCCGTGGCAAGCCTGCGCATCACCCAGTACCACAAGCTGGGCAACACCATGCATTCGTCGAAACCCGCCGAGCTTTTGGCCGCGTTCAAGGAATCGCTTGATGTGCTTGACGAGGAAGAGCAGGCCGTTGGCCGCGCGTATGCGCTGGGCTTTCTGTGCCACTATGCGCTTGATTCCACCATGCACCCGCTGGTGTACTGCAACGAATACGCCCTGTGCGATGCCGGCGAGCCCGGCCTGACGCGCGACGACGGCAGCGAGGTGCACGGCGTCATCGAAAGCGAATTCGACGAGATGGTGCTGTTCGTCAAGCGCGGCGACACCATCGCCACGTTCAACCCCTCGCGCGAGATTCTGCACGCCAGCCCGTTCGTGTTGCGCGCCGTGTCGAAGATGTACGCCTATTTGGCTCTGAACGTGTACGGCGAAATCGTGCCGTCGAACCTGTTCGACCTGTCCGTGCGGTGCTTCCGCCGCGTGCAGGCGCTGTTCTATTCGCCATCGGGCATGAAGCGCGACGTCATCGGCCGTGTGGAGCGCGTGATGCGCCCGCATTCGTTCTATCAATCCATGAGCCACCGCGCCATCGAGTCGACCGAAAGCGTGTTCGCAAACCACGAGCGCGCCCCCTGGACGAATCCGTTCACCGGCGATGTGCGCACCACCAGCTTCTGGGATCTGTTCGAGCAGGCGCAGGGCAAGGCCAAAACGCTTATCGCCGCGTTCGACCAGCCCGGCTATACCGTGGAGAAAACGCGCGAACTTACCGGTGAGCTGGACTTTTCCGGCAAGCCAACGCAGGCGCAGGTCCTGGCGGTCGACTAGCTTCGCTGCCAGAAGCTTTCCGTAAACGCGAGTAAGGCGAAAGGGCTTTCATGCTTGAAACCGCTTTGGCTATCCCGTATTGGCTCGCCACCATCGCCGGCGCCGTGTTCGGGGCGTTAAGCGCCGTGCGCGCCCGCTACGACATCTTCGGCGTGTGCTGCATTGCCATCGTCGTTGGCCTGGCGGGCGGCATCATGCGCGACGTCCTGCTGCAAGATTACGGCATCTACGCATTTCAGAAGCCGAATCTGATTATCGCATGCGTCATCACGGGCGTGGCGGTGTTCTATTTCGGCAAGCTCATCACGTACTTCGACCCGTTCGTGGACTTCCTGGACAACCTGTCGGTGGCGCTGTGGGCCGTTATCGGCACGGGCAAGGCGCTGTCGGCCGGGCTTGACATCGTGCCGGCCGTTATCCTGGGCACCATCACGGCAAACGGCGGCGGTATCGTGCGCGATATCTGTATGAACCGCGAACCCGAGGCGTTCCAGGCGGGCACGGTGTACGTGTCGGCGGCGCTTATCGGCGCGCTGGCGTTCGCGCTTATGAAGCAGAACCACCTGTTCGACCAATACGCGGCCATCACGTGCGTGGTGCTGGTGCTGGGCATTCGCTATGCGGCGCTGAAGTTCGGCTGGCGCACGCGTCCGGCGCGCGACTATTCCGATACCGTCACGCAAGCAGTGGCCAAGCCCGTCAAGCATGTGGTGTCGCGCGTGCGCACGCACCGGCGTCCCAGCCGCGCGGCGCAGACGACGGGCCTGATCATTCTGACGGATTCGGACGGCGCGGGCTTTCTCATCCGCAATACGCTCAAAAGCGCCCTGCCGGCAGAAGGCGTGCTGCACGCCTACATCCCCGACATCCCCGGCAAGGAGCGCCGCAAGCGCAAGGCCGGAAAAGAGGGCAAGCTGGGCGTGGAGGGCATGACCCCGGAAATTCTCCTGCAGGCCCTGCACCGGGGCGGCGCCACCTTTGTGGGGGAGGCCGCTCCCTCAGCCGCAGTCCCCATCACCAAGGCCGACCTGCTGGACCGGGGCCTCATCGGTCCCGGCAGTGCTCAAAAGCGACAGCAGCTGCTGAAAAATCTGGAGCTGCCGGAACACCTGTCCCCCAATGCTCTGCTGGAAACACTGAATCTTCTGATGAGCCGGGAGGAATTTTATGAACAGTAATTCTTTGGAGATTGAGCGCCGCTTTCTCATCCTCCGCCCGCCGGAGCCGGAGCTGGCGGCCCGGTGCAGCCACGTCTATCACATGGAGCAGACCTATCTCCTCTCCCCGCCTCACCAAACGGAGCGCGTCCGCCGCCGGGAAGGGGCTGACGGCGTGGCCTTTTTCCACACTGTGAAAATTGACCGCAGCGCCATCACCCGTCTGGAGCAGGAGGAGGAGATCCCCCCCGAGGCTTACGACGCCTACCTCACCCGCCGGGATCCCATGACCGAGACCATCCGCAAGACCCGTTACTGCCTGCCGGAGGGGCCATACACCTTTGAGATCGATTTCTATCCCTTCTGGCCCCGCTGCGCCGTCATGGAGATCGAGCTGCCCCGGGAGGATACCCCCTTCCGTTTTCCGGATGGCATCACCGTAGTGCGGGAGCTCACCGGAGACCG
>OLNF01001906.1_pt1 | contig 17232 bp, 26 predicted proteins | sample 1673061 | NCBI WGS metagenome assembly OLNF01 (sample SAMEA3136751, study PRJEB25190) | human gut metagenome | reverse complement strand
GTGCGTCGTGGTGATGAGTTCCGAAGCCCCTTTCTCTCTGAAGAACGAACTCCAAGACCTCCAAGGCGACCGCGTGTTCTACAGCGTTCCGAGTAATGAAGTCGATGGAGAATGAACGGTAGCGGAGGAGGAGCGACGCCGTTATCTGGAGCATCTTCTCTCGGTTTACGACAATTCTCTCTCTGCGTACGCATTGCAGCGTCTTCTGGACCACTCGTCCGCCTTCTCGCTGGACCAGCTGCGCGGTCTCTTCGATCACGCCTATCTCTGCATGCTGTTGTGCAAAGACCACGCGATCGCTGTGGATCGGTTCGACGAAAGCAATGTGAGCAAGAGCATGCTCTATCAGACCGTCGCCGCCTTCATTCGCGACCGTTCCAACGGAGTGAAGTGGGTTTCTCTCTCTTTCTCCCACGCAGACCGGTCGTTCCCAGCATTCCCGACGCCATTCTCCTCTCGCTTCTGGAGAAGGAAAAGCCCGCCTTCTCCGTCGTGGACGTTTCGCGCATCCTCGACTGGTGTCGTTCGTTGCAGCGTCCGCAGGAGGAGTTGACGACATTGGAGTCCTTGATTCGTCTGCTACGTGAGCGTGACGAGACGCTGCGTCGCTGCGACCTCCAGAACGTCGCCTCGCGCGATCCCGTGGAACGTCGTGCTGGCGAGCCTTACGTGATGCCGGTGGTTCAGGTATGGATGATGGTGTGTGTATCATGAAGACAACAACGTCATCCACACCATCCATTACGCCCATCGACACCAAGACAGAACCCAAGAAGACAACCTCCCTCTCCTCTCCCAAGTTCTGTCGCATGATGTCTGCGGACGTTGGCGAGAGTGGCGCTGAACGCTATCGTCGCGAGATGGCGGAACGCGACCGTCTGGATGCCGAGCGCGTGAAGGAGGCGGAACGACGCAACTTGGAGGAGCGCGAGCGCATGCGAGCGGAGGAGGAGAAGCGACAGCGCAGCGAAGAGGAGCGACGTCGTGAAGAGTTCGAGAAGCAGAAGCGCAAGGAGGAGGAGCGCCAGCGACGCATCGAGGAGCGTCTGGCGGCGCAGGAGGCGGAGCGCAACAAGAAGATCGAGGAGCAGCGGAAGAAGCAGGAGGAGGCTGCGAGGAAGCGACAGGAGGAAATCGAGCGACGCGAGGAGGAACGTCGGCGTCAGGAGCAGGAGGAAATGGAGCGACGGGAGGCAGAGCGACAGGCGCTGGCGGAGCGACGTCGTCAGCGGACGGAGGAGGAGATTCGGAAGAAGGAGCAGCAGAACCAGCGCGAGGCGGCGGAGCAGATGCGTCGCTACGAGGAGGAGCGGCGCCGCGTGTACGAGATGTCGCTGGGCGGCGCGATTTCCTACCAGGCGAATTCGGAGCGACTGGACCGAGAGAAGTCGGAGGCGCAGAAGGCGGTGGAGGAGGAGCAGCGGAAGCGTGAGGAGGCGGTGAAGAAGGCGCGGGAGATGGCGGCTGCGCGCGCGAAGCAGGAGAAGGCGCAACGAGCGATGGAGGACCAGGTGTATGAGAAGCTTGCGGCGTATCGTCGTCCGGCGCCGGTGACACGCGAGGAAAAGTTGGATCGAATTGTAGCGGCGCAGAAGCAGATTGCGGCAGTGCGTGAACGTCTGCAGCGACTGGAGAGACTGAAGGAGGAAGCGAAGCAGATCATTGCGGAGAAGAAGCGGAGAGAGGACGAGGAGAGAAAGAAGAAAGAAGAGGAAGAACGGAAGAAGCGAGAAGAGGAGGAAAGAAAGCGAAAGGAAGAAGAGGAAAGAAAGCGAAAGGAGGAGGAAGAGAGACTGCGGAAGAAGAAGGAGAAGGAAGACGCCGAGCGTCGTCTCGCCGCGGAGCAGCGTCAGCGCGAGTTGGAGAAGGAGAAGGCGGAAATGAGGGAGAAGAAGTCGAAGGAGGCGCAGAAGATGAGCGAACGGCTGATGGAGGCGGAGCTTCGCCTGCTGGACTGTCGCGAGAAGCTGTTTGAGTTGAAGACGCTGGCGAGACAGGTGAAGAAGGGAAAGTGATTTGTTTGTTGGAAATGATTGTGTATGAGTAAGAGAAGACTATCAAAACAAACACACCAAATCGATTGAATCAACTTCAACAATGCTACTCGCTCCGCCTCCTTCACATCCTTCTGATACTCCAGAATCACCGTCGATTCTTCCACCTCCAGTTTTATCTTCCCACCATTCACCGCCACCGCATTTCCCTCCTTTTCGCACGAAACGCCTCCCTATTTCTCAAACTCCCGCTACATCTCCACTTCCTCCAATTTCCTCACCATTTCATCCACTCGCCGATCCGCCGTTTCTCCCTTCGCAAACGCGACGCCCCGCCCTTTCACTTCGATTTCCCGCCCTTTCGCCGCCTTCACAAAAAAGAGCCCCTCTTTCAGCCAGTCACTGCTGCGCTTCCGTGACGACTCCTACGCTTGATAACCGCGGAAAAAGCCACTGCTTTGATCGCCACTTCGACCAGGTCGCCCTTTTCTACGGGAACCGTCGCTTTTTCGCCCGATTTCACGTCGGAGAAACGAAGGATGCGAACATTCGCATCTCGAAACGGTCGAAGAAACCCCTCCGAGGAATCGGGGAAACGGACCTGGTGGATCCCCGCGGTATCCGGGAGAAACGGCTTCAGAAAGGAGAGATCGACGCGATCGTCGACGACCACGATTTGAGGCGTTTCAGGAAGGGTGAGGAAGGAAGAGGGGAAAAGAAACCGCAGGGATAGATCGGGATCGATCACGAGATGAAACTGTCGCAGTCGGGAGGAAAGAGTGGTGAATTGCAGATTCGATTGATTAGGGTCGAAACACAAAAACGGCGGCATTCCTGCAAATCTGTGAATTAAATCACTAGAGAGAGCTGGACATCGAATGCTGGATGGGTTCGGAGAGACATTCCGGATGTGTTTTGTAGGCGTCAAGAACGCGTCTGCGATGGCCTTCCGCATCGTCTTCGTTTCAACAAACATGAGAAAAGCTCACCAAGGAACCCCATCGAACATGACTTGCCATGGCCGATGACGCCGTTGAGCACGTTGTCGAGGATGTCCAGAAGCAGCGTATTGACGTCACATAGAAGGAGAAGCGGATGGTCCTCGTTCCGACATTGCTCTGATGATCAATCACATCTCCCTTCCTTACGCATAAACAGTTTCAATCCATCCAATCCGTGGATATCTCCTTCGGTAGATCGGTTGGAGCGTCCAATCAGCAAACACTTCGTCCGTGTGACAAGATCGATTGGACACGATTGTGTCACCTGCGTCAGTGGCAGCTGGTCGCTCGGCAAATATACCAGATCGAAACTCTGCTGATGCGAACAGGCACTCTGGAAGGTCCAGCCGCAGGAAGCGAGGTCATGACCGGAATGAATGCATGTGATGCAGACGGTGTGGTCGCTGTGGATCTCCTCTCCAAAGGAGACTGTTGTGACGCTGCTTTGAACTAGAGAAAGGGGGAGGAAAGAACGATACGGCGATTGACATCATCGCGAGTGAACATGGGATACGCAGTGAATTCCGAATGCCGATAGCGCGGAATATGATGCAGAAGCGATGTTAGAAGAGAGGGGGGAGAGAGGGAAGGAGCGAGAGCAGCCATCGAGAGACAGAGCGGATAGCCCATCTGCATATAAAAACCAATGCATCAACAACAGCATGTAGAGAAGAGGGAACATAAATGGACCCACAGAAGCCCGTGTCGCGAAGAATGATGGGGAGAACAAGGTAACTGCCCATGGAAGAAACGAAAATGGCGTCCACGGTACCCCAGTCGACATGGGAAAGAGAATAGGACACGATGAAAGGCGGCTGATTCACAAACAACTGTCCATTGACGTTGACGATATCGTGCTTAAGGTCGTTTGTGTCGTAGGATGAGAGATAGGGGAGATTGGAGAGCCATGTGGGATCTGGCAGAACGGGTGCCAGATACTGGATGTCCCACCCGCAGTCGAGAGCATAGATGCGGTTGTGATAGTGAATCAGATAGCATGGACATTGCGGGTCGGCACTCTGATTCGTCTACGATGAATCATAATAGAAAGAGACCCACGATTTCGAGAAGGCTCATTTCTCGAGGAGATGTTTGGAAACAAACAATGGACATGAACCTAAAGTCACCCATCAGTCGAAGAGCTTCTTGACTTCGAGAGCGGTCATCAGAATGGCCATCACGACTCCGACGTAGAAGAGGATCCAAGCGAAGGTGATTGCCTTGCTGGAGACCTTGAAGATGGCAATTCGAGAGGAAGCTTCCTTAGCCTTTTCTCTCTTGTTGATGAAAATGTAGAAGAGCGATGGCCATACGAAGACCAAGGCAATTCCACAGAGCGACCCAGTGAGGGAGAAGATGACCTTCAGGTCGGGAATGGCGATAGCGACGAGATAGCAAAGAATGGACCAAACGAAGGCCTCTTCGACTCTTCTCGCCGCCGGCCTCGGTTGTTTAAAGAACGTTTTATCAATGGACACGAGAGGTGCAAAGGAGAGGATGGGGAATGAGAACAGAGCAACAATCGCATAGAGCACTTTAACGATATTCAAATACCACACTTGCATGTCTGCGAAGTTGGAGAGCAAATTTCCCTTGGTTTCGGGACCGAAGGCCAGGTAGCCACACAGGCCTACCAAGAAGTAGATCACTGTACACGCGGTGAACGCGATGTTGTTCACACGGTCCATCTTCTTGATCTTGTTCGGGAATCGCGTCGATTTCGGGAGTCGCAGCTCGGAGGTCATTTTCGGGATGTTTACGTGGCTGCAGAAACAGGTGAAAAAAACGGAGACGGAAGTGCTCAGGTTGAGGAAGTTGCTCGGGAACCAGTTGTAGGTGAGACCCTGGGGGTGAGAGAGGGGTGGGGCAACTACGCCTTTGAAGACCTGGATGATGCCGAGAATGATCGAAATGACGACGAAGACCGAGATGCAGATGATGGACAGCACTGACGCCCATTTCAGCGAATCGATCGTGGGAATGCAGAGGATGGGGAAGAGAATGAAGATAACCTCCAACAGCGCCACCCACTTGCGATGATCGCATCATGCAACACCTACCCAGTTGTGCTTGCTAAGATCGGAGACCGTCGTCTTCATCGCAACGGCAGCAAGATCCATGGTCTGACTGAACAGAATGTTCATGTATCCGACCGAGATACCAAAATCGAACAGAATCATGAAGAAATCAGCTACGTAACCAACTGTCGGGTTCACCACTTTGCGACCGATGAATCCATAGGAATCCTCCTTCGTGTAGATGGCAGCAGTCGACAAATAGTGGGCACCAATCAGAGAGAGAATGAGAGAGAGAACGATCATGATGGCACCACCACCAATACCACTAATCATAATCGTATTGGGGAGGGAAATGGTTCCTGCTCCGATAATCGTGTTCATCATATTAATAATCGACGCAGCCAGCTTCGATCCCTCTTCCTGCGTGGACATGTACGGCGTTTCCTCCAATTCCATCGGTTTCTTCTCCGTCATAACGATATTGTCGTCGATCTTCATATCGGATGCTACTTTCGCGTCAGCAGTCGGTACTACTTCCATAAAGGTCGTCTTTGTCGCCTCGGGAACAGCCACGGGAGCGGGCACAGGAGCAATGACGGGCTCCACAACCACAGTAGGATCACTCATTGAATGGATTATTGTGCAGAATGAACGACGGGATAGAGTGCCCGCGGGAATGGGGCAAATGACGCAATGAGTCCAAGCCATGTCCTCTTTTGTGAGAGAGAAAACAGCAATTGTGATTTGGATGAAAGTATGAAATTGAGAAGGGTATAGCGAGTCACTTGAGAAGAAGGGACAATCGTTTTAGCATCTTCAAAGCCGTAGTGTGTTTTCTATTGATAGCCACGACTCCAGTTTCATTCCTTCCACAACATTGTCACTCCTGTTCATGTTCTCCTTTCACCCACCTCCCTCTTCTTTCTCCAACAAACACCCCAATACTCCATGGCAGCACCAATTCCTCCACATGCACATTCACATCGCGTGCTACTTCTCCTGCATCGACACACGTCCATCTCCCGTCTCGCTAGCGCCTCCGGACCACACGCCGCCGTCACCTCCCGCGTCACCGCCGCCGCCGCCACCGGCCTTCCCTCCACGTCCTCCAGCGCTCCCGCCAACACCTCCACAAGCGCGCGCCCGCTTCCCGCCAACTTCACCGCCATCGTCACCTCGCGCCCCGACACCGTCACTTCCCCGCGGGACACCGTCAGCTCCTCCTCACCCAGTCGCACACGCACCACCGATTCTCCCGCCAACCGAACCGCCGTCTCGAACCGCAGTCGCAGCGTCACCCACTCCCCCGCGGGAATCCGCGACGGCTCCACTGACACCAACCGCGATGAAACGCCCTCTGGATGAAACCCCCTGGGTGCATTTACCCCTCACCACGCGCACCGCGCCATTTCCCGCCATTCCGCAGTTCACCAGTTCCGCGGGGAAACTCCCGCCAACCGACCATTCCCCGCGGAGATGCGTCGCCACGCCATTTCCCGCCACTTGCAACTCTCCCGCGGGAATCGCCGTCGTTCCCGCCATCAACACACAACTCGATGAAACTGTCACGGGGGCGTTACACTCGAAACGAAGAATTCCGCCGTGTTCTGAAACTGTCGGTGTCGTCAACTCGCATTGCGCCAATTGCGCCACTGTCGCAAGCCAGTAGGTGTTTGGCGCAAAACGAATCTCTTCGCAGGGAGTTTCAGCCTCCGATGAAACCACGGCTCCCGCGGGGATGTGAAGATACACGCGATCTCCCTCCACCGCGGGAATGCGGAAATGAGCGAAGATTCCCGCCACCTCCAGTTCCGCGGGAATGTTCATCATCGCTATCATGAAACTCCCGCGGGAATCCTACCTGGCGACGCACCCACAAACACGAGACCGGTTCCCGCGGTTATCGGCATATCGAACGTAACGGTCACCGAAACTCCCTCCTTCACCGTCGACGCCGTCTCCGGAGAATACGCCACCACTTTCGGCTTTTGCGCCACTGGCGCAGAAAGTGTCGCAAACTCCGTCTCCGCAGCCGTCTCGCTCAGTCGTCTCCCCGCGGAATAACCGCGGTGAAGCGCTCGCTGCACCTCCCGCTCCATCATACATCGCAGACGATAATTGCGCCCATGGCGCAACTTTGGCGCAATCCACGCATGTGTCTTTCCCGCCTCCATCTACGCTCAAATCCCCCCGATTTCCGCACCATGAAACGACTCGCCAGACGATCGAACGATTTTGCGGAAATTGCGCCATGGCGCAATTCTTGCGCCAAGCACCGCGCCTCGCCCGAGACGGCGCTGCGCACCGCCACCTTCGCGAAACTCGCAAACGGCTCCACGTCCACAATCTCCACTTTTTGCGCCACTGGCGCAATTGTCGCAAAATTCACCTTCTGCGAAGCGACGGTTTTTTCCGCCACGTGCAACGAACATTCCACGGAATACTCCGTCGACGCCGCCAACTCTCCCGCCAACACTCCCGCAGCTCCCGCGGAAGTCACTTCTTGGCGGGAAAACACGGGACGGCGGTTCGGCGCGTAGATCGAGCAGAGAAGCGTGCCGGGAGCGGTGACATTGACATGCACGATGGCCGTTTCATCACTCGGTGAAACGCCCTCGATGCTCACCGCAGGGTCTACAATGAAACTCCCGCGGAAAAAACCACGATTCGCGTCGTAAACGTAGGGTCGCGACCATTGCGAGATTCCCGCGGAAGTGATCGCGTTCACCTGAACAGTCAGTGTATCGGGCGTTTCATCGCGGAAGACGGCGTGGGGTTTCATCGCGACCTTCTCGAACAACACTTCGTTTCCCGCCATCACGCGCACCGTATACTTGAGCAGCGGCTTCCCCGTGGGAATCGGGTCCCACTGCAGCAGCAGCAACGAATGGCTGCGACGCATGCGGAGAGCCACCGGAGGCTGAGGGAGGGCTGCTCGTGAGAGGGTCGATGATGTACATGTCTCCAGTCGCACCGGTGAAGAGGCCTGCGAGAAACTCTGCTGCGCACCCTTCGTGTTGGCGAAGCGCCAGCTGAAACTGTAGCGCTCGCCGGGATGAAGACCGCTGATGCGCACCGGCAGGGAGTACTTTGTGAAAAGAACAATGAAAAGGTACAGGGAACTCCAGTTCCTGACGCGCGCCCGTGGAATCTATCACCTGCACGTAGATGCGGGTGAAGTCGTTCCCGTTGCGGTAGTGGTGCAGGTGGGGACGGCTGAGACTCACCGACGTCTCGTCGTAGGAAACCACGCGAGGAGCGGGGGCGATGATGGGAGCACCCGTCGGCGTCACCTTCAGCGGAGCCGACAACGCCGAGTCCACTCCGTTCGCCTGCGCACGCACGCGAATCGTGTACTCGGTGTCCATGCTCAGTCCGTCGATAAAGGCGAAGTCCGTATGCACCGTGTAGTCGTTCTCCATCGTGGGAGTGGGAACGACCGACAGCGTATACGACGAAGCGCCCTCCACGGGGTTCCAGGACACGCTGATCGAAGAACCCGACATCAAGTTCAATTTCAGATCCTTCGGAACGTCCACTAGTCCTCAGAATTGCATATCAATATCATACCACAAAGCACAACCGAAAACAGCAAAATCGATGTGATTATCTAGGCGTGAAGAGAGAGTGGATCAATATACCTTCATTCGTAATGCTTCACGTAAAACTGAACTGTCCTCAGAAACTTGAAAGAACCGCGGGACGGTTTCTGTGTGTTCTTCGACGGATTGGTGAGTGTGGCTGAATGGGGCGGAGGAGTGGAAGGGCGTGGGGGAGTTGTCATTATTCTGTTTGTCATGTCGGCGATTGATATTTCAACTCTCCCTATTTCCAAGATCAAGTCGGCTCTGAAGGATTTGGGGTTGTCTGGCTCTGGAACGAAGAAGGAGCTGATCGAGCGTTATAATGAGTATATGAAGAATCCGGAGAAGAGTGTTGCGAGTGAGAATGCGGGAAAGGAGGCGGAGGTGGCGATGGATCATGAGAGTGTGTCAAATGTGGCTGTAAAGGAGGAGAGTGCGGTTATGAAGGAGGGTGCTGAGAAATCGGGTGCGGTTCAGGAGAGTGGATCGAATGGGAAGGTGGTGGCTACGGAGGCGCCAGCTGTTGAAGCGGTGAGTGCTGAGGCTGCGGCTGCTGCTCCTGAAGCGGTTCCTAATGCTGCTTCTGAAGCGGTTCCGACTGAAGCGGCTCCTGTTGAAACTGCTCCTGTTGAAACTGCTCCTACTGAAACTGCTCCTACTGAATCCACTTCCATTAAATCCACAACCACCACATCACCCACCATCGACATCGACGCGGAACTCGCTCGTCGCGAAGAACGTGCGAAGCGGTTCGGCGGCGCATTTGACCGCGAGCAATGCAGAGAGCAGCTGCTGAAGCAACAACAACAGGTGGCGGCAGTTTCCCTCCGCGAGACCCGTCGCGCCCGCTTCGGCGCCAGCGACGCGGAGAAGAAGCAGCAACGAGAAGCACGGTTCGGAGCGACGAAAGCAAATTCGGAATCTGTCGACGATGCGGTGAAGGCGGCGCGCATCGCCAAGTTCGGTCAGGTGGACATGTCGCGCTTCGAGCGGAAACGTTCGCAGCCTCTCGCGCGGGGTCGGAAGAGTCGTCGTTTCCATTGACGTGTTTGTTTATGAGACATCATGGAGTTTGATAAGATTGTCAATTTGATAGGTCATACTCACTTCTTCCAACAAACAACCAACATGATTGGCAAACGATGCATGCCGGTGCGATCGCACAGATTGGCGAGCACCGTGAAGTACTTGAGCTCATAATCGCTCTGCGGCACCAGACGATCCATCTCCTCCACCGCCGCGTAGTAGCACTGCGTGTTCTTCACACGCTCCACGGGCGTCATCATCTCCTCGAATAGCTCCTCTCCCACCGTGCGCGCAACCACCGCGTGAATCAGACGATCCGTCACCTCGCGAATCTTCGCCTCCTCCGCGTACTCCATCATCACGCTCTGACGCAGCTCGTAGCTCAGGTCCGTGCGACCCAGCAGACTCGCCAGCGACATCAGCTTGTTGTCGCGCGTGTCCCAGAAGGTGCTCGGCGTCGCACGCACCTCCGAGGGACGCACGATCTTCCTGTTCACGCCGAAGAAGGCAGCCAGCGTCTCGTTGCGGAAGACCGTCGAAGCCCACTGCTTCGGCTTGCTCTTCTTCATAGCGTCGGAAATGTACTTGAACTGCTCGTCGAAGGTGTCGGCGCCACCATTCTCATCCATATCCTTCATATACGCATAGCCGAACTCCTCCGACAGACAGGCACCGATGTGCTTTCCGTGGGCCATATCCTCAGGAGGGCAGAAGCAAGCCCAACCAGAGACAGCGGCGTCGGTGGAGGTGACGACATAGATGTTCAGGTCGTCGGGGAAATCTGTCATCATCGTCGCAGAGTCGCAAGCCTCCAGATAGAACACCAGCTCGCTGAACATCTTCTTGTCGTGCATCTTGATCAGAACCTCCTGGAGCTCCTCCTTCTTCACACGGTCGTCAATCAGGGCAATCAGATTGGGGGCACCGTGATCGTAGTAGTTGATGAACACCTTGTCCTCCGAAGTGGACTTCAGAACCTTCTTTCCGCTTCCGTCCTCAATGCCGAGAAGGCAGTTGAACAGAGCCTCCTTCGTGATCTCCTTCTCTCTGTAGTCAATCACCAGTCCCTCGTAGTAGTCCTTCGCGTCGTCTCCAGGAAGGTTGTACATTTTTCCGGGGAAGGGATTCTTCTTGCTGTTGGCCACATCGTCGTAGTCGAACACAATGATGTGCTCGGGCTTCACACCGTAATCCAGATACTGATGGTACTGGTGGGCGATGTTCGCCTGGTGACGGTAGTTCGAGTAAGAGTTGGAACCGCCGATGATCACAGCCCAGTTATCAGCGGCAGCCAGTCCGAGAAGGACGGCAAACAAGGCAAAAGCAGGAACGTATCTCATTCTTTCACTTACAATAGAGTAATGTATGTGATAAACAGGATATCCTGACGCAGATTCAAATCTGGATCCACGTTTCCACGAAATACAATTGTATAAACAATCAACTTGCTCATTTCCTCCATTCACAAATGAAAGTGATAGAACAAACACATCATTGTTCTCGCTTAATCGCATCCAACATCGGCTTGATCATCTTCTGTTGTTCTTCCTTGACCGACTCTTCACCCATTTCCTCTCTCAGCTTCCGCACCTCATCTTGCATGTCATCCAGCAGACCCAGCTCCACGTCTCCTATGAAGTCGGAAAGCACCGACGAATCGATTCCCGCCGTACAATTCTCGTAAACGTTCTGCGCATGCGTGTTCTGGACATGATGTCCATTCTACCTCTCATCCTCCATCTCCTCTCCCACAATCACCGAATCTGGCTTCTGCACCACTCCCTCGATCATTCCCTTGCACACGCCGTTGATGTCGAAGATGCCACCTCCCGCCATTCCCATCGGCACCGGATCCTTCGTCATGATCATCGATCGACCTTCTCTGCTCCTCAACACGCGTCCTTCCACCGTCTGCCCATCATCCATCCATCATGAACTCACGTGAGGAATCATCAGCGAAATGTCACGACCGGAGGCGTCTACGCGGATTTCGCGACGATGACCCACGAGCAACACAGGCTACGATTGATGACGGATGAAGCACCCACTTCGCCACTCTGAGGCGTTTCCTCGCTGAGGTCGCACGCCATTACCGTGTTGTAGGGAGCGGAGTCGGGTCGCATGGTGTGATGTGAGGTGCGTGTCGCCGACTGACTTGTGGATGTTTCAATAAAGGAATCGATTTCATCGAGCGTCGAGGGAAGCATGTTCTCCTTCTTCGTGGTCTCTTCCTCGGGAGTGTCCATTCCGTAGAGTTTCAGTGATATCAACGCCTCCTCTTCTTTGTGCAGATGGAAACAGCAAACGTCGCGGAACTCGTGAGCAATCAGTTGACTGTGAACACCGATACGATTTGTCACGCGACCGCTGACCTACAGTTTATGCAGTGTATAATAAATACATCACGGAACTCCGCTGTCACAATCACATTGTCCTCAGTCACATCCTTCAACCACGGAAATGCGGAGTCTGTGTTATAAAGGGATGGAAAGAGTTACCAGGAAAGTAGGATTTGAAGAGATAGGGTGCGACGATGTGGAACGGCGTAACGAAGTGGTACTTGTACTCATACTGCCGATTTGCAATGAACGGAAGACACGACGACATCGCCAATACCTCAAACCGATCCATGCCCTATCAAATCACTCTCCAACGACGCTTCCTTCCTTCTCTGGAATGTGGTACCACGACGTCACTGTCATCACGTTTTTCTGAACACTCTTCTTGATCGCGTTTAGCATGCTCATTCTACGTCATTGTTATATTTAGAGCACCACCCACATGCAAACACAAGCGTAATCGCTACCAAGAAAACGAAATGATGTCCAACAAACAGCTCAGAAGACATAAAAGCACAGAACTAAACAAGAAGAACCGCATTGATGCATCCATCCAACTCTGGATTGTTCGTCACCTGCGCGTACTTTCCTACACCTCACTCCCATTCTCCACACTTACCCCACACGACCTTTCCAGATTCCGTGACCAAACCGAGGTCGCTCACATTCACCTCAATGATGGTTCCCTTCGTGATCACGCCCAGCTCCGAGTAGAGCTTGCTCTGCGGGTTCTTCTTCACGCCAATAATGTCCAGGTAGAAAGTAGTCTTCAATTCGGGATGCGTCACATGCGCCTTCTTGAATCGCAAACCCGTCGGACGAATGAAGCGCTCGTACTTTGGTGGTTTGCGCGTGAATCCCTCACCCACAAAGGTCACCTTCGTGATCATACGCTTCCACTGGTTCTGCTTCTTCTTTCCCGTCGCAAGCACACGGAACATCTCCGCATCCGCAATCGGGGTCACTTTCGGAATCGGAACCGTCCACTTTCCGGCCTTCTCCTTACGCTTCTGCTTCACCGTGTTGCTCAGAATCTTCGATCGCGAAACACCCTCACGATCAAGCAGATACGTAGGAAGAGCTCCCTCGGGATTGGCCTCGGTCGTGGCGTGCTTGTTCGTGCGTTCCTCGTGCATCTTGATCCTATTTCTCACCAGACTACGAAATGCACTACTCCTTGCGCATCGCCGCCTTCTCCTTGTATCTCTTGGCGCTGTGCAGCTTGGCCTTAATACCACGGATCTTCTGAGCGTATTTGGCGCTCTCATGTCCTGCGCGTGCCTCCTTCTTTCTCCTCCCCATGAATATGGACAGTAATACTCACTTCTTCTCATAGTAGTCCATACGAACTCCATTCCTCTTCTGGAACAGCTCGATGTGCTCGTTCTGCGGCTACGCGTGTCAGGAGTGTTGTGCAGGTCCTACCATGTCTTTGTGCTACGAAAAGAGGAGTTCGAGAGTGTTTGTTTGAGTTGAAGTGATGGGCGTTTCAGTGAGGAGTTGGAATGGGTGTGGGGGATGAGTATGGAGGGGATGGGATTGAGTGAAGGGAAAGGTGGTATGAGATTCGTTGGTGATGATGACGAAGAGTGGTTGTTCCAATCAAACAGAACCATTTCTATGTGTTCCAAAGATCCAGAGAACTCGCCTTAATAGCTGACTTGAGATCATCCGCATCGAACGCTGAATAGATACAAGAAGACGTACTTATTGCACCAACAGAAGATGTGTATCGGAAACTCTCTATGCCCACCTGAATACCGTGCTGCGCTAATGCCGGGAGGTCTACATCAACACATCCCATCGCAATCACCTTTCAGCGTGACGGAGCCAACGAACTCAAAGTTCTCTCCTTCTCCCTTGAAGACTGTCAACGAAGGAAGATCTATCGACTCACCCACCTCTCCCGCTCACACTCTTCATGACCAGTGTATTCGCGTATTTGCTATAGTCTTCGCATCTGTTTTGGCCATCGCAGTTGAAGGCGCAGTACTCGAGCTTGATGGACTGCAGTTTGGGAAGGTCTGAATGAGTGAGTCAATTCTTTTCCCACCCTCAAACACTGCCGACCGACAGTCGAAGAAGGACGAGTTGCCGCATTTGATCGATTTGAGACTGGGGAGGTCTGTGGTTTGAATCCTCCAATCAGTCGCACTTTTGAACGTGATGGCTGTGGTTTCAAAGAAATTCTCGTCGCCGAGCTCCACCGTCTGCAGCGACGGAAAAGCCTTCAGCTCGAACGATTTGCAGTGTTCAAAGGATTCGGGACCAATTTGAATGGATTTGAGTTTGGGACAGTTTGAAAGGGAAAAGGAGCACGTTTCGTTTCTGTAGCAGTAACTCCCGATTCGCAGTTTCTGCAGCTCTCTGTAGCCATTCAGCTCGAAACGAGCCTCCGGAAGCCCGCTGTGATCTGCGAGAACGAGCGTTCGCAGCGACGAGGACGCGTTGACGGACGAATTGGCCAGCTGGAAGCGCTGGACGCGGAGATTCTTCACGGTCGTGGGAACGGAGTCGGCTTCGCGTTCGCTTAAAACAAGGGAGTTCGCCACGGAGGGGAGTTTGGAGCCGTAGAGAAGATACTCCTCGAACTCCTGGGCGTCTGGGTGAAAAGGAGAGAAAGAGACTACTGGAGGTTTGGAGCGTGTTAATGTATCGGAAGCATCGCTTGTCGAAGTCGATTCTCCTCGCCTTCAGAAGGGGAATATCTAATGGGAAATGGGATAAAAAGAATACTCTCCAACGTCACAAAACCCATGTTTCGGAAGTGCCACTGATAACCTTTCAGCGACTTCAGGGAAGGGAGATCTGTCATTCAGCCATCCATTCATGTCCACTTCGCATGACCAGCGTGTTGGTGTAATAGTAAGGTTCTTCCTTCGTCATTTTCTGCTCATCGTTATAATCGCCTTGCAAGGCACAGTCGCTGAGTTTGATGGTTTCCAGGCTGGGCAAGTCTAATCGATCAACTCAGTCGTTTCCATACTCTCAAACACGACAGACTGGCATTCCGAGAGGGCTTCACAGCCAATTACGAGAGACGTGAGTTGAGGAAGATCTGTGGATGAGTGAAGGCAAGTAAGGAAACCAATCAAGGAAAACGACTTCAACGACTGGAAACAATCATCTTTCATTTCAATGATCTTCAATGAAGGGAGATTCCGCAAGGAGAAGAAGTGATAATCGAGGAAGGAATGCTGTCCGATCCTGATGGCTTCAAGTTTCGGACAATTGATGATTCGGAAACATCCGTAAACAGAGTTGTTGCCTGGAGAATATACATAACCGGGATGAGTGAGAGCGTCCTCTCCAATGGCAACACGCTCTAAACTACTCAATCCATCCAGTTGAAAGTGATGAACATTGACAAGGGATTTACAACTAATACCAATGGTAGTCAAGTAATAAAACCAAGAAGGAATGATGAAGAAGTTGACTTCACTGTGCGTGTTGGGAAGAATGATCGCTTCACTCCCTAGCGAATCGATCGTATTGTTGTCATCAATCAAATAAGAATGGTCATTCTTCCACATATCATCCACTTTGATGTCTCCATTTCGATCATACACAATTCCGCATCCAAACCGTTTGTCTTCAAAGAAGCATCCATCGTATTTCACCTTCTCAATATCCTTGTAATACTCCTTTCCGTAACAACTCTTCAATCCATTCATCATGAATCCCTCATACTCTTTCTTTCCCTCTTCATTGAAGAGAATGCCATATCCAAACGGTTTTCCGTTCCTCACGCTTCCTTCCCATCGTCTTCCATTTGCGTTCAGATCGATACAACGAATCTCACTCGAAATCACTTCCCACTTGTCATTCTCGCAGTATCGTGTTTCACGACTCGTCAAGTCTCCTTCCATCACATAATTCTCCTCCTCGCTGAACTTGATCGCATAGTACTTCGGATCCACTTCATTCACCCCATACTCCTTCCCACTGTCGATGTCATAGAGTGTGATGCCGGTGTTCTTCTCATCTTCCATCAGTGCCTTCATATGGTTGTACACGCTCAGTCCCGTATTCCACATCCCATTTGCGATTGAATCGCATTTCATCACCTTCGTTTTCTCTCCCTTTTCATCATACAGAATGACCGAACCATCTCGATACTCTCGAATCACGCGCTTCTTCATTCCCTTCTCATACAGCGATTCACCCGTCCAGTTTCCATTCTCATACTCCAAACAACGACCGTTCTTGTCTCGCGACGAACCATCATACTGAGCAATACTCAATAGCAAATAATCCGACATTCTCCTTTCCTCGTAGTATCCTTTCATTGTCTTGCTTCTCACCAATTCCGAGTACGCTTCTCCATTCCGATAGTACCCCATCCAAACCACATTGCCGTTATGGTCATACTCTGTGAACAAACCCGTTTCGATCCCATTGTTTAAATGACCTCTCAGTTGGACGATTCCATCTCTGAACAACTGTTCAACGATACCACTTAACAATCCATTCTTGTACTCCACTCTTGTATAGGATGAGTATTCGCTTCCACGAATAACGGCCATGCCTTCTCTTTTCCCATTTACCATTGGAACCGTCATTGTACACGCAGGACGATTGAAGTGAACGAAGCATTCACCGTTTCGACCATCCGGAGGTAGATCGACACTCTTTTCAACAAGATCGTGAAAAAAACCTTCATTTGATAGATGCTTTGTTGATTGAATAGGAGTATTCATGAGAGTGAGGAGATGAATGAGATGGGTTATGGATCTATGTGTCGCATAGGTTTTAGAACAGCAAAGTAAGTTGCGGTGGATGGAATAATCATTGGTTTTCTTTTCCCATTGTATTCTTCAAATAACCGCGGTATTTGATTATGCTGTTTGGATACTCCTCCAAATGTGCTCTTTTCCATGTGTTGATCTCATCATTATTTCAAATATTCAATAATATTGGTGTAGTGCAGATAATACGAGGAAACAGGTTCTCATTATTCACAATCCATAATACTACGCTTGGTTTTTTCTATTTTCTTCCTGATCTGTGGAAGACGTTGCACAATTTCCTTCTTTAGGGAAGCATACTTCTCCCTAAGCTCTTCCATTTCTGGTTTAGCCATATTCACTTCAATATCACATAGTGCTATGATAACTGCTTCTTCTCGGGATATACCACTGCCAATTAAGCAATTCACCTTCTCGTTTAGTGTTTTCTTACCTCTTAGCGTGTTGACATAGGCTTCAGCATTCTCTTTAATCTGAAACTGAAGCAATTCCTCTTCCTTCTTTTCTTTATCTCTCAATTCT